>OUWB011180872.1_pt1 | contig 16245 bp, 14 predicted proteins | sample 1779821 | NCBI WGS metagenome assembly OUWB01 (sample SAMEA3914806, study PRJEB12502) | metagenome | biome: forest; material: soil | place: Canada | collected 2011-08-03 | depth 0.1 m
CGCGAGGCGCTGGAGCCCGGCTGCGGCGCCGGCGCGGCGCTATTGTCGTTGAAAGCACGTTGCCCTGGCCTGCGGTTGACCGGGGTTGAACGCGAGGCCGGCTACGCCGACCTGGCTCGCGGCAATGTGATGCTGAATGCGGCCGCCGACGTCACCATCCTGACGGGTGACGTGGCCGCGGGCTTTCGCGCCTTGGGTCTTGAACGCGTCGACCTGGTGCTGTGCAATCCGCCTTATTTCGACGACCCGGATCAACTTCGGGCGCCGCATGAGGCCAAGCGGGCGGCCTGGATCGCCGACGACGGACTGGGCGCCTGGCTCGACTTCGCCATGGTGGCGGTCAGGGACGGCGGCGATATCGTCTTCATCCATCGCGCCGACCGGTTGGGCGACCTGCTGAGCGGCCTGTCGGCCCGCTGCGGTTCGTTCATGGTGCGTCCGATCCAACCCTTCGCCGACAAGGACGCCAAGCGCGTCCTCGTTCGCGCCCAGCGCCTGGGCAAGGCCCCCCTGCGCCTGTTGCCGCCGCTGGTGCTGCACGACGGCGGCGCGCGCAAGCACACCGACGAGGTCGAAGCTATTCTGCGCGGCGAGGCGGTATTGGGGTGGTCATCGTAAAGGCAAGATACGCAAGCGCGCACGCTTGGGATCGATCGTCAGCAGTGCGCCTCGCTCAAGATCGGACGCCATTTGCTGTAGCGCCTTAACCACCGTCTCGCCAACCGCTTCAGGACGAATATCTGCGCCACGGATTTGAATCACACTCGGCTTGTCACCACCCGTTGCGGCAAGAATGGTACCAAAATCGAGGTCATGCGTGAATACGACATAATCGTGATTGGCTGCGTAACTCATTATCTCGTGGTCAGGAGCGTCAACAGCGCCAATCTCGGACCAGTGAACAGAATGAATGCCGGCCAAAGAGAGCCATCCCACCCATCGCGGCGCCAAATTCATATCGATCAGCAGTTTCATTCCGCCGCGATATCGACTTCACGCTCGTCCGCGCGCCATGCCGCATAGAGCAGGGCCTGCAGAACATCTTCACGTTCGAGATAAGGATAGTCCGTCAGCACGTCATCGACGCCGCGACCGGAACCGATTTGACCGACGATCATGCCGACAGTCACGCGCATGCCTCGAACGCATGGCTTTCCGCCCATGATATCAGGCTTCAGAGTTATGCGGTTAAAGGCTTCCATGTTCCAACTATAGCCGATTAAAGCACAAAAATCTATTTTTGCCGCGCGACCCCGTCGAGATAAGCCTTGGTGCGATCGAGCAGATTATCCTTCAACGCCGCGCGACGGGCCAGAAGGTCAGAACTGCCGGCGTCGTAATCGGCCATTAATCGCCGCACGAAATCACCCGACTGCACGTCCTTCAAGACGTCCTGCATCGCCGCCTTCGACGCCTCACCGATGATGCGCGGTCCGGTCAGGTAGGCGCCATATTCCGCCGTATTGGAAATCTTGGCGAAGCCACCCGACATGCCGAGTTCCCACAACAGGTCGACCACCAGCTTCAACTCGTAGCAGGTCTCGAACCAGGCCACCTCCGGCGGATAGCCGGCATCGACCAGGGTCTGAAACCCGTTGCTGACCAGTTCACGCGTACCGCCGCACAGCACCACCTGTTCGCCGAACAGGTCGCTTTCGCATTCCGCCTTCATGGTCGTCTCCAAGATGCCCTTGCGCCCGCAGCCGAGCGCCGCGGCGAAGGACAGGCCCAGGGCCTTGCCGCGGCCGCTTGAGTCCTGGTGCACGGCGAACAGGCAGAACACCCCCTCGCCGGCCACATAGATGTCGCGGATACGCGGCCCGATGCCTTTGGGCGAGACCAGCAGCACATCTACATCGGCGGGTGGGGCGACCAGACCGAAATTGACCGACAGGCCGTGGGCGAAGATCAGCGCCTGACCGCAGCGCAGATGGGGCGATATCTCGTCGCGGAACAGGGACTGGTGCGCCTCGTCCGAGGTCAGGACGACGATTGCGTCGGCCCAGGCCACGCCTTCGGCCACGCAGACCACCGTAAATCCGTCGGCTTCGGCCTTGGCCCGCGTCGCCGAGCCCGGCTTCAACGCCACCTTGATCTGCCCAACGCCGGAATCGCGGGCATTCAGCGCCTGGGTCCGGCCCTGGCTGCCATAGCCGATAACCAGCACCTTCGCGGCGCGGATCAGGCTCAGATCGCAGTCGGCGTCATGATAGACCGGTAGGGACATGTTACAATTCCTCGCTTAGGCGGGCTCGCAATGCGGCCAGCGTCTGCTCGTCACGCCGATAGAAGGTCCAGCCCTTCTTCCGCGTGGCGATCAGAAGTTGCGCGTCGGTCATCATTTGCAAATGGCGCGACGCCGACGCCGGCGTGACCTCCCATTTGCGCGCCACAAAGACCGAACAGACGCCGTCGGTGACCAGGTCACCGTCCACCTGAGGCGGGAAATGCGCCACCGGATCCTTCAGCCAATCCAGCAAGCGCAACCGCACCGGCGAAGCCAAGGCTTTCAATTGTTTGTGCAGCAAATCAGGCAAGGCAGCATCCATAAAGACGGGCCTGTCTGACACGCGGGCTTGCGCCGGTCAATCTTCGCTGCCGGTCGGCACTATGCCCGTCGTCTCGACCATCAGCATCACGGTCCTTTGCGGCGCGCGCGGCCGGTGCATGACGCCCTTGGGGATGACCACGCCCTGGCGTGGATCGAGCGTGATCGTGCGGCCTTCGATATCGATGAGCAATTGCCCCTCGACGACATAGAAGAACTCGTCGTCGTTATCGTGCTTGTGCCAGTGATAATCGCCCTCGACGACGCCCAACCGGACGAGCGAGTCGTTGACCCGGCAGAGGGTCTGGTTGAACCAGGGCGTCCGGGCGTCGGCCAGCGCCTTCTCGTCGAAGCGTTCCAACGGGCCAAACGCGATGGTCATATCGGTGACATAGGGGTAGTTTGGCGGGTCGTTCGGTGAATCGGACATGGCGTGCCTCCCTTTCCCGAACATGAATTAACAATTATGTTAATTCGTCAATATGCAAATCAAGTTGGCGTTTGGCGGCCGGACGAAACCGGCCTATTATCGATATTCCGAATCTCGCACCGCCAGTCACGCCGCATGTTTGATCACCCCGAATATCAGTATCTCAACCTGCTGCGCGACCTGCTCGACAATGGCGCCCGCCGCGAGGACCGCACCGGAACCGGCACGCTCGGCCTGTTCGGTCGTCAAATTCGCTTCGACCTGAGCCAGGGCTTCCCGCTGCTGACCACCAAGAAGGTTCACTTCAAATCGGTCGCCGTCGAACTGCTGTGGTTTCTGCGCGGCGACACCAATGTCGAATACCTGCACGATCACGGCGTCACCATCTGGGACGAGTGGGCCGATGAAAACGGCGATCTCGGCCCGGTCTACGGCAAGCAATGGCGATCATGGGCGGCGCCCGACGGCCGCAGCATCGACCAGATGAAGCAATTGGTCGATAACTTGAAGACCAATCCTTGGTCGCGCCGCCACGTCATCTCGGCGTGGAACCCGGCCGAGGTCGACGACATGGCGCTGCCGCCCTGCCACTGCCTGTTCCAGTTCCATGTCCAGGGCGATCGCCTGTCGTGCCAGCTGTATCAGCGCTCGGCCGATATTTTCCTAGGCGTACCGTTCAATATCGCCTCCTACGCCCTGCTGACCCATCTGGTGGCGCAGGCGACCGGCCTGACCGCTGGGGATTTCGTCCACACCTTCGGCGACGTCCATCTCTATCTCAATCACGTCGACCAGGCGAAGACGCAGCTCGAACGCACGCCCTACGCCTTCCCGACCCTGAAACTGGCGCCAAAGACCGACCTTTTCGGTTTCGACTATGCCGACCTCACCCTCGAAAATTACCAGTCGCACGGCGCCTTAAAAGCGCCGGTCGCCGTATAAGAATTAGGCTTTTGTTTTTGCGCGCTTTTTAATCCAAAAAGGGCGTTACACTTTTGGAAAGCGCTTGCATGACCCCGAAAATCCGCCTCTCGCTTGTGGTCGCCATGAGCGAGAACGGCGTCATCGGCCGCGAGGGCGGGCTGCCGTGGCATCTGCGTTCCGACCTGAAATCGTTCAAGCGCATCACCCATTCCAAGCCGATCATCATGGGCTCGACGACCTGGGACTCGCTGCCGCGCAAGCCCCTGCCCGGCCGGCTCAATCTCGTCCTGACGCGCGACCTGAAGTTCGAGGCCGAGGGCGGCCTGGTATGCAATTCCCTGTTCGAGGCGCTCGATATCGCCCGCGAACACGCCACCGAGGACGGCCTGCCGGGCGCCGAGAACGAGGTCTGCGTCATCGGCGGCGCCAATGTCTTCGCCCAGGTCATGCCCAAGGCCGACCGCCTCTATGTCACTCATGTCCATGCGACGATCGAGGGCGACACGCACTTCCCCGCCATCGATCCGGCGCAGTGGACCGTCACCTCAAGCGAGGATTTCGCCAAGGACGAAGGCGACGACTACGACTTCACGCTGAAGGTATACGACCGGCTGCGGGCTTAACCGCCGCCCGGGATCACCGCGCCGAGGCGCGATTTGATCAGGTCGCCAAACATCGAGCTCTTTTTCTTCTGATCGGACGCGGCTGACGACGAAGACCCGCTGGCGGCGGTCGTTCCCCCACCCATGGCCATGGCGCCATTGCCGCCCATGGTCCGGCCCAGCATGCCGCCGGTCGCCGACCGGTAGCGGACCTTGGTTTCCCACTGAATGTTCCACGGAACCTTCGGATCGTCAGGACGCGGCGGATAGGCGTAATTGGTTTCGCCGCCATAGGCCGTCATGCTGTACATCAGGTTGGCGGCCTGGCTGCCGCCCGGACTGGCGACCTCGGCCGGCACGGTACAGGCCGTGGTTTCTCCCGGCAAAAGGACTTTCGACGTCAGCAACCGGTCGGCGTCATGCGGTGTCAGATAGTCGGCGGTCAGTCCGCCCCAGCCCAATTGCACCTGCGCCGAGGTCCACATGACCAGGATCGGTCCGCCGTCGGCGCCCTTGCCGCCCGAACCGATGACGCTGATGAAGAAACCTTTTGCGCCGGTCATGGCCTGCCATTGCAGCGGCACGGCGCCCGAGGTGTCGCGCGCATTGCCGCTGATCTGGATTGGCGCCAGGAAGTCCTGGCTTTGCGCCACGGTGAAATTGATATCCGGGCTGTAATTGCCTTTGACCACGTGCGCGCCCAGCAGTGACGAATTGGCGTCGAGCCCGGTCGACGACTTGGCGTTCGGCCACTCGCCATAGGATTTCCAGCGTTCGGGTGACGGCGGATGGACGGTGTCCAGCGTAATCGGCTGCGGCGCCATCTTGGCCATCATCCCCATGCGCGCCGACGGATCGGCCAGTTGCGACAGGTCCAGCACCACGGGCTGCCCCTGGGGCGCATGTTCGCCGCAGCCCCAGAAAATCAGGATCTTGCCCTTGGGTGGCTGGGCCTGCGACGGCGCGTCCGGCCGCGATTGCGGCTGCGAGGACTGATCACCGCCGCCGCCCGACGCCGCGGCCTGGGTTACCGCCGCCGCCTTGTAATAGAGCGGCAGGTCGCTGCCGGCATCGAGCACGGTGGGCGGCAGGTGATCGGCGTTGGGATCGCCGGACGCGGCCCGGGTCGAGCCCAGTTGCAGGCGCATGGTGTGGCTCACCCCGCCCTTCATCATGTCCATCATCGCCGCCATCGACGGCCTTCCGCCGCCTCCACCGGTCATGGCCGCCATATTCATGCCGGATGAGGTCGAGGTGGTGATCCAATATTCGGCGATCGGGCCCGTGACGACCTGATGCGTCTCGGTCGCCGCCCGGGCGAGGGTCAGCCCCGCCCCGCCCATGGCGAGGACAAGCCCCGCGCCGGTCATCAAGATCGCTTTCGAAATCCGCACCTTACGCATGGCCTACTCCCTCGTTGATTACAGGGTGAAGTCAGATGCGCTATTTACGGGAATTTGCCGCGAGGAATCCACTTGCCTAAATAGGCAAGGTCCTAATCCGATGGCAGGTTCGCCATGACGGCGCGGGCAATGGCGGCGAAACGCTGCGCCATTTCGCCGTGTGGATATTCCGCCGTCAGCGGCCGGCCGGCGTCGAGGCTGGCGCGCAGAGCGGGCTCCAGCGGAACTTCACCGACGAACGGCACCTCGAGCGTCTCGGCCATGCGCCGTGCGCCACCGCGACCGAAGACCTCCATCTCGGCGCCGTCGGGCATCTTCAGGAAGGCCATGTTCTCGACCACGCCCAAGACCTTTATTCCTGTTTTTGCGAATAGTGTCACGGCGCGGCGAGCATCGGCCAAGGCCATTTCCTGCGGCGTCGAAACGATGATCGCGCCATCGATCAAGGTCTTTTGTGTCAGGGTCAGTTGCACGTCACCCGTGCCCGGCGGCATATCGACGACCAGCACATCGAGCGGGTCCTCGTCTGTGCCCCATTGCGTCTGGGTAAGCAATTGGGTCAAGGCCTGCGAAGCCATCGGGCCGCGCCAGATCATCGCCTGACCGGCGTCGACCAGGAAACCCACCGAATTGACCTTGAGCCCATGAACATCCAGCGGCACCATCAGCTTGTCCGCCGAGAATTCCGGCGGCCGGCGCACGCCAAGCATCACCGGCGCCGATGGCCCGTAGATATCGGCATCGAGGAACCCAGCCTTCAGCCCGATGGCTTTCAGACCGAGCGCCAGGCCCAGCGACACGGTCGACTTGCCGACCCCACCCTTACCCGAGGCCACGGCGATGACGCGCTTGACGTGAGCGGGCCGGTCCGTCGCCACCGGCGCGGGCGGGCGGCCGTCCTGCACGGCGCGCTCGGACAGCTTGGCAGAAGCCGGCCGGGCATTTTCCGTTTTTGGGGCGGGCGCCGCCATTTCCGCCGTCAACACGACCTGGGCCTTGGCCACGCCGTCCATCGCGGCCAGAAGCTTTTCCGAGGCCAGGCGCACCGGGCCGTACTGCGTCACGCGGTCTTGCGGCACTTCCAGCATGAAGCCGACGCGCTCGGGCGACACGATCAGGGCCTTGACCAGGCCGGCATCGGCCAGCCCCTGGCCGCTGAGCGGATCGGTAATGGCGTTGAGCGCGCTAAGGACGGCTTCGCGAGTGGGCATTTTATGATCTTGACGCTGCAAAGGGTGCGCCTCACATAGGCCCATCCCGATGCCCGATAAAGAGCTAATAGTAAGTAATTTATGACTGACAATGGTGCCTCCATATATCTGCTGGCCGGCCCGACCGCCTCGGGCAAGTCAGCCAAGGCCCTCGACTGGGCGGAGCGCACCGGCGGCGCCATCCTCAACGCCGACTCGATGCAGCTCTATGCCGATGTGCCGATCCTGACGGCCCGCCCGTCGCCGGCCGATACAGCGCGCGCGCCGCACCTGCTCTATGGCCATCTGGCGCCGGCCGAGACCTGGTCGGCGGGCCAGTGGCTGCGCGCGGCCATGCCGCACATCGAAGCCGCCAGACCGGCGCGCCCGCTATGCATCACCGGCGGCACCGGCCTCTATTTCAATGCCCTGGTCTACGGCTTGGCGCACATCCCCGATATCGGCGAGGATGCCCGGCGTAAGGCGCGCGAGACCTACGACACGATGGATGAAGCTGCGTTTCGTGTTCTCTTGAAACGACACGACCCGCGGGCCGAGGCGCGCATCAAGCCCAATGACCGCCAACGGCTCAGCCGCGCCTACGAGGTGTGGCTGCAAACGGGCGTGGCGCTCAGCGACTGGCAGGACCAGACCCGGCCGGCCTTGGCCGAAGGTTCCTACGAACTGGAAATCCTGCGTCCAGACCGCGAATGGCTCTATGCCCGCTGCGACGCGCGTCTTCGCTCCATGCTGACCGAAGGCGCTCTGGACGAGGTCCGCGATCTGATGGCGAAAGGCCTGCAGCCGGATTGGCCGATCCTGCGCGTCCTGGGGCTCGGCGAATGCGTCGCACATCTCAAGGGCGAGCTTTCTCTCGACGCGGCGCTCGCCCAGGCGCAGCAGGTCACGCGCAACTATGCCAAGCGCCAGATGACCTGGTTCCGCAATCAATTCCCTTGAAATATCTCGCGCGCCGCGTGCGTCCCCCTTGCGCGGCGAGCCAGTCCGAATATAGTTCAGATGGGCAAGGGTTGGGGGAAGCGTCATGAAGCGGATAAATATCGATCGCCGCACGGTGGTCATGGGTACCGGCGCGGGCATGGCCCTGGCCGCGACGGGCGCTGCCGCGCGCGACACGCCTGTGGGCAAGGCGACGACGCCCCAGCCCCCGATTGAGGTGTTCGCCCGGTTGCCGGTCGTCGATCAGATCGCCCTTTCCCCGGATGGCCGTACGATTGCGGTCGTCACGCAGAAAGGCGACGACAAGGCGCTGATCACCTTCCTGGCCGCCGATCTGAAGCCAAAGGGCATGGCCCTTGGTCCACAACGCGTGCGGGACATGTTCTTCGGCGACAATCAGCACGTCGTTCTCATGGACTCGACCACGAGGCAACTGCCGGGGTTTGGTGAAGAAAACCGGGAATTCTCCGTCGGCATGACGATCGATTTCGCCAACGCCAAGGTGCGGACCTTGTTCGAAAACCAGATGAACGGCTCGACAGGAACGATTCTCAACGTCGGGGATACTTTCTATCCGATCGTCGTACGTCCGATGCAGCGCATCAAGGTCAATGGCGAATATCGCGTAGCGGCCGAAAACTACCGTTTTTCCGGCACCTATTCGCTGTGCCTGTTCAATTTCAGCATGGATAGCGTCACCCCGCACCTGATGGTCGACGGCTCGAACGACACTGAAGATTTCGTCGTCACGCCGGACGCGGACGTGGTTGCGTTTTCGGCCTTCAACGAGTTGCGCAAGGAATGGACGCTGGCCTTCAATACTGACATCGGCACCGGCCACACCAAATTCAAACCGGTATACCGCACGACAGGTCAGGCGCTCAACCATCCGCAATTGCTCGGACTGGGTCGGGACGGCAAGTCGGTCGTGATTATCATCTTCAGCGAGAACCGCGAAACCCAGACCTATCACGAAATCGGCGCGGACGGCGTCCTAGGCCCGCCGCTGAGCGAAGATCCCGGCGGCGATCGCTACCCTCTGTTCCATCCAACGACTCTCCGCCTCGCCGGCTTCGCGCAAGCCGGGGACTGGGCGCGCGCCGCCTACTTCGACCCGTTGATGCGGAAGGTGACCGAGTCCGTCGCCAAGATGGTCGCCACGCCGCTCTTCAGCCTCAAAAGCTTTGCCGAGGACCCTCGCCAACTCATCGCCTACAGCGAAGGCGAAGGCGACGCCGGCACCTATTACTATATCGATCTGACCACCGGCGGCGGCAAGGAAATATCGAGCAACTATCCAGATCTGCCGGCCGAATGGATCACTCAAAAAAAGGCCATCGACTACAAGGCCGGCGACGGCCTCGATATCCACGCCTACCTGACCCTGCCGCCATTCCGCGACGCCAAAAACCTGCCGCTGATCGTTCTACCCCACGGCGGGCCCGAGGACCATGACGATATAGGCTTCGACTGGCAGGCCCAGACCTTCGCCTCTCGCGGCTACGCCGTGCTGCAGGCCAATTATCGCGGCTCAGACGGCTACGGCCAGCACTTCGTCAACGCCGGCCACGGCGAATGGGGCCGCAAGATGCAGACCGACCTGAGCGACGGCGTGCGTTTCCTGGCCGCCAAGGGCTTGATCGATACCAAACGGGTGGCCATTTTCGGCGCTTCCTATGGCGGCTATGCGGCCCTGGCCGGCGCGACCATCGATACCGGCGTCTATAATTGCGCTGTCTCGATCGCGGGTCCCTCCGACCTCAAATCCATCGTCGATTGGGAAGACGCCAAGACCGGCTTTCAGAATTCGACAAGCGTCCTGTATTGGCGCGAATTCATGGGTAATCCGGCACATTGGGATGAGATTTCGCCCGTCAAGCAGGCCGCCAAGGCGTCGTGTCCGATCCTGCTGATCCACGGTACCGACGATACTGTCGTGCCAATCGACCAAAGCTATGAGATGCAAAGCGCGCTCAAGGCGGCTGGCAAGGACGTGCAACTGATCACCTACAAGGGCCAGACGCACTGGGAAGACAGCCAGTCGTCGCGCATAGCCATGATGCAGGCGGCCGTGGACTTCATCCAACAACACAATCCAGCCTGATAGCAGCCGCGACGATTTGTATGCGCTTCCCAGAGAACAAGCGATGAGACACCTAAGCCGGCGCGGCATTCTTACCTTTTGCGGCGCCGCAGCCGCCTCCGCGGCTGTGGGACATCGCTCCGCGGCTCAAATCGCTCCGGCTCAACCACCCTCCCCCGAAACCCCGCCGCCACTGGAGGTCTTCTCCCGCACGCCGCTGGTCGACAATATCGCAATCTTACCGAATGGCGGTCGTATAGCGGCCGTTACCGAGAAGGGTGACGACAAATTTCTCCTGTACTTCGACCTTCCAAAGGGCGCGCCGCAGCACGTCAATCTGGGCGCGGTCAAGATTCGCGATCTGTTTTGGGGCGACAACGACCACATTATCGTCGGCCGCTCGACCGCCACCGACATTTTCGACATGGACGTACATGAGTATTTTTCGGCTTACAGCATCGACACCAAGACCCAAAAGGTCCAGCAACTTTTCGATCATGAGCGCTACCCGGACATCGAAGGCGGCCTCTCACGCGTAAAAAAAGGCGGTCAATACAGGCTCACTGCCGGCCGCTACAAAGGCAGCAATTCGAGCGTCTTCAGACTGTATTCACCACCTACAAAGGGCAGGACCACTGGGAAACGATCGAGTCCACCCGCATCGCCATGATGCAAGCGACTATGGACTTTATCCAGAAATACAATCCGACTTGATCCAGCAAAGGGCAGGAGGGGGAACCATAAATGAAAAGACTCAACCGCCGGAACATTCTGGCCCTGGGCTCCGCCACTGCAGCCGTGACCGTCCTCGGGCGACGCGCCCAAGCCCAGCATGCCGCCGCTTCGGCCGCCCCTGCCGCGCCCCTGGGCGACCCGCCGCCGCTTGACGTCTTCGCCGCCACGCCCCTGATCGACGACATCGCCCTGTCGCCGGACGGCAAGCGCATTGCCTTTGTCAGCCAGAAGGGCGACCAGAAGATTCTCGGCTTCTTCAATATCGCCGACAGGCAGGTGCACACGGTCGCCGTGGGCGCCAAGAAGGTACGGAGCCTCTTCTGGGGCGACAATACCCATGTCGTTCTGGTCGATTCCCAGACCACCGCCTTGCGCGAGTTCGCCGGCTGGAAGCACGAGTTTTTCCTGGCTCAGATCATCAATCTCGACACCATGGAGCTACGCCAGATCTTCGGGCACATGGACGAATTCTTCAATATAATCAACGGCGATCTCAGCCGCATCAAGGTCAATGGCGAATATCGCGTCACCGCGTCCGGCTACCGTATGAAGGCCGAGGGCGACCTTTGCCTGTACAGCTTCGGCGTCGCGGAAAATTACGCCCCGCGCCAGATCGACGAAGGCTCGCACAATACCGAAGGCTGGGTCTTGACGCCGGCCGGCGTACCCGTTGCCTATTCCGACTTCGACGATGACGCCGACGCGCGCAACAAGGAATGGACGCTCTATTTCAACACCGCCGGCACGGCACCGCCACGCTACAAAAAGATTTATACGGTCAAGGGGGGCAAGGACTTTCCTAGCCTGATCGGACTGGGCCGTGACGGCAAATCGGTTGTCCTTTCGGTGAAAGACCCCGAGGGCGAAGGTTATAATTATCACGAAATTTCCGCCGAAGGCATTGTCGGTCCGCCGCTCGACACCCAGTCCGGCGATCGCACGCCGTTGTTCCATCCGGTCACCGGCTGTCTCGCCGGCTTCAAGACGCACGACGACTGGTTCACCTACGACTATTTCGATCCCCTGATGAAGAAGCTGGCCGAAGCCGTGCCGCAGGTTCTTCCTCCGGGATACCGCTTCTCCATCTACGATTCGGCCGAAGATCCGCGTCAGATGATCATCTATGGCGAAAGCGCCAACGACGCCGGCACGTATTTCTTCACGGATTTCTCCACCGGCAGTGTGATCAGGCTCTCCGGCAACTACCCGGATCTGCCGGAACAGTGGATCACCCAGAAACAGGCCATCGATTACAAGGCCGGCGACGGACTAAACATTCACGCCTATCTCACCTTGCCGCCCGGCAAGACGCCGGCGAACCTGCCGCTGATCATGCTGCCGCACGGCGGCCCCTCCGCTCGCGACTATATCGATTTCGATTGGCAGGCGCAGGCTTTCGCCTCCCGCGGCTACGCCGTGCTGCAGCCGAATTTCCGCGGCTCGACCGGCTACGGCGCCAAGTTCGAAGACGCCGGCGATGGCGAATGGGGCGGCAAGATGCAGAGCGATCTTCGCGACGGCATCGGCCATCTGGCCAAGCAGGGCATTGTCGATACCAAGCGCGTCGCCATCTTTGGCGCCTCCTATGGCGGCTATGCCGCACTGGCCGGCGCCACGCTCGACCCGCCGGGGACCTATCGCTGCGCCGTCGACGTCGCCGGCGTTTCCGATCTTCGTTCGTTCCTCGGCTCGATCCAGGACGATGCCGGCACGGATTACCAGACGATCACCGTTATCGGCGAAAAGGAGCTTTTGGGCGATCCCAAACACTACGACGACCTCTCGCCGGCGCGCCAGGCGGCCAAGGCCTATTGCCCTATCCTGATCCTCCACGGCACCGACGACACGGTCGTGCCGATCGACCAGAGCCAGCGCATGGAGCGCGCCCTGAAGGCCGCCGGCAAGGACGTCCAGTTCATCACTTTCAAGGGTCAGACGCATTGGGAGGATATCGCCTCCTCGCGCCTGGCCATGATCCAGGCTTCGATGGACTTCATCCAGAAACACAATCCGGCTTGAGAGAGCCGCTCATCGTCCGCGCCGCGGCCATGCGTCGCGACGCCAATACGGGGACAGCCATGAAACAGATCGATCGCCGGGGCATACTGGCCCTTGCCGGCGCCAGTGCATCCGTTACCTTGATCGGGCGCAGCGCCCACGCCCAGGACGCCGCACCGAATGCGCCGGCCGCGCCCTTGGGCGATCCGCCGCCGCTGGAGCTGTTCGCCGCCAGCCCGTTGATCGACGACATTACCCTATCGCCCGATGGCAAGCGTATCGCCTTCATCAGTCAGAAGGTCGACCAGAAGATTCTCGGCTACTTCAACATCGCCGACAAAAAAATCCACACCCTCGCCCTGGGCGCCAAAAAGGTGCGCAACCTGTTCTGGGGCGACAACACCCACCTGGTAATGGTCTCCTCGCAGACCACGGCCCTTCCGGAATTCGCCGGCTGGAAACATGAATTCTATCTGGCGGAGATCATCAATCTCGACACAATGGAAGTCCGTGAGATTTTCGGGCACATGGACAATTTCTACAATATTGTCGAAGGCAGCCCCAGCCGCATCAAGGTCAATGGCGAATATCAAATCGCCGCAAAAGGTTACCATTTCGGCGGCCAGTATGAATCGCCCTATTTGTGCCTGTACAGCTTTACCGTTGCGACAAATACCATCCCCCATATGATCGATTCCGAAACGCGCGATACGCAGGGCTGGGTTATCACCGCGGCTGGCGTCCCCGTGGCCTACTCCGATTTCGTCGACGACGCCGGCACGCACGACAAGGAATGGTCGCTCTATTTCAACACGAACGGCGCGACACCGCCTCACTACAAGAAAATATATTCGGTCAAGGGCGCCAAGGATTACCCCGATCTGGTCGGATTGGGCCGTGACGGCAAGTCCGTGGTTATGTCGGTAAAAGACCCGGATGGCGACGGGTATGGCCATCACGAAATCTCCGCCGACGGCGTGCTGGGCCCCAAGCTTGATACCAAGCCTGGCGATCACGCGGCGCTTTTCCACCCCGTGACCCGTTGCCTGGCCGGCTTCAGCAACCACGACGACTGGTTCACCTACGACTATTTCGATCCGTTGATGAAGAAGCTGGCTGAGGCCGTGCCACAGGTGCTTCCCCCCGGCTACCGCTTTGCCATTTACGAGACGGCCGAGGATCCGCGCAAGATGCTGGTCTATGGCGAGAGCGCTGACGACGCCGGCACCTATTTCTTCGTCGACTTTTCGACGGGCGACACGACTATACTCTCCAGCAACTACGCGGACATACCGGAGGGATGGATCACCCAGAAGCAGGCGATCGACTACACGGCCGGGGACGGCCTGAACATTCACGCCTACCTTACCCTGCCGCCCGGCAAGCCGGCGAAGAACCTGCCGCTGATCGTCCTGCCGCATGGCGGACCGGCTGCCCGCGACACGATCGCCTTCGACTGGCAAACGCAGGCGCTCGCCTCACGCGGCTATGCGGTGCTGCAGCCGAACTACCGGGGTTCGACGGGCTACGGCGCCACTTTCGAAAGGGCGGGTGACGGCGAATGGGGACGCAAAATGCAGAGCGACCTTTCCGACGGAATCCAGCACCTGGCCAAACAGGGCATTGTCGATCCGAAGCGCGTCGCCATCTTCGGCGCATCCTACGGCGGCTACGCCGCCCTCGCCGGCGCCACGCTCGATGCGCCGGGCACCTATGTCTGCGCGGTTGACGTTGCCGGCGTCTCGGACCTGCACGCGTTCATCGACTTCATACAGGACGAATCGGGCACGACTTATCAGTCGGAACGTGTAACCTATTTGAAAGGACTGTACGGCGATCCCGGCCGCTACAACGATATCTCGCCGGCGCGGCAGGCGGCCAAAGCCTATTGCCCCATCCTGATTATCCACGGCACCGATGACACCGTCGTGCCGATCGACCAGAGCCGGCGTATGGAAAGCGCGCTCAAAGCGGCTGGCAAGGACGTTCAGTTCGCTACTTTCAAGGGCCAGACCCATTGGGAGGACATCGCCTCCTCTCGCCTGGCCATGATGCAGGCGGCGATGGACTTCATCACCAAGCATAACCCGGCTTAATGGGGGATAGGATTGGAGCGCGGTCCGTTGCGATCACGCCCCAGTCTTATAATAACAGCCTCTATTCCGCCGCCACGCCCGTCCCGGCCCGGGCCTTGGAATCCAGTCGGCCGCTGCGTTCGAGCTTGCCCCAGCCGACGACCTTGCCGCGCCACGCCGCCATCAACGCCTTGATGACGACGTAATACATGATCTGGCGATAGACGAAGCGCTGCGACAGCAGCCAGAACACCGGGTACGACTTCTCGCGCGGCTCGAGCCAATAGGCGATACCGCCGCAGATGGCGTCGATCAGCAGGAAGGCGACCCAGTAGACCAGCATGCGCGACAGGTCGCTGTCGGCCTCGACCCAGCCGTGCTGCTGGATGCGCACGATGGTGCCGATGATGTTGACGATCAGGGCGAAGTCGATCAGCGGCGAGACCACCGAAAAGCCGATCTGGAAGATCCACGCCTGCGGCACACCGATCAGGGCCAGCCCCTTCGGCTTTTGCGTCTTGAGAATCTTCTGATGCTTCCACAGGCATTGCAGGGTGCCGAACGCCCAACGGAAGCGCTGCTTCATCAGCGAGCCGAAGCTTTCCGGCGCCTCGGTCCAGGCGACGGCCTCCTGATCGTAGGCGACCTCCCAGCCCTTGCGCTGGATGGCGATGGTCAGGTCCTGGTCCTCGGCCAGGGTGTTTTCCGGATAGCCATTGACCTCGTCGAGGGCGCGGCGGCGCCAGGCCCCGACCGCGCCCGGCACGACCATCATTGCGCCGAACATGGCCAGAGCCGACCGTTCGAGGTTCTGCGAGGTGACATATTCCACAGCCTGCCATCTCGTGACGAAGTTGAAGCGGTTGCCGACCTTGGCATTGCCGGCGACGGCGCCGATTTCGGGGCGCACGAACCAGCGCACCAGACGGGCAATGGTCTCGGCCTCGAACTGCGTATCGGCATCGAGCGCGATGATGATCTCGCCCTTCGACGCGGCTATGCCGTTATTGACCGCCGCCGCCTTGCCGGCATTGGCCTGGGTGATCAGACGGACGCGCGGCTCGTCGGCGAACGCCGCGGTCATGACGTCCGACGTGCCGTCCTTGGAGCCGTCATCGACGACGATGACTTCGAGATTGACGCCGGTCGAGGCCAGCACGCGGCGCACGCTGGCCACGATCACCTTGGCCTCGTTATAGGCGGGGATGACGACGCTGACGAAGCTTGCCTGGACAAAGTCGGTCTGGTCGCCGTCGGGTGGTTCCATATGGTCGGTATATTCGGCGTAGATGGCCAG
>OUWB010002824.1_pt3 | contig 16243 bp, 13 predicted proteins | sample 1779821 | NCBI WGS metagenome assembly OUWB01 (sample SAMEA3914806, study PRJEB12502) | metagenome | biome: forest; material: soil | place: Canada | collected 2011-08-03 | depth 0.1 m
CGAAGCCCCGCGACGGAGGGGGCCGTTCCACCGTCAGCGGCCCCCTCCGTCATCCAGCGCTTACGCGCTGTCTGCCACCTCCCCCGCTGCGCTACGCTTGCATGGGAGGAAAGTTGGGATATGCTCGCCCTATGAGGGTTAAGGACAAATCCAAAATTGCGTTCGCCCGCAAACTGCGTGGCGATATGTCCCCGCCCGAAGTCCTTGTCTGGGCGCGCCTGAGACGTCGCAAGAACGGCTTGGCCTTCCGGCGCCAGCACCCCGTCGGCCCCTATATTCTCGATTTCTATTGCGCCAGGGTGAGGCTGGCTGTCGAGATCGACGGAGAGCATCACTATTACGAAGACCAGCAGCGGAAAGACGCGGTTCGCGACGCCTGGTTGGCAGCTCAAGGTATTAAAACCCTAAGAATACCGGGACTCGAAATCGTGGCCGATCCGGAGGAGATGGTGAACCAAATCTGGTTAAAGGCCATGGAGATGGCGCAAAGCCGGTGACGGCCCCCTCCGTCGCGGGGCTTCGCCTTCGGCTCGCACCCGCGCCACCTCCCCCGCGGCGCTACGCTTGCATGGGAGGAAAGGGGATGTTGAATTGCGCCCTTATTCGCAACTCTCCAATAACCGCTGCATCCTTATCTCGGCTGTTCTACCCTTCTCCCGCCGCCGAAGACGCCCGATTGCGACACCCGGCGGGTCTGAAGGACCAGGAGTCGCTTAGAGCGGATATAATGGCGGGTCCCAGGTCGCCGTTCGGCGCTTGGCGCTCCTGGTCCCCTTACCTGTCACATCCTGTCGCTTTGATTTGGCACAACGGCCATATGGCTCTATGACAGGGCCACAGCCGTTTTGCGAAATGCCGACATGCCAGACACCCCCGAAACAATCCCCACCGAAACCGCCGCCATAGACGCATCAACCGCCGGCCAGCGCCTGGTGCTGATCGACGGCTCGGGCTATATCTTTCGCGCCTATCACGGCCTGCCGCCCCTGACGCGCAAGTCCGACGGCCTGCCCGTCGGCGCCGTCTCCGGCTATTGCAACATGCTGTACAAGCTGATCAAGGAGCACCGCGGTGACGACGCGCCGTCACACCTGGCGGTCATTTTCGACGCGGGATCAAAGACTTTTCGCAATGAACTCTACGACCAGTACAAGGCGCACCGTCCGCCGGCGCCCGAAGACCTGATCCCGCAGTTCCCGCTGATCCGCGAGGCGACCCGCGCCTTCGGCCTGCCCGCCATCGAGCTCGACGGCTTCGAGGCCGACGACCTGATCTGCACCTACGCCCACATGGCGACGCAGGCCGGCATGGAGGTGACCATCATCTCGTCCGACAAGGACCTGATGCAGCTGGTCACCGACACGGTCAAGCTGATGGACCCGGTCAAGGCGACGCCGATCGGCCGCGAGCAGGTCATCGAGAAGTTCGGCGTGCCGCCCGAACTGGTGGTCGACGCCCAGGCGCTGATTGGAGATTCCGCCGACAATGTGCCCGGCGCCCCCGGCATCGGCGTCAAGACCGCCGCCGAGCTCTTGACCACCTTCGGCAGCCTCGACGCCGTGCTGGAGCGCGCGGGCGAGGTCAAACAGGAAAAGCGCCGCCAGACCTTGATCGATTTCAAGGACCAGATCCTGCTGTCGCGCGACCTGGTGCGGCTGCGCTGCGACGTGCCGCCGCCGGCGCCGATCGCCGACTTCCGCCTCAAGCAGCCCGAACCCGACGTGCTGACCGCCTTTTTGACGGTCATGGAGTTCAGCAGCCTGGCCAAGCGCGTCGGCGGTACGCTGAGCGTGCTCGAAACCACGACCGCGATGTCGCAGATCCCGACCGCGCCCGTGATGCGGCCCCTGTATGGCGCACCGAAGCAGACCGCCGAGGAGTCGGCGCGCCAGCCCTTCGATCTCGACGCCTACGAATGCGTGCAGACGATCGAGGCGCTGGAGGCCTGGGTCAAGCGCGCTTACGCCGCCCAGGTCGTCGCCGTCGACACCGAAACCGACGACCTGTCGGCATCGCACGCCAATCTCTGCGGCATTTCTCTGGCCACCGCGCCCAATTGCGCCTGCTATATCCCCGTCGGCCACACCATCGACGGCCTCGATTTCGGCGGCGACGAACTGAAGCAGATCCCGCTCGACCAGGTCATCCGCGTCCTCAAGCCGGTGCTGGAAGACCGCAACATCCTCAAGATCGGACAGAACCTCAAATACGACCTGTCCGTCCTGCATCGCTACGGCATCGACGTCGCGCCCTTCGACGACACCATGCTGTTGTCCTACGTCCTGGAAGGCGGTCTGCACGGCCACGGCATGGACGAGCTCAGCGAACTGCACCTCGGCCACAAGCCCATCCCCTTCAAGGAGGTGGCGGGCTCGGGCAAGACGGCCAAGAGCTTCAAATTCGTCAATCTCAAGGACGCCACGCGCTACGCCGCCGAGGACGCCGACGTGACGCTCAGGCTCTGGCACGTGCTGAAGCCGCGCCTCGGGCGCGAACACATGACGACCGTCTACGAGACCCTGGAACGCGGCATGGCGCCGGTGCTGTCGGACATGGAACTGGCCGGCATCCGCATCGATCCGGAGATCCTGCGCGCGCTGAGCCAGGATTTCGGCACGCGCATGAACGCCATCGAACAGGAGGCCCAGGCGCAGCTTGGCCGACCATTCAATATCGGCAGCCCTCAACAACTCGGCCAGATATTCTTCGACGAGATGAAGCTTAACGGCGGCAAGAAGACGGCGTCCGGCCAATGGGCGACCGACGTCAAGGTGCTGGAGGAACTGGCCGAACAGGGCATTCCCCTGGCGCGCCTCGTCCTCGATTATCGCCAGATGTCGAAGCTGAAGGGCACCTATACCGACAATCTGGTCGAATATGCCGATCCCGAGACCCAGCGCATCCATACCAGCTTTCACCTGGCGGCGACGCCGACCGGGCGTCTGTCATCGAACGAACCCAATCTGCAGAATATCCCGATCCGCACCGCCGAAGGCCGCAAGATCCGCGCCGCCTTCATCGCCAAGCCGGGGCACAAGCTGATCAGCGCCGACTATTCGCAGATCGAGCTGCGCATCCTGGCGCATATCGGCGACATCCCGCAACTGAAGGCAGCCTTCGGCCGCGGCGACGACATCCACGCCATGACGGCGTCGGAAATGTTCAATGTGCCGATGGCGGAGATGACCTCGGAAATCCGCCGCCGCGCCAAGGCGATCAATTTCGGCATCATCTACGGCATTTCGGCGTTCGGCCTGTCGAACCAGCTCGGCATCGAACGCGGCGAGGCCGGGCGCTATATCGAGACCTATTTCGACCGCTTCCCGGGCATCAAGGGCTATATGGACGGCGCCCGCGACTATGTCCGCGCCAACGGCTTCGTCGTGACCCTGTTCGGCCGCAAGATCCATATCCCGGAAATCAACGGCAAGGGTGCGCTGAAGTCCTTTGCCGAACGCGCCGCGATCAATGCGCCGATCCAGGGGACGGCCGCCGACATCATCCGCCGCGCCATGATGCGCATGCCGAGCGCTCTGGCCGACAAGGGCTTTGCCACGCGCATGCTGTTGCAGGTCCACGACGAACTGATCTTCGAGGCGCCCGACGCCGAGGTCGAGGCCGTCATGCCGCTGATCAAGGAGGTGATGTCGAACGCCTCCCTGCCGGCGATCGACTTCTCGGTGCCCTTGATCGTCGAAGCGCATGCCGCGCATAACTGGGACGAGGCGCACTGATCGTCGCGGATGGCATCTGTTGATTCCACTGCGAATGCGCAACCCATGGAAGAAATTTAAGACTTTTTTCACCATAAAAGGGAATGGTAGCGGCACGCGCCAGACAGGTTGGGTTACGGGGACCTGACCAAACCGAGATGGCGGACCATACCCATGGTATGGACCTTGGAGTAACCGGCCCCGGAGAGTTTGTCATGGTGAGCCGTTTTACCCTGCGCTTCCGCCTCACGGCGGCGTTCGTCGTCATCCTTCTCAGCACCATCGGGCTCGGCCTGTTCTCGATCCAGCGCCTGACCGCGGTCAACGCCTCGGCGAAGGTCGTGGCGACCAACTGGCTGCCGGCCGCCAATGCTTTGGGCAGCCTGTCCCAGGACTTCGAACTGTTCCGCTCGCGGCAGGGCCAGGTCCTGGTGGTCGACGACCAGGGGCGCGGCGAAATCATGGGCAAGCTCGGCAGCGCGCGCAAGAAGATCGAGGCCGACCTCAAGGCCTACGAACCTCTGATCACGCCGGGCCGCGAACGCACCCTGGCCGACGGCATCAATGCGAGCATGGCCGACTATCTGAATCTCGATGCGCCCTATCGCGCGCGCATCGACGGCGGCGACCTCAAGGGCGCCACGGACGACTTCCTGCACGGCATGAAGGCCCCCGTCGAAAAGGTGCGCGCCGCCATCGCCGCCGACCGCGACTACCAGATGAGCGAAGGCCAAGGCGCCGCCAATGCCGGCATCGCGCTGGGCCAGGCCGCCTGCCTGACCATCTGGCTGGTTCTGGGTCTCTCCACCCTGATCTGCCTCGCCATGGGCTGGGCCCTGATCCGCGGCATCTGCGGTCCGATCAACGGCATGGCCGGCGTGATGCGCCAGCTGGCGACCGGTCAACTTGAGGCCGAGGTGCCCAATCGCGGCGAAAAGACCGAGATCGGCGACATGGCCGGCGCGGTCCAGGTGTTCAAGGACAATCTGATCCGCACCCGCGCCCTCGAAGCGGAAGCCGCCGCCGCGCGCCTCGCCGCCGAGGCCCAGCGCAAGCAGATCATGCTCGACCTCGCCGACCAGTTCGAAAATGCCGTGGGTTCCATCGTCCAGACCGTCTCGGCCGCCGCCGTCGAAATGCAGGCGACCGCCTCGCAACTGACCGCCAATGCCAACGAAGCGTCGATGCAGGCGACCTCGGTCTCCGCCGCCGCCGAGGAAGCCGGCACCAATGTCACCTCGGTGGCGTCCGCGGCCGAGGAACTGGGCGCGTCGGTCGGCGAGATCGGCCGCCAGGTCGGCCATTCCCACGAACGGGCGCGGCAAGCCGTGGTCAAGGCCGACCATACAGCCTCGATCGTCTATGAGCTCAGCGAAGCCGCCGGCCGCATCAACGGCATAGTCAAGCTGATCAGCGACATTGCCAGCCAGACCAATCTGCTGGCGCTCAACGCCACCATCGAGTCGGCGCGCGCCGGCGAGGCGGGCCGCGGCTTTGCCGTCGTCGCCGCCGAGGTCAAGACCCTGGCCAACCAGACGTCCAAGGCGACCGCCGATATCAACCAGCAGATCAACGGCATCCAGGAAACGACGCAGCGCGCGGTCGAGGCGATCGAGACCATCACCGGCACCATCCGCGACATATCGGACTCGTCCTCGACCATCGCCGCCGCCGTCGAACAGCAGGGCGCGGCGACGCACGAGATCGTCCACGCCGTGACCCAGGCCTCGGCGGGCACGACCGAAGTGACGCACAGCATCACCGGTGTGGCGCGCATGGCCGAGGAAACCGGCGCCGGCGCCTCGCAGGTGCTGTCGGCCTCCAGCGAACTGGCGGCCCAGGCCGAACATCTGCGCCATCAGATGCTGCTGTTCCTGGATCAGGTCCGGGCGGCGTAGGCAAGCAAGATTCCCCTCCACCACGCGCCTGAAGAAGGCGCGCGGTCCCCCTCCCCGGCATAGCCGAGGAGGTACAAAAGTGCCTTTTATTGTACCTCCCCGACTTGTTCGGGGGGACCGCCCGTAGCGAAGCGAAGGGTGGTGGAGGGGTTTCTTGCTTGATAACGGGTTTTCCGGCTAAAACGGCCCCATGCACGTCAAGAACCTGAACCACGTCAATATCCAGACCCGCGACATGGCGGGCACCATCCGCTTCTATGAGGAACTGTTGGGCCTCGAAGCACGCACCGCGCCCGAGCGCGATCCGTCGAAGCGCCAGTGGCTCTACGACGCGCGCGGTGTCGCCGTGATCCACCTCAACCTGTTCGGCACGGAGAACACCATCGCGCGCGAGGTCGAACCCGGCGCGCCGACCGGCGCCATCCACCACGTGGCCTTCGAATGCGCGGGATTCGACGAGATGCTGGGGCGGCTGAAGACGCGCGGGCTCGACTACGGCTTCCACCACATCACCGAGATCGGCCTGAAACAATTGTTCGTCAACGATCCGAACAATGTCCTGCTGGAACTGAATTTCCGGGATTGAGGTCGCGTCTGGCGCGACACCGCCGCCGACGTTTAGCTGTCGCCCGACAGCACGTAGGAGGCCACGGTGACGTATTTCTTGCCGGCTTCCTGGGCGTGGCTGACGCACAAGGCCAGGTCCTCGTTCTTGCGCAGGCTGGCCAGCTTGATCAACATCGGCAGGTTCAGCCCGGCGATGACCTCGGCGCGGGTCTGTTCCATCACCGAAATGGCCAGGTTCGAGGGTGTGCCGCCGAACATGTCGGTCAGCAGAATCACGCCGTCGCCGGAATTGTTGGCCTGGGCCGCCGCGAGAATGTCCTGGCGCCGCTGGGAGACGTCATCGTCCGGCCCGATGCAGATCGCCGTGACCTGGCTTTGCGGCCCCACCACATGCTCCATCGCCGATACGAACTCTTCGGCGAGCCTGCCATGGGTAACGATCACCAGTCCGATCATAAATCAGTCATCCTTGGATACCGTCCCGTAGTTGGTTCCGGCGGCGGGTTTACGCTTTTACTCACATGCCGAAGCTATATCCCGATACGGCGGCGGGCGGTTTCTTGCGGCTGCGCGCGTCGTCACTGTCGTGTCGGACGCGCGTAATCGAAGTGTCACCATGATAGTGCGCTTTGCTTCGCACTGCAAAACGGATTTTGCAAGGCCCCAGAATCGGAGGTTGCAGCGAAGGCTTCATCCCGCCCGCAGCCGGGCGACCAGTTTGGTCACCGACGACGCCTCGCGCGGATTGACGCGAATGGTCGGCACATTGATGCCGAGAAACGGTGTGACTTCGTTCTCCGGCATACGGTCGACGGGGTCGGTCTGGGCCAGCGCCGCCAGGTGGATGCGCGTCAGCTTACGCGACGGCTCGTTGGTTATGCCGATGCCGCGCACCTCCATCTTGCCCTCGATGGCGTCGGGCGCGCTGGCATAGATATGCCCGCCCGAATCCCATAGCCAGGTGTAATCATCAGCGATGAGGATGCACCCCGCCTGCTGCACCGCGCGCAGGGCCAGGTCGCTCTTGCCGATGCCCGACGGCCCCAAAATCAGGACGCCCCGCCAATCCGGCCCAACCCGCAGAGTCAGCGTGGTCGCATGCACTATAAGCTTACTCATGCCACTCCGCGCGCCCCCAAAGCCCTGGTCACTGCCTATTGCTGCACCGCATTAATGCACAGCCGGCAGCAGAATGCAAAACCTTGCGCCCTCGATGGCGCCCGACGCCGACAGACGGTTTTCCGCCCAGATGCGGCCGCCGTGCGCCTCGATGATCTGGCGCGAGATCGACAGGCCCAGGCCGGAATTCTTGCCGAAGCTCGTGCCCTTGGGCCGCGAGGTGTAGAAGCGCTGGAAAATGGTCTCCAGATTGTCCTCGGGGATACCCGGGCCGTCGTCCTCGATGCGGATGCGCAGCGGCGGGCGCGGCCCAGGCTGAGCATTGTCGCCGTGGTCGAGCGTGATGCGCACCGCGCCGTCCGGCGGCGAGAACGAGCGCGCATTGTCGATGACATTGCGGAACACCTGGCCCAGCGGTCCTTCGCGGCCGTTGACATAGGCGTTGGCCGGCGCCACCCGGCGTGTGAAGGTGACGTCCGGCTCGCCCTCGCGGCGACCTTGCCGGTAAAGCGAGGCGATGTCGTCGATCAGCCCCCCGACCTCGATCTTCTTCGGCTGGTCGCGCGACAGTTCGGCGTCGAGGCGCGAGGCGTTGGAAATGTCGGTGATCAGCCGGTCCAGGCGATGGACGTCCTGGTTGATGACATTTGTCAGCCGCTCTTTCGCCGTATCGTCCTTGACCAGTTTCAGCGTCTCCAGGGCGCTTCGGATCGAGGTCAGCGGGTTCTTGATCTCGTGCGACACATCGGCGGCGAAGCGGTCGATTTCCTCCATGCGCCGCCATAGCGTGGCCGTCATCGCCTCCAGCGATCGGGCCAGGTCGCCGATCTCGTCCTTGCGCGATTCCAGGTCGGGCAGCGAGATTTCGCGCGCCTGGGACAGACGCACGCGGTCGGCCGCGGCCGATAGCCGCTGGATCGGCCGCGACACCATCCAGTTCAGCAACAGCCCCGACAGCGCCGTGACGGTGAGCGCGATGACGATGAAGGGCACCAGCGCCCAGTGTTGCCAGGCGACGGTCTTGTCGATGTCGCTGCCTTCCAGGGTCAGCACGCCCAGCTCGACCTTGACGAGCCGTAGCGGATAGGAGACCGAAACCACCTCGACGCCGTGCTCGTTCTTCCGGCGCTTGACCACGGTATCGCCGGCCAAGGCCTGCATCACCTCCGCGTGCAGGGCGGCCTGGGCCGCCGCGCGCATCCGGGCCTTTTGCTGCGCATTGTCGGGCGGGGCGGGATCGCTGGGTTTGCGCGCCGGCGGCAGGGGGTGGACGTCGACGCCCGGCGACACGGCGTAGGAATCGGAAATCTGGTTGCCCTGGGTATCGAACAGCCGCGCCCGCTGGCTTTGCGGGATGAAGCTCGCCAGAAAGCGATCGGCATCGCCGACGACCAGGTGCGGCGTCGGTACGACTTCGGTGGTGGCCTGGGCGAGGAGATCACCGGTCAGTTGCGTCTGGGCCCGCAGCGAGTCCTCCTCGCCACGGATCAGGCCCTGGCGCAACTGGGCGATCTCCAGGTAGCCGACCATCAGCACCAGAAGGCTCAGCAGGTTCAGCGCGAAGATCGCCCGCCCCAGCCGCGAATGGCCGAATGGCAGGCGCCTGGGCAAGGGGTTGGAGGGCACGATTATCCTCAATGAGGCCTGGAAAGACTTGACCTCTCCCCGTGAGGAACGGGAAGAGGACAATCATTTTGCCGCCGGCCGTGGCGATTAAGCTTCCCGATAGCGATATCCCACGCCGTAGAGCGTTTCGATCGAGTCGAAGTTCGGATCGACGACGCGGAACTTCTTGCGCATGCGCTTGACGTGGCTGTCGATGGTACGGTCGTCGACATACACCTGATCGTCATAGGCCGCGTCCATCAGGTTGTCGCGGCTCTTGACGAAGCCCGGACGCTGGGCCAGGGCGTGCAGCAGCAGGAACTCGGTGACCGTCAGGCGCACCGGCTTGCCGTCCCAGGTGCATTCGTGGCGCGCCGCGTCCATGACCAGCTTGCCGCGCTTCAGCGACTTGGCGTTCAGCGCTTCCTGGACTTCCGGCGGCTCGCCCTGCTCGATAATGCCGGCGCGGCGCAGCACCGCCTTGACGCGCTCCAGCAACAGGCGCTGGGAGAACGGCTTGTGCATATAGTCGTCGGCGCCGAGGTTGAAACCCAGGATCTCGTCGATCTCGTCGTCCTTGGAGGTCAGGATGATGACCGGCAGGCTCGACGTGGCGCGCAGCCGGCGCAGCACTTCCATGCCGTCCATGCGCGGCATCTTGACGTCGAGAATGGCGAGATCGGGCGGATCTTTCTCCAGCGCCGCCAGGCCGGCCGCGCCATCGTAATAGGCCTGGACCGTGTGACCGCCGCTTTCGAGCGCCATGGTGACGCTGGTGACGATGTTTTCGTCGTCGTCGACGAGGGTAATGCGAGCCATTCTTAATCCTTAGGAGACGCGACAGCGCTGAAGTCCGGACCCTTCATATTTAGATGAATCGTCCGTTGTGCAACCCATACCACTGAAAGCAAGGTCTTTTATAGGCGCGACCAAGACGCGATAACGGTCTTAGTGCGGCGCAAATCAGGCCTCAATGATAATTTAACAGCATTTGTGTAAGCTCTGTAAGATAATCATGGGGAAAAGCGCCGCAATGTCCGGCCGTCCGGTGCACTACGAAGTCTTCTCGCGCAAGACGCCGTCCTCGGCCTGGACGCTGCAGATGGCGTCGGAAGACCGTCAGCAGGCCGTCACCGCCGCCGACGAACTGTTGAAACAATCCCACGCCGCGGTGCGCGTCACCAAGGAAATTCTCGACCCCGAAACCGGCGACTACACCTCGGCGACCATCCTGACCAAGGGCGTGGTCGAAGACAAAAAGCCCGTTCGCCGGACGCCCGAGTCGGAAGCCACCTGCACCTCGCCCCAGGACCTCTATGCCGCGTCGGCCCGCGAAAAGATCGCCCGGCTGCTCGATGACTGGCTACGGCGGCAAAAGATCACGGCGTTCGAACTGCTGCACCGGCCCGACATGGCGCAAAGGCTCGACGATTCCGGCAACGAACTGCAGCACGCCGTGCAGAAGATCGCCATCGCCGAGGCCCAGGACAGCGGCCGCGACCTGCATGAGCTGATGCGCCGCTGGCAGGGCCTGGCCGAGCGCGCCGTCAACCGCCTCATCCAGGACGGCAAGAAGAAACTGTTCCCGGAGTTGGGCGACGACTTCGCCGCCATCGCCGAGCGCGTCAAGGACCATCCGGAAAAGGCCTATGTGCTGGGTGGCGTCATCGCCCAGGCGATGAAGGACGACGCCACGGCGACGGCCAAGCTGCGCCGCCTGCTGGGGTTCGCCCAGGCGGCGACGGCCACGCCCGGCCTGGGCTGGGCGCTGGGTGTCATCGAAGCGCCGGTCGTCGAACTGTTCGCCCAGAAGACCACGATCAGCGACATATTGGGCGAGGACGCCGGTTTCGGCGCTATCCTCGCCGCCATGACCGCCATGGCGGCCGGCGCCGAGGTCGAGGCCCTGTCCCTGCGCGATGCCGGCGTCGCCAAGTGGCTGCCGCCGCTCGACGGCCTGCTGGGCGGCTATGCCAAGCTGATAGGCGCGCGCGCCCTGCCGCACCTGGCGATGCACCTGCCGCGCCGGCTGATGGCCGACCTGAAGGGCCCGCGCCGCCTGCGGCCGGACGATCCAAGGGCCGAGATCGAGATTCTGCGCGCGCTGGCGCTCTGCCTGACCGCTGGGGGCAGCGACGCCCAGCGCGACGACATCCACGAAGCCTTCATCGAACGCTCGCGCATGCTGGTATCGGCCGATTTCGTCGACAGCCTGTCGCGCACCGCCGCCGGGCCGTGCGAGGAAATCGAAACCCTGATCTGGCTGGGCGAAAACGTCATCGGCGGCGCCAACAAGCGCCAGGCGGCGCGCTGGCTGGTGTCGACTCTGGGCGCGCTGAAGCTGGAACGCGTCATCCGCGACCCGGCCAAGCCGGCGCCGCAGCGCTTGGCCTGGCTGGCCCTGATGCAGCGCCGCGTCATCGCCGCGCACTTCCCGGAAAAGGACGCCGAGGACGTCAACGCCAAGCTCGGCCAGATGGGCGGGCAGGTGGCGGACGATGTCCACCTGATCGCCAACCTGACCCGCGCCAGCCTTCCCATTATGCAAAAGCTTCAGGTGCTGCTCAATATCGCCGCCGGCCAGTCGGCGCCGCTCGGCCCGGTGGCGGACGCCGCCCGGGCCGAGGTCATGAAGATGATGCGCAATCCCGAGCTGCGCCAGGGCCTGATGAACAATCCCAAGGCCATCGATGCCCTGCGGCCGATGATGAAAGCGGCCGGCTTGGCCGCTTAAGCTCAAGCCTGGGCGCGCGCCGCCTGATCCAGCGCCGTGAAGTCCTCGTCGCTGAGCGTGATGTCCGCCGCGGCGACGTTTTCCTCCAGATGCTTGACCTTCGACGTGCCCGGGATCGGCAGCATGACCTTCGACCGCTTCAGCACCCAGGCCAGGGCGATCTGCGACGGCGCGGCCTTGTGCTTGTGCGCCACCTGGTCGAGCACCGAGCCCTGTTTGGCGAGATCGCCGGCGGCCAGCGGATACCACGGGATGAAACCGATGCCGTTGGCCTCGCAATAGTCGAGCACGGCTTCGGATTGGCGGTCGACGAGGTTGTAGCGGTTCTGCACCGTCGCCACCGGAAAGATTTTCTGCGCCGCCTGGATGTCGGCGACCGAAACCTCCGACAGGCCGGCGTGCCTGATCAGGCCGTCGTCGAGCAGTTGCTTGATCGCGCCGAACTGCTCGGCGGCCGGCACGCGGCTGTCGATGCGGTGCAATTGCCACAGGCCGATCTGTTCCAGGCCGAGCTTGTGCAGGCTCCTTTTGGCTTCGCCGATCAGGTAGTCGGGGTCGCCCTTGGGCGCCCAGATGTTCGGACCCGAGCGCGTCAGCCCGGCCTTGGTGGCGATCAGAATGTCGGCGGCATAGGGATGCAGCGCCGCCTTGATCAGCTCTTCGGAGACGTCGGGGCCGTAGGAATTGGCGGTATCGATGAAATTGACGCCGAGCTCAGGCAGGCGTTTCAGGGTGCGGATCGCCTCGTCGCGATCGGCGGGTGGTCCCCAGACGCCTGGGCCGGTGATGCGCATGGCGCCGAAGCCCAGGCGATGGACGGGCGTATCACCGCCGATGCGGAATGTGCCGGAAGCGGATGCGTTAGTCATGAGAACTCACTCCGTAAAGTCGGTGGACAGGCTGATGGCTTCATTGGCGGTGAATTCCGCCAGGAGGGCGTTGAGCTTTTCGCGGATCATGCGCAGCGCGTCCGACCCAAGCGGTAGATGGGCGGGCGGGTCGGCGCGTTCAATAAGCGCGACGATTTCCCGGCCGAGTTTTGCCGGGTCGCCCGCTTGTTTGCCGCTGTTGGCCTTGCGGCGTTCGCGTTGCGGATTCATGACGGCGTCATAATCGGCAATGGACCGCTCCGTCCGCGTCATCGAGCGCCCGGCCCAGTCGGTGCGGAAGCCGCCCGGCTCGACATTGGTGACGTGGATGCCGAGACCGGCGACCTCCTTGCCGAGTGCCTCGCCCACACCTTCCAGGGCGAATTTCGAGCCATGGTAGAAGCCCAACCCCGGTATGGTGATGAAACCACCCATCGAGGTGATGTTGACGATGTGGCCGCCGCGGCGGCCGCGCATGAACGGCAGGACGGCCTGGATCAGGGCGATCGGGCCGAACAGGTTGATCTCGAACTGGCGGCGCACCTCCGAAAAGGGGGTTTCCTCGATCACGCCTTCCGAGCCATAGCCGGCATTGTTGATCAGCACGTCGATCGGCCCGACATTGGCCTCGATTTCGGCGACCAGCGGCGCAACAGCGTCGATATCGGTGACGTCGAGGATGCGCGCGACGGCCTTGGGGCCGAGCGCGGTAAAGGCTGCGGCGTCGGAGTCCTTGCGCACCGTGCCGACGACGGTATGGCCGGCGGCGATGGCGGCCTCGGAAATGGCGCGGCCGAAGCCGGTCGATACGCCGGTGACCAGGATAGTCTTGGACATGATGGATCCCTCTCTTTTTTGCGCTCGGGCGCGGCATAGATGGGGAGCGGTCGTCGCGAATTCACGCCCGGGGCGTTGGATTTATCGGTTCAGCCGGCCGATCGTCAAAAAAGTTTAACGCCGTTATTGCGGTGCAAAATTGCCGTCGCCATATCCTGAGGCGCGCCCGTGCGGTGCCCTGGTTCTTTGCTTTTTGCCTCATGCGGACGAACACGTCGCGGCATGAGGTTCCAAGGGGAAAATTATGGCCGGATACACATTGTGGCGGCTGATCGGCTTGTGCCTGTTCGGCGCTTTCGTTTCGAACGCTTTGCCCGCCCAGGCCCTGGCGGCCAGCCCTGCATCCCCCGATCTCGCGCCTGTGAACCTGACGTGCTACGGCGAGGTTGCGATCCGTCAAGCCGGAAAGCCCGCCGACCCGGCGCAGGCATACCACGGCCACGTCGAGGTGCGGCTGTCCGGCAGCGACGCGCGCATCCAGCTCCCGCAAGGCTTCAGGCCGAATGCCGGCGACGACGGCTGGTACAAGGTCAAGTACCTCAAAGCCTCGGACGGCGACATCATCGGCAACGCCATCATAAGCTTTATCGACAAGCCGTTCTTTCGGGTCGATCGCATCAGCGGACGGATAGATGTGTCCGGCCTGGGCGGGACCTTCTCGGGGGAGTGCCGGGAAACCGGCCGTTAGGAAAAGAACCTGCGCCGTTCAACCCTATTTGATTGTCGGCGCTCCAGCCTCTACTACATGTCGAATCGGCAAACCGGAGAGGCCCATGAACCCGTCCCGCCGTCATCTGCTCGCCGCTGGCGCCCTCGCCGGGACGCCGCTTGCCGGCGTGCCGCTGATGGCCATGCCCGCCGCGGCCGGAATATCAACGATCGACGACCGCGCCTATTGGCTGGCGACGATGCAGCGCATCGCCCGGCCGGTACTCGCTCACCTGGCTCAAGGCACCTTGCATCACGCCATGCCGGTCGAGCAAAAGCCCGGCCAGGGCCGCGAAGCTTTTTCGCATCTCGAAGCCTTCGGCCGGACGCTGTGCGGCGTCGCGCCATGGCTCGGCGCGACGGGCCTTGGCGGCGCGGAGGAAGCGCAGCGCCAGTCCTGGGCGGCATTGACGCGCACGGCGCTCGATGTGGCGACCGATCCGCGTTCACCCGATCGCCTCAACTTCGGTGACGGCGGCCAAGCCCTGGTCGATACGGCGTTCCTGGCCCAGGGCCTGCTGCGCGCGCCCGACGCGCTGTGGACGCCCCTGCCCGACCGCGTCAAGGCGCAGGTCGTCTCAGCGCTTGAAGCCTCGCGCCGCGCCGCCGATCCCAAGACCAATAACTGGGTGATGTTCTCGGCCATGGTCGAGGCGGCTTTGCTGACCTTCGGCGCGCCGGTCGAGCCCGCGCGGCTGGAAGACAATGTCCGCCTGATGCTGGGCTGGTATTGCGGCGACGGCGCCTATGGCGACGGCGAATTCTTCCATTTCGACTATTACAACAGCCTGGTCATCCAGCCGATGCTGGTCGACGTGTTGACCGTTCTGGCGGCGCGCGATCCCGCCTTCGCCCCGGCGCACGGTGTGGTCATGACGCGCGCCACGCGCTTTTCCGCGGTGCTGGAGCGGCTGATCGCGCCGGACGGCAGTTTTCCGTCGTTCGGCCGTTCGCAGACCTATCGTTACGGGGCATTCCATGGCCTGGCGCAGATGGCGTTGATGCATAGACTGCCCGAGGGCGTCGAGCCGGCTCAGGTGCGCTCGGCCCTGACCGCGGTCATCCGCCGCGTCACCGAGGCGCCGGGCACTTTCGATGCCGATGGCTGGCTGACCATCGGTTTCTGCGGCCATCAGCCGGACCTGGGCGAGACCTATATCTCGACCGGCAGCCTGTACCTATGCACGGCGGCGTTTCTGGCGCTGGGCCTTTCGCCATCGGACGATTTCTGGGCAAAGCCGGCGGCGCCGTGGACGTCACAGCGGCTGTGGGGCGGCGAGAACCGCCCGGCCGACCATGCGATCGCCGACGTGAAGACGGTCGAGTTGCCGGACCTGAAGGGGTAAAAGGCCTTCTACCCCCGCTCCTTCGTCCGCTGGAATTTCACGTCCGGGAAGCGTTCGGCGACATAGTTGATCTCCCAGCCCGACTTGCCGAGGAACACCGGCGCTTCGTCGATATCGGCGCCCATCTGCGCACGGTACTTGCCGGCGAAGTCCTCGATCTTTTCGGGCGTGCCGCCCAGCCAGCGCGCTTCGGCATAGGGCGACGGCTCGAAGACGCAATCGAGGCCATATTCATTGCCAAGGCGATCGGCCATGACTTCGAACTGCAACTGCCCGACGGCGCCGACGATAAAATCGGAACCGATCGACGGGCGAAACAGCTGGGTCACGCCCTCTTCGGCCAGGGATTCCAGCGCCTTTTTCAGATGCTTGGCCTTCAGCGGATCCTTGACCCGCACGCGCTGCAGGATTTCCGGCGCGAAGTTGGGCAGGCCGGCGAAACGCACCAGGCCCGATTCCGACAGGCTATCGCCGACACGCAGCACGCCGTGATTGGGGATACCGATGACGTCGCCGCCGAACGCGTCCTCGGCCAATTCGCGATCCGAGGCGAAGAACATGATCGGTGCATTGACCGACAACTGCTTGCCGGTGTTCTGCACCTTCAGCTTCATGCCGCGTTCGAACTTGCCCGAGCACAGTTTCAGCATGGCGATGCGGTCGCGATGGTTCGGGTCCATGTTCGCCTGGACCTTGAAGACGAAGCCGGTGACTTCCTTTTCCGTCGGATCGACGACGGTGTCGACGCCGGCCCGGGCCGCCTTGACCGTCTTGGGCGACGGGGCGAAGCCGCCGATCGCCGCCAGCAGCTGGTTGACGCCATAGTGGCGCAGCGCCGAGCCGAAGA
>OUWB010004611.1_pt1 | contig 16223 bp, 14 predicted proteins | sample 1779821 | NCBI WGS metagenome assembly OUWB01 (sample SAMEA3914806, study PRJEB12502) | metagenome | biome: forest; material: soil | place: Canada | collected 2011-08-03 | depth 0.1 m
TCGCCCGACAGCGCGACCCAGCGGAACGGGCCCTTGCCGTCGCAGAATAAGGGGCGGATGTAGGCCGGCACGAAGCCGGGGAAATCGAAGGCGTTCTTCAAGCCGTCGTCGAAAGCTACCTGGCGGATGTTGTTGCCGTAGTCCACGGTCGGAATGCCCATGGCGTGGAAATCGAGCATGGCTTGCACGTGCACCGAGCAGGATCGCGCCGCCGCCGCCGTCAAATCGGCGTGCTGCGCCGGGTCTTGCATCGCACTCTTCCAGCGTGCGATGTCCCAGCCGGCCGGCAGGTAGCCGTTGATCAAATCATGTGCGGAAGTCTGGTCGGTCACCAGATCGGGCTTGATGCCGCCCGCACGGGCGCGCTTGACCAGTTCGGGCAGCACGTCGGCGGCGTTGCCGAGCAGGGCGATCGACACCGCTTCCTTGCGCGCGCAGTGTTCCTGCACCAGGCGCAGCGCGTCGTCGATATCCTTGGCCTGCTTGTCGACGTAGCGGGTGCGCAGGCGGAAGTCGATGCTGCTTTGCTGGCACTCGACCACCAGCGAGACGGCGCCGGCCATGGTGGCGGCCAGCGGCTGTGCCCCGCCCATGCCGCCCAGGCCGGCAGTCAAAATCCAGCGTCCGCCCCAATCTCCGTTGAAGTGCTGGCGCCCGGCTTCCACGAAGGTTTCATAGGTGCCTTGCACGATGCCCTGGCTGCCGATGTAGATCCAGCTCCCGGCCGTCATCTGGCCGTACATGAACAAGCCCTTGCGATCGAGCTCGTTGAAGTGTTCCCAGTTGGCCCACTTCGGCACCAGGTTGGAGTTCGCAATCAACACGCGCGGCGCATCGGCATGGGTCTTGAATACGCCAACCGGCTTGCCCGACTGGATCAACAGCGATTCGTCGTCTTCCAGCTCGCGCAGCGTGTCGAGGATCTTGTCGAAGCTGGCCCAGTCGCGCGCGGCGCGGCCGATGCCGCCATAGACCACGAGGTGCTTGGGATTTTCGGCCACTTCGGCATCGAGATTGTTCTGGATCATGCGGTAAGCCGCTTCGGCGACCCAGCTCTTGCAGGTCTTTTCGCTGCCGCGCGGGGCGCGGATATTGCGGCTGGGGTCGAGCCGGGGATCGGCGATTTGGAGCGGCTGGTCGGTCATGTCATTCATGTCGAACTCCTCGAATGGGGGAATGAAAGGCGGATGGCGCTTAGTTTAAGTTGTATAGACAACTTGAGCAAGAAATTTCTACCATGACTATACAAGATGCTAAGATGCGCAGATGGGAAATAATGAAAATTCAGGCGTTGCCGAGGCGATTGCCATTCCTATCTATCAGCAGATCAAGGATCATTTGCTGGCTGAAATCCATGCCGGCAAATGGAAAGAGGGCGACGTGATTCCGTCGGAGCAGGAGCTGGCGCGCCAGTTCAACGTCTCGCGCATGACGGTCAACCGCGCCGTGCGCGAGCTGACGACGCAGCAAGTGCTCACTCGGGTGCAAGGGTCGGGCACTTTTGTGGCGCAGCACAAGTATCAATCCACGCTGGTCGAAATCAAGAGCATCGCCGATGAAGTGCGCGCGCGCGGCCATCGGCATGGCAGCGAATTGCACAAGCTCGAACGCAGCAAGGCCGGCGAGGTGCTGGCGGCCGAGTTCGGCGTCGCCATTGGCCACCTGCTGTTTCATAGCGTGATCGTACACCTGGAAAACGGCTTGCCGATCCAGGTCGAGGATCGCTGGGTCAATTCGGCGATTGCGCCGGATTACCTGCAACAGGATTTTTCCCTCACCACGCCCAACGAATATCTGATGGCGGTGGCGCCGCTGCAAAGCGTCAACTACAGCATCGAAGCCTTGTCGCCGCCGCGCGAAATCGCCGACATGCTGCACATCGCGCAAAAGGAAGCCTGCCTGGTGCTGCACCGGAAGACCTTGTCGCGCGGCAGCGTGGCTTCGAGCGCCACGATGTGGCATCCGGGTAGTCGCTATCAGTTCGCCGGCGGGTTCTGAGAGGCTGCGGCAAAATTACCGTGGCGTTGTTGCCGCTCCTTGCCGTACATTCGTACTGTCTGCGTCGCGGCGCCTAGCCGCGCTAATTTTGTCGCAGCCTCTAAGGCGTTGGCTTCGGTTGCGGCGGCGGGGCAGGGGGCAGGATGCCCCAGTCGGTCAGGGCGACGAAGCCGTCACGCACCGCGAGCACCACGTCGTGTCCGTTGACGTGGACCACGGTTTCCGGCGCGAGATTATGCGCCTCCGGCCAGGCCTGCATCTGCCTGACGAAAATCCGCTGCCCGTTCAGGCGTCCATAGCATTCGAGCACGCCAAAGGCACGCATCATGCGCATGGCGTCGGCCACGGTCCCCGTGAAATCGATCGTGCGCTCGGGCTCGGTGAAGAGCGGCCAATACTCGCCGGTCCCTTGGGGCTGGGCGGCGTTCCATGACGCGACGAAGTTCGGCGCGACCCTGCGCGCCAGGCGTCCAGCGGCCATCTGCAGCTTCAGGTTCAGGCTTTCGTGCGATTCGCCTTCGTGCAGGCCGAATTCTTCCATGTCCAGCAAGTCGCCGCTGTCGAATTCATGCTCGATCTTGTGACAGCTCATGGCCCAGCTCTTGCGCCGCTCGATAATGGCGCGCGGCAGCGGATACGGCCCGCGGCCCACGGGCAAGGGCGAAGGATGGAAGTTGACGGCGTATGGCATGTAGTTCTGCCACGGGCCGATACGCCAGTCGTAGCTTGCGACGATCAGTGCATCGCAGCCGCGTTGCGCCAGGTCGTCCAGATCGGCTTCGCGCATGCGTGTCAGTTGTACCGGGCAGCCGTGATGCTTGGCCAGCGCCATCACCCTGTCGTTGGCCGACATGCGGTTCACCGGCTGGCAGGAAAACAGCTTGACCGGGCTCCAGCCGGCAGCCAGGAATTCCTCGAATATGCGGGAGTAACGGTCGCTGCCGGTGATCGCAAAGCGCATGAGGATTCCCGGGGCGGCCCCGCTTTATTGGCGCGGCGGAGTCGGCGTGACCTGCTGCCAACTGCCCCCACACTGTTGCACGTAAGGGAAGTAGCCGGCTGGGTCATGGCAGTAATACCAGAAGCTCGGGTCCATGCCATCGGGCGCCGCGCTCTGCTGCGGCGGACTATCGGATTGCGGGCGTTCGATGTACGTCACCGGCGGCTGTTGCACCACCACCGGCGCCGGCACCACCATCACGGGGGCTACCGCGACTGGTTCCCAGTAGGCCGGGTAAAACGCCCAAGCGCCGTCAACCAGGACCCAGCGTGCGTCGATGTAATGGAAGCCCGGACGTTCCGGAATCCAGCCGCCGCCGATCCAGACGTGCGCGCCGCCGCGCCAGCCCCAGTAGCCGTGGCCCCAGACGTAACCGGCGCGCGGCCCCGGAACGCGCTCGACGCGCATCGGCGGTGGACGGACGCCGACGCGGACTTCCACGTTGGGTTGATAAGCCAGGGCGGCGCTCGAGGCGCACAAGGCGAGGATGGCAATCCAGGGGCGGAGATTCAATTTCTTTTGCATGGTCGTATCGAAAAGCAGTAGGCAAAAATCAGTAAGCGAAATAAGGGCCGGTGCCCCCGCTCGTAGTATAGCCTGCGAGCGCGGTATATACGGTGCGGCCGAAGAAGAACGGCAAGCCCCAGTCGAAGCTTTGCCCATCGCCGTTGATGCCGCCGAGCTGGCCCAGGGCGGTCGCGTCCGGGTCGTTGTTGAACATGTCGTCGGCGTTGCCGATGATGAAACTGACCACGCCGCTGTTGCCGTTCTGGCCGATGTTGACGGCAGACAGGCTCAAGGCCGAGTTGGGGCAATAGAAGCCGCTGCCGTCGCTGCATTGCGGGATCGAACTATCGTTGAAGAACAGGCCGTTCGAGCCGCTGTCGAGCAGGCTGTCGGTATAGCTCTGGCCCTTGTATTGCGTCACGATGTAGCCGTAGTCGTCGGTGGTGTAGACGGTCGCGCTGCCCAAGCCATTGTTCGATTGCGTGCCGATGCCGAAGGTGAGCGTGCCGCTGAGATTGGCGGTGCCGCCGGCGGCGACCGAGGGAAAGGTGAGGCTGCTGCCGTTGTTGTCGCTGGCGAACAGGGCGACGGGGTTCGGCACCTGCTGCGTCAGGCTGGCGGTGCTGGCCTGGCAGGACGAGCCGCTGCAGGCGTAATAGAAGCCGGAGTCGGAACTTTGCGCGCACGAGTCGCCGCAATCCTGGACGAAGGGGCCGAGGCCGATCACACCGTTGGCGCCAAAGGTGGCAACCGTGTTTTCCGACGTGCCGGTCGAGGAACAGGCCGAGGGCACCAGGGCGCTGTAGCTCGGGTCGCCGATCACCTGGACCGGCACCGACGTGGCCGATTCGCCGCCGATCTGCACATTCGCCTGGCGCAGCGGACCCCAGCTATAGCCGTCGGCGAACATGGTGCATTCGGCCAGTGCATTGCCGCTGCTATCGGTTTCGAGCGGCAGCGACAGCGAGGGGGACAATTCCGAGGAGATGATGCGCAGGCCGAACGAGCCGGTATCGACCAGGATATGGTCGATGGTCTGGCAAGTCGTCGGGCTCGCAGGCGAGCAGATCGTCACGCTGACGAAGGGCTCGTTGACCGTGCCGCCGACCGCCGCCGGGCCGTCGTCGACGATGACGCTGACGGTGTTGTTGCCGCTGCTGCCACTACTGCCGGAGCTGCCGCTTGAGCCGCTGCTGGAACCGGTCGATGAGGTGCCGGAACCGCCGCCCCCGCCGCCGCAAGCGGCAAGCAGTAAGGCGCAAGCCGCGATGAACGCATACAGTTTGATCGATTTCATGATTTACCTCACTGGATATCGGAAGCTGTGACGCCTTGCGGCAGTGCGCTCGAAAGATAGGCCTGGCCGGCGAAAGCCCGCATGTGGCCGCTCGAATGGATCACCAAGTCATCTTTTTGCACATGCAATTGTGTGTGGTTGCTGTGTTTGATGGCGGTGGGGTCCGACAATGCGCTGAAATATTGCCCCAGAACCTGCTGCAGATCGGGCTTGACCGGCCCCCGCCAGGCCACGCCGAAGACGACGCCGTTTTGCGCCACGTACTCGCGCACCGCGGTGCCCGAGGCGAGCTGCAATTCCTGCACCGTATAGTTGAGCGCGCTCTTCGTGACGCGCGCGGCGACCTTCATTTTCGCCTGGTCCGATTGCACCGTATCGGCGTTGCCGCCGAGCGAGGCAAAAGCAAGCGGCGGCAAGGCCAGCAAGGCACAGGCGGCAAGATGCGACAGTTTCATGATCGTGCTCCAGCGAAAAAAGGATTAATCTTACCTAAGAGATGGACAAATGGCCAAGGTTCCATGCTCATTGCTGCGGCGATTGCTGCGGTTGTCCGCTGCCGCCGCCGCGCTGGTGCCCCATGCCCCGGGTGCGTGGCTGATCCGCATCCTTGGTGCTCTCGCAGCCGCGGTCCGGCACGCGCTGCAACTGGTCGTTCAGCGTGGTCAGCACGGTTTGCCTTTGCGTATCGTCGAGCGCGTCGTTGACCGTCAGGAACAGTTCGCGCAACTGTTTATCCTCACGATAGCTCAGATCGGTTTCATTGTCGTAAAGCTTGGCCAGATCGCGCAATTCCTCCTTGGGATTGCCGACGCCCTGCTTGATGTCGCTTTGCAAGTGATCGCGCCGGCGCCGGCGCTCGTCGAGGATGGCGCGCATTTTCGCTTCGGTCTGGCGCCACAGGGTTTGCTGATTGGCATTCAGGTTCAAGGCCTGCTTCAGGTCGGCGCTTTGCGCCAGCAACACGTCGACCTGGACATCCATGGCCGGTAGTGCCTGGGCACAGGCGCAAAAACAGGCGCTTGCGGCCGCCATGCAGAAAACGATCAGATTCTTCATTGGATTTGACGCGGAATTATAGGGTGTCTCTCGACTGTAGCAATATATTGGCGCGCCATGCAACTGGCGTTGATTTATTACAAATACTTACTTGAATTTACACTTCGGTTATCGCTGTTGCGGCGGCCATGCTGCGGAAGATGGCGCCTGGTTAATGTTGCTTGAAGTGGGCACCTGAGATGCGACTCTGTTGTCCCCACGCATTGAGGCTCGCAGGGATATGAACGGGATCTTGCTTGACCGACTTATAATTGTGCGCAATTTCATACCGGGCCATGCGCATGACATCCGACCAGGAATCAGCCGAAGCGGAATCCGTCGCGATTCACATCGATGCCGCGAGAGTGGTTCGGTCGGCCATCGCAATCGGCTGCATTGCCTTGGCTTTGCTGGGCGTGGCGACGTTGCTGCCGCCCGGACATGCCGGCCTGGCCGTCGCCGCGCTCATACTCGGCTTGCCCTGCCTGTTCCATGCGCTTTTTCGCTTGTTCAACCTGAACAGGTTGCGCGCCTTCTTCCCCTCCAGCCGCGAAGCCAGGGCCTATATCGGCTTTGATCGCGCCGTCTTGCACCTCCTGGGCGAGGTCGAGATACCGTGGTCTTCCATCGAGTCCCTGAAAATATCGCGCCTGACCTGGCCGCGCCGGACCTATCTGCTGGTGGGCTTGAAGCCGCCGCATCGCCTGGGTGACGCAGGCACAGCGATACCGCCCTCCCTGACGGCAGACAATTTGCTGATTGCCCTTGCCTTGCGCGAGGCAACCGGCGCGGTGCTCGAGCCGCATACCTTTTTGGCTGTGTGCATCGAAGCCAACTGGTCCTGGCTTGCACCGATCGCCCTGACCCGCAGTGCCAGGCAAATTGCCGACCTCGCGGCAGATTTTTTCCACCAGCAATCCAGCGTGACCGACCGCGTGGAAGCGGCGGCACTGTTTTCTTCGGCCCAGCTTGCCTACCGGTCGGGGGACTGGGCACAGGCGCAGGAGACATGCCGGCGCGTGCTGGCCCTCGACGGCGAACACGACGAAGCGCTGTTCATGATGAGCCTGGTCGCCCTGGCAGGCGGCGCCCGGAGCGACGCCGAAAACCACTTGCGGCAAGCGCTCGCGCTGCGCGAGCATCCGGCCTATGCCGACAAGCTCGGCATGCTGCTGCAACAAACGGGCAGAGTCGAAGAAGCCGAATCCTGGTTGCGGCGCGCGCTCGCATTGGCGCCGGACGATGTCAGCATGATGTGCAACCTGGCCAATTTGCTCAAGGACACTGGACGCGTGACGGAAGCCGAAGCGTTGTACCGGCGCATCATCGAGCTTGACCCGAGCGGCACACCCGGCTTGAACAATCTTGGCATTTTGCTGTGGAAGCAAGGCCGCCTCGCCGAGGCTGCCGATTGCCTGCAACGCACCCTCGCGCTCGACCCGGCGCTGGCCGATGCACACAGCAATCTCGGCATCGTGCAAAAGGAGCTTGCGCAATACGACGAAGCCGAATCGAGCTACCGGCGCGCACTCGAACTCAAGCCGCAGTCGGCGCACACGTATAACAATCTGGGCTTGCTCTACCAGGAAATCAATCGCCAGCAGGAAGCGCAACGGGCTTTTGAGCGGGCACTGGAACTGCAGCCGGATTACGGGCCGGCGCGCTACAACCTGAGCCTGACGCGCCTGGCGCAGGAAGACTATGCACGCGGGTTGCCCGACCTGGAGGCGCGCTTCGACCCCACCTCGCCCGATGCGCCGGTGAAATTGCCGCCGCTGCCGTTTCCGCAATGGCGCGGCGAAGACTTGAACGGCAAGACACTGGTGGTCTGGCCCGAGCAGGGCTTGGGCGACATCATCCAGTTCGCGCGCTATTTTCCGTTGCTCAAGCAACGCGGGCTGGCGCGCCTGACGGTGTGCTGCACCGCCGTGCTCGCGCCCTTGCTGCAGAGTGCGGAAGGCGTCGACGCGATCGTTTCCGAACAGGCCGAACTCGCCGCCCAAGACTACTGGACGTTCCCGATGAGCCTGGCATTGCGCTGCGATACGCAAAACGGCGCAGTCCCCGCGGCGCTGCCTTATCTGCATGCATTGCCGGAACGCGTACAACGCTGGCAACCGGAACTGGAGACGCGCAAGCGCAAGGTCGGCCTGGTATGGAAGGGCGCCGCGGGACACAAGAACGATACCAACCGCTCGCTGCCTTCACTTGGCGTGCTGGAGCCATTGTGGCATGCCGCCGACGTGCAATTCTTCAGTCTGCAAAAGGGGCAGGGCGAGGACCAAGCCGAAGCCGCCGCAGCTTCCGGGCGCCTCCTGCATCTGGGTGGACGCATCGCCGATCTGGGCGACACCGCCGCGATCGTGGCGCAACTCGACCTGGTGATCTGCGTCGATACCGCCATCGCCCACGTTGCCGGCGCGTTGGGCAAGCGCTGCTGGGTGTTGCTGCCGGCCATAGGTTGCGACTGGCGCTGGCATCTGGAGCGCACCGATTCCCCGTGGTATCCCGGCGTCATGCGGCTGTTTCGCCAGCGTCAGGCCGGCGACTGGTCGGAAGTCGTCGCCGACGTGGCGCAAGCCTTGCAGGCGCTCATGGAAGAGGCCGCTACATCAGGATGATGTCGTACTGTTTTTTTGACGTCTATTACCGCCTTGCGTCGTCTATGATTGAAATGTAAGTCATTGAATTAGATGATATTTCCGTCGATTATCATCTGGTAAAATGTTGTATCATCGTTGCTAAGCTTTGTAGCTAGCTTTGTAGCTAGCTTTGTAGCTACAACCATTGCAAGGGTGAGTATGGCACTAATAAAGAGAGGAGTGGGCAGACTTGAGGCTGTCCAGCTAGAGCACTGGCGACGCGCCGTCCTACGTGCGATTGAAGATAAAACTACGCCATCCTATGTCGATCCCAAGACAAAAGAATCCCTCCCAATGCGCATGCCGCTATCGCGCTCCGATGGTGACGGGCTGACTTTTACGTTGTCGTCAAAAGGAGTCGCTACGTGGACTTTGCGATATCAATTTGGTGGCAAGACGCGCGAGCTTACGATTGGCAATTACCCGGATATGGGTTTGGCCGAAGCGAGGAAGTTTGCGAAAGCAAAGAGGGTTGAAATCGATCTGGGCGGTCATCCAGCCGCTGACAAGCGGAAGGCAGCGGCGCGCGCGTTTCAGGATTGGACAGTTCGCGAACTGATTAAAGATTATCGCGAAAAGATCCTCGTCGAGCTTGGCAAAAGTACGCAGAGAAGCTATGGCCGCAATCTGATTCGCATCGAAAATCACATTGGCTCCTATTTGGTTTCCAAGGTTACTTCACTCGACATCGTTAATCTGGTAGAGGTTGTGAACGCCACCTGGACGGAGTCAAACATGCTGTTGGTCACAGCACGTATGTTGTTTAGACACGCGGCTGGCCGAAAACTTATCGCGTCCAATCCGTGTGCCGGCATTGAACTAACCGCATTACTAGGGGTGCGTCCCAAAGTTCGCCGCCGCCTGATGCTTTCTGAATCAGAGTTGCGGGCCTTGCTTGGTGCCGAAATGAAACGTGAAAACGCACTGGCGATTCGACTATTGCTTGGAACAGCTGTTATGCACCGCAGGAAGTCGAGTTTATTCCGAACGCTAGACCATAGCTGAAAACGGCAATCTCCCAGCACCTGCCAGTTCGGCAAGCAGTAGCAGCTCCAGCCCAATCGATTCACCCCAAACACCAACCTTGCCAAGACTCACTTGCGACGCATGCCCGCCGCCGGGACAGTGCCGCCCAAATGATTGTTGGCTATCTTCATTGAGGTAATTACATGGATACAGAAACGAATACGCCCTATTCCGAAGGAAGCAACAAGGCCGGAGGCATCCGGCCCAAGCAGGCCTTTTTCAATCTCGGCCAAATTGTCGCCACGCGCGGCGCCCTCGGCCTTCTTGATCGCACGGGAACCAATGCCACTGTATTGCTCGCTCGCCACCAGAGCGGCGATTTCGGCGACCTTGACGAAAGCGACATCCGGGAGAACATGCAAGCTATCTCGCTCGGCAATCGCGTTTTGTCATCCTATCGGATCGGTAACGCGAAAATCTGGATCATCACCGAGGCGGATCGGTCGGTCACGACTCTGTTGCTGCCAAGTGAGTATTAACTATGGCAAATCGCCCACGCAAAAATGCGGCCAAGGCACCACCAAAATCCACCGCCGCGCCACGTTCAAAGCTGGTCGACGAATATGCGGCCGCAGCACAATCGAGCGCTACCCTGCGTAGCTATGACATCGGGGTTCGCCATTTCCTTGGGCATGGCGGCACGATACCGGCGACGGCGGAAGCGCTTGCCGAATACCTGGCGATTCAGGCAGCGACGACCGCCGCCGCGACGTTGCAGCTTCGATTGATCGCCATCCACCGCGCCCATATCGATCAGGGCCTGACATCTCCGGCCATGGAACCGCTGGTCAAGCGCACCATGCAGGGTATCCGACGAACTTTCGGAACGGCACAGCGCCAAGTCAAGCCGCTGGTGAAAGACGATCTGCTCGAAATGATGGTGCTGGTAGATCAACAGAAGCCGATGCGCGCGGCACGCGATAAGGCGCTGCTGCTTATCGGGTTTGCCGGAGCTTTCCGTCGCTCCGAACTGGTAGCCCTGACCTGTAGTGACGTCACGTATTTCGACAATGGCATCGAGTTATTGATCCGTCGTTCCAAGACGGATCAGGAAGGTGCCGGCAGGACGGTATTCATTCCATACGCGAAGGGAACGCGCTGCCCGGTAAAGGCGCTAAAGGCATGGTTAGAGCTTGCTGGCATCAGCGAAGGCCCCCTCTTCAGGGCTGTCAATCGGCACGATAACGTCGTGCATGGTCGGGCGCTGACGCCCCAATCCGTGGCGCTGATCGTCAAGGCGTCTGTGCGGAACATGAGCGGAGAGGCGGCGGCTAAATCGGTTGCTGGACACAGCCTGCGTGCAGGCTATTGTACAGAGGCCGTCACGGCCGGACTCCAACCTTTCCAAATCAGGGAGCAAACCGGCCACAAGTCAGATTCAACGCTTGCCCGATACATTCGGCCTGTTGCCAAGCGGAAGATACCGAGTCTGCTTTGACAAACATGAAATGACCGGTGGTCAGTTGATATTGGCATTGCGGAAGCTGAGGGCTATCGCTTGAAAGCGATAATGCTTGTAAGTAATTTTTTAAGTTGCTTATCGCTTGGTCTTGATCTGAATTCAGCTTGACATCCTATAGCTTGAACGCATCCTTTGCTTTGCTCCGTAGTTGATCGCACTGTTTTGAATTAATCGTTCTGACTGCAATCCTCCTGCTCACTGCGACTGTTTTGGTTTGGACAAGAAAGCTATTCCGCACCTATGCGCGCAATTGCCCTTGTGATCATTGGTACAACGGAATATTGAGTGGGCAAATCAAGGGTCCCAAACGACGTTATGATAAGATGCTGCTATTGTAAATCTGGCACGTTAAATATCTTCTTGCCAGAGCTTACTTGTGCAATTCCTTTTTTGTTGACTTGTTCAGTTTTATACGAGGGAAAGCGTGAAAAACCGTTTAGCCGATGTACTGAGTGGCGTCCTTATTGCATTCATGTTTGCTGTAGCGCTGTGGGCAATCAGCGAGCTTCCCGCTGATGTACGAATCGCGGTGCACTGGGGACCAGATGGGGAGCCCAATGGCTGGGCAGGCAAGTGGGCGGGCTTGCTGTTCGTGCCGGTTGTAGCTTTAGTGGCAAGATTTTCGATTGCGGTGATTCCATCTGGCTATTCAGTACCCGGTAGATTGGCTTTACCTGAAAATGCCCGGCGAGCGCTATTGGTTTGCGTTCTTGCAATTATGGCAATCAGTGAGGTCGCAATTGCCATCAATGCGTTAGGACTGAAACTAGACCCAAGCAATTACCTTGCTGTTGCAATGAGTCTGCTATTCATTTTAGTAGGGGTTGGTTTTCAAAAGCTGCAATTAAATTTCATGGGCTTTAGTAGGGCTTTATTTACTGAGGAAGTCTGGAAAAAGACCCAGCGAGTTGGACGTTGGGCATTCATACTAAGCGGCCTTGGAATTATTGGCGCCACATTTGGTTTATCTCAGGAAAATAAAGCCCTGGTAGTGTCCATACTCGCCATTGGGACACCATTAGTCGTCCTGCTATATTCGTATTTGGTGTCGATACGCTCAACTCGATGATAAGTACACTGCGTTTGTTGTAAATGTAGTATTGGCAGCGATAACTTCAGACCAAACTACAGGCATTTGGGCCATAACCACTAGGGCACACAATCGTACAATCGGTTAACAAGTAACAGTAAGGCCTAGCGCCAGGATTAGCGACCACGCCACCGGATTCGATTGGCCTTCTACATTCAGTGCAGCATTTGCGCAATTAAATGAACAATCCGAGGCGGCGGTGCGCTCTACGCTCACGCCTCCCCGAAATGCGCCACGCATTAACTGGATTCAGGAATCATGTCGATGAAGCCCGCTCGTCTTGTTTTCTCGATTGCATCAACGACCGCAAATGGATTCTTTCCCTCTACGACAGCGAGCTTAAGCAATTCGCGGGCGCTGACGGGCCCCTTAGTTAGATATTTTCCGATGAGATCAACCATTGGGGCTTCGATTCTTGTTCCAGACCCCTCGATCTTCCCTTGCCCTTCTTCGCCAAGTGTATACTTTATATTTTGATTGAATTGAATCAATGCATCAGGATTCAAATTAATGGCCATATTCTCCGCAATCATTTTTCGCAATACCGCACCCAGTTCAGATACATCGTTATAACGCGAAGTCGCAAAAACGATGTAGCCATCGGGAATGTCGCTAGTAGGCATGCAAGGACTAACGAGTCTGACCGTTTTCTCAACGATGTTTATCAAGAAACCAGTGACACATGCAATAGTTCCGTTCGCTATAGCAAAACCTTTTTTGGCTGTCCCATTCGGGCCATCGACGGCTTTGATGGGTATTGCCTTGCCAGCATTTGTCTTAACGTTAGTTGAGTTTCCTGAATTTTGAAGTACTAACTCTACTGAGAGAAGTTCCTCCGGTGTAAATTGTTCATGGACTCCAAGGAGAGTTTTTTTATTCAGGATTGAAAATCGGTTGGGATAAGCTTTTCCTTTTGACCAGCGATCCACGACTCCACGCGTCAACTCCAAGTTACGCAATGGTATTGCGGTGGTGGTTTGCGGATAAACTTTCGTTTCTTCATAGAAAATATCGACAATCCCAAGATAGTCAGGATTGTCCAGAGGGTCCGTCGCCCAGTAGAGAAATCCTGATCGAATCGCACCTCCCAGCACGGACTTGACTTCAATCAGCGTATTCCGCCACTCGTCCGCACCACCATTCTCGAGAGAGAAGTGCCCTCTAAAGCGCTCGGCCGAAACCCCACAAAACCAGCAACCTACCGAACAACCGCTCGATACCTCAAAGGCGATCACAGGGTGAACTATGCCATTGCAAGCCACCCCAAGATCAGCCGATGCACGATTCACTTGGCGAATACGCCAACTATCGAACGCTATGTTGAGTCCGCCTGTGTCGTTGGCGGGGATCATTTCATTTCGTAATCCTGTTAAAGTTTCTATGTATTCGTTCCAAAGATGGGCTGCGGGCCAATTTGGGAGCAGCTCTGGAGTTCGCTGATCTGCATATTTTGGATCAAAAAACGGCCGAAGCGTAGAGAAATCCACAATGCTTACGTCACATCCGATTGAGGCAGCGCCGTGCTCAATCTCCATCTGCCCAGTCAGAATGTCATTTCTAAAATCCTTATCGCCTGTAAATCTCTCAAGGAAGCGCTTGATATGGGCAAGTTTTCTCAGTATGTCTTGCCTCTGGGGAGAGTATATGTCACGATATTTTTGCAAATAGGCATCTAACTTATCATGCAATACTTCTTTCGACTGCTCGTCCATTACTACCTCATCTTTATTGGTTGCGCTCATGACTTCGATGTTCCGGTTATAGGCTTGACATGCAGGCGAACGTGAAAGACGTTCGCCCGGATTTGGCCGTCACTAATGGAGGCCGCCTCATTAATCGCCGATGTCGCCTCCCCCTCCGGTTTCACCGATCATAATGATCAAGATAATGGCAATAGCGACGACTGCTACGGCCGCAGTCAGGTTGATGTTGATGTTCGTGTAGGAATATGAAGGGAGCAAGCTGGGCGCGGGCAATCCGCCAGCAACCAGCTCCACTTCGTCGAGCGTCATCTCTGTGATTTCACCAGTCTTCTTATTTGGCACGAGATATGAAACGTTCCCGGCCATGGGTTTCTGGCTAATCTCGCCATTGATTTGGGCTAGATCGTGGTCTTCAAATTCATACCCGAGGTCCTTAGCTCCTGCGAGCAGAGCATCAACCTCAAACTTTCCGTTCTTAAAAAAGCGATCAATCAACTCCGGCGACTTCGCGAGTTGACTTTCAAAGGTATCTAAAAACACAGACATAAAGTTCCTTTTGTGGGGTGATAGAACGAGACGCCCCAAGAAATTCCTAGGGCAACTCAATGCTAGCATAAATTGCAACACATTTTGTGTATACAATACCATCTGAATTTGGCCTATCAGGGTCTTTTGTGGATGGCAGGCATGGATTTCATCCCGGCCGATGTTGATGAATCCACGGTTATTTGCTACATTGTCACCGTCGAAATGTGTCCAAAACATTCATGATGTGGACTGTTTTGATGCGACGTTGGCTCGCGGCTTGTCCAAAGTTTCAATTTTGCGACAAAAATACTCGGAATTTGAGTCTTTTTTGAATGGTGGAGCGAACATGTAGGTGAATAGCCCCTCAGATTTTCAAAACATTGGATGCGCTATTTCTGACGCGACTTAAACTGGACATTACTTGATGAAGAATTTCGTTTTGGTATTATTGGGCATAGTTTTTATTGCCTGCATGGTTGGCCGAGCTTGTGCAGCAGAATATTCTGAGACATCTATTGAGATAGATCGTGATGGAATGCTCTCTGGGTCGCTGATAATGCCGAAGACAGAGGGAAAAGTTCCAGTTGTTGTCATCGTTTCAGGGTCGGGACCTACGGATCGAAATGGCAACGTAGCCGGTGCCCGTTCAGATTGCTTAAAGCAGCTTGCCAAGCAACTTGCGGCACTAGGAATCGCTAGTGTTCGTTATGATAAGCGAGGTGTTGGCAAGAGTGCGTCGGCCAAGATACATGAATCTGACATGCGTTTTGAAACGTATGTTGATGATGCGGCAGCGTGGATCCAAAAACTGAAGGCAGATGCACGGTTTAGCCATGTAGCGATTGCTGGTCATAGTGAAGGCGCCCTGATAGCCGTCTTAGCTGCTCCGTTAGGTGGGGCGGATTCAGTCATATCAATTGAAGGGGCGAGCAAACCTGCTGATGAGGTCCTCAGAGCTCAACTTGCGGATAAACTGCCAGCGAACCTTCTTGAGGAAAACGAAACGATATTAACGACGCTGAAAGCGGGGAAATTTGTACAAGTCGTACCTCCAGAACTATCAGGATTGTATCGTCCGTCAGCACAACCTTATTTGATATCTTGGTTCCACTATGATCCTGTTCAAGAGATTAAAAAATTGAAGGTCCCAGTGCTTATATTGCAGGGTGATCACGATATTCAGGTGCCGAAGGAAGCAGCAGAAGAATTGAGGAAGGCGACGAGCCAAGGAGCCGTTCACGTAATTCCTGGGATGAACCATGCGTTAAAGATGGTGACAGAAGATATGGAAAGCCAACTCGCTTCATATAACGATCCAATGTCTCCGATTTCTGAAGTGCTACCCTTATACATAGAAAATTTCTTAAAGTCCCTCTAAGAGACTGCTGCAATATTAAATCACATTGGCGGCTTAGGGGAGCTCCAGAAAATGAGTGAGCAAGTCAAATAAAGAAATGCCTCTTGCGTGGCAGGAGGAAAACTGTAATTTAACTCCCATTAACATATACAGCGGGAATGCTTTTGACCATCGCGGTCGCTGTAAGCCTCTACCGCAAGTACGTTTCGACAAATGGTGGGACGTCGGAATCAAGCGGAGGTGTTGGGAAATTTCAGAACATTAAAGTGGCAGTATGTTTGATCATGTTACTGTCTATGGTAATCACAGGGCTGCCGCATCTAAACTCGTTAACAATCAGGGACTTACGAGACGGGTTGTAAACGATGTGAAAAAGGTGTTAACTGTGACCTTCGCACAGGGAGACGCCGATGGAAATTTGTTTGGAAACGTTGAAAGAATGCTTTGCGGAGCTACCTGATCCGAGGGTCGTAGAGAGAACGACGCACGGCCTTGTCGACATCCTGTTCCTGACGCTATGTGCGGTGATCTGCGGCATGGACGATTGGGAGTCGATCGAGGTATGGGGAGAGGTAAGG
>OUWB010003643.1_pt1 | contig 16170 bp, 22 predicted proteins | sample 1779821 | NCBI WGS metagenome assembly OUWB01 (sample SAMEA3914806, study PRJEB12502) | metagenome | biome: forest; material: soil | place: Canada | collected 2011-08-03 | depth 0.1 m
CGGTCCTTGATGCGCAGCATTTCCTGGCCGTAATCGTCATAGCGGCCGGATTCGCGCCACAGATCGGCCAGTTGCAGGGTCGGCATCAACAGTTGCACCGAACCGGCCTTATACATTTCCTCCTCGACGATGCGCTCGACCTTGCGCAGGACGCGCAGGCCCAGCGGCAGCCAGGCATAGATGCCGGCGGCTTCCTGACGGATCATGGCGCCGCGCAGCATCAGCCGATGCGAGACGATCTGCGCCTCGGCGGGGTTTTCCTTGAGCAGGGGCAGAAAATAGCGCGACAGCCGCATGGGAGAATCCGTAGTCTGGTCAAAAGTTCGCGCAACCTAGTCGCATCGTCGCGAGGAGTGAAGCGCATTTGCGGGAAAATTAAGGCCCGCGAGCGTGGAAAGCAAGAAACTCCACCCCCACGACCCCACGGGTCGCGATCCCCCTTCCCAACACGTTGGGGAGGTACGATTCCGGCTAGGCCGGAATCGTGGGCAGCGGGACGTGGATGAAGGTCATGCAGACGAACAGAATGAAGCACAGGATCGTCGCGATGATCGTGTTGATCCACACCTTCTTTTTCAGATTGTGGGTCAGGGGCGCCCCGGGGTCGCCGCCGTCGGTCATCTTCACCCCGGCCTCGTGGTGCGAGACGTTCCACAGCGGCAGGACGGCGAAGAAACTCACCCACCAGATCATCAGATAGATGGCAGACCAGGTCAGGGGACCCATTGCACGCTCCGCTGTTGTGACGCAGCCTGATTTTAAAGACCCAGGCCTTCGTCAACGCCTAGAACAAGATTGAGGTTTTGTACAGCCGCCCCGGACGCGCCCTTGCCGAGGTTGTCGAACACGGCGACCAGGTTGACCATCTGCATGTCGGGGTCGCCGAAAACGTGAATCAATAGTTGATTCGTGTCGCGCAACATCTCGGCATCGACCATATTGGTCGAGCGCGACTCCTCCAGCGACGCCACGCGGAGAAAGCGTTCGCCGTCATAGGCCGCGTTCAGCGCGTCGTGCACGGCGTGGATGTCGGGCTCGTCCGGCAGCGCCCACAGATGCAGAGGGACCTCCAGCACCAGGCCTTGCGGGAAGCGCGCCACCGTCGGCGAAAACACCGGCGGGCTTTCCAGCCCGGCATAGAGGGTCATTTCCGGCAGGTGCTTGTGCATCAGGCCGGTGGCGTAGACGCGCCCGACCGTGTCGGTGCCGCCCTGGGCCGCCGAGGCTTCGAATTCGGCGATCATCGCCTTGCCGCCGCCGGTATAGCCGGTCAACGAATGCGCCGTTACCGGAAAGAACGGCGGGAGGATGCCGGCCTCCGTCAGCGGCCGCAGCAGGGCGATGAAGCCGGTGGCGTGGCAGCCGGGATTGGCTATACGCTTCGAGACGCGGATCAGGTCGCGCTGGGTGCCGACATCGTCGTCCGTCGGCATTTCCGGAAAGCCATAGGTCCAGCCCTCGGCGACGCGGTGCGCCGTCGAGGCGTCGATAATACAGGTGTCGGGATTGTCGACCAGGGCTACCGCCTCGCGCGCCGCGTCGTCGGGCAGGCACAGGATGACGGCGTCGGCCGCGTTGATGGCGGCGCGGCGGGCCTCGGTATCCTTGCGCTTGTCACCGGCCAGGCGCAGCAGCTCGATGTCGCTGCGCGCCGCCAGCCGGTCGCGGATCTGCAAGCCCGTCGTCCCGGCCTCGCCATCGATAAAGACCTTATGTGCCATAGCAGGAGAATCCCGTAAGTTTTTAAAAAGATATCTCCGAATGGCTTTTGCCATTCGGCAAGGGCGACCGCCCGCCCGAGCTCGTGCGAGGAGCCCTGCGGCGCCTGAGCACGAAAAAAGCGCTCCGGTTGCCCGAAGCGCTTTTCGCAAAAGCAAAGACCCGTGCGATTAACGCTTCGAGAACTGGAAGGACTTACGCGCCTTGGCGCGACCATACTTCTTACGCTCGACGATACGCGAGTCGCGCGTCAGGAAGCCGGCGGCCTTCAGCGTACCGCGCAGCGCCGGTTCATAATAGGTCAGCGCCTTGGACAGGCCGTGACGGATGGCGCCGGCTTGACCCGACAGACCCGAACCGTGGACCGAAACCATGACGTCGAACTGCGAAGCGCGTTCGGTCAGGTTCAGCGGCTGGGCGATCATCATGCGCAGCACCGGACGGGCGAAATAGACTTCCTGTTCGCGGCCGTTGATGATCCACTTGCCGGAGCCCGGCTTGATCCAGACGCGGGCGACGGCGTTCTTGCGCTTGCCGGTGGCATAGGCGCGGCCGTACTTGTCGAGGATTTGCACGCGCTCGATCGGAGCTTCGACCGGGTTGGACGACAGGGAAGCGAGCGCTTCGAGACCTTGGGTTTCCATACTTATGCGCTCCGGGCGTTCTTGCGGTTCAGCGCCTTGAAGTCGATGACTTCCGGTTGCTGCGCTTCGTGGGGGTGGGTGGCGCCGGTATAGATGCGCAGGTGCGTCATCTGCTCACGGGCCAGCGGGCTTTCCTTGGGCATCATGCGCTCGACCGCCTTGGTCAGCAGGCGCTCGGGATACTTCCCATGCAGGATCTGACCCAGGGTACGCTGCTTGACGCCGCCGGGGTGACCGGTGTGCCAGTAGAAGATCTCGTTTTCCTTCTTGCCCGTCAGGTGGACTTTTTCGGCATTGATGACAATGACGTAGTCGCCCGAGTCGACGTGCGGGGTATAGGTCGGCAGGTGCTTGCCGCGAAGACGCATGGCGATGAAGGACGCCAGGCGGCCGGTAACGGCGCCCTCCGCGTCAATCACGATCCACTTCCTCTCGACATCGGCGGGCTTCAATGCCGCGGTGGTCGATTTCAACATGGTTGGAGTCCTTGGTTTGAGCCGCGCCCCAATCTGAAACTTAAATGCGGGCACGGTTGAAAGTGGGCGGTGTTTACAGGACACGCCCCCAGGTGTCAACGCATAGTTTTGCACCAAACCATCCAAAACATCATGATTTTGCTAGAGAATTTCGATAAGGTACTAAATTACCGCATCAAAACCCCATCTTGCGGAACACGCGGTCGGCGCGCGCCACCCGCCACAGGAACAGTGTGGCGACGATGACCAGCGATACCGCCGTCAGTTGATGCAGCAGGGCGAAGACGAAGTTGACGCCGCTGTCCAGGGTGACGATCCCCAGCGCCGCCTGGACGGTGACCAGCGCCGCCAGGGCGACCGCGTGGACCTTCAGGCCACCGTCCTGGCACTTGCTGCCGAAGATGACGGCGAAAAACCAGGTATAGGCGAAGACGAGATAGGCGTTCATGCGGTGAACGAACTGCACCAGGACCTGGTCGTGGAAAAAGGCGGTGACCACACCGTTCGACCAGTCTATGCGCGGCAGGAACTGGCCGTCCATGTCGGGCCAGGTGTTGTAGACCAGGCCCGCCTGGTTGCCGGCGACCAGAGCCCCCAGCAGGCACTGCAGGACAATCAGGCCGACGATGCCGCCCGACGCCAGGCGCCAGCTGAGCGGCGCACCCCTGCCCCGGGGCGCGCCATCGGCCGCTTCGGCGGCGGTCCACACGGTGACGATCAGCAGGGTGAGCGCCAAGGCCAGATGGGTCATCAGCATTTCCGGCGCGACGAACAGGCGTTTGGTCAAGCCCGAGGCGACCATCAGCCAGCCGACCAGGCCCTGCACCAGAACGAGAACCACCAGCACGCCGCCGCGCCAGATGACCCGGCGCGGGATTTCGCGCGCCCACAGGAAGAACAGGAAGCCGCCGAGATAGACCAGGCCCAGCAGGCGGGCCAGCATCCGGTGGCTCCATTCCCACCAGTAGATGCCCTTGAACTCGCCGACCGTCATGCGCGGGTTGATTTCCTTGAACTGCGGAATCTTTTTGTAATTGTCGAACTCGGCCTGCCAGGCGCCATCGTCGCGCGGCGGAATCACGCCCGAGATCGGCTTCCAGTCGGTGATCGACAGGCCCGACTGGGTGAGGCGAGTCGCGCCGCCGACGCAAACCAGCGCCACCAGCAGCAGGGCCGCGGCGAACAGCCAGGTCGCGGTTGTCGGCGACTTCAGCGGCAGGCGCACGCTGCGCGCGATGTGGGCCAGGGCGCGAAAGGTGTTTCCTGGAGATTTAAAGGGAAGCCGCACGGAACGCCTCACAAGCCGTCTTGAGACAGGAATGACTTTTCATCGTCGGCGGCACAGGCGAACCTTGCCGCGCGGCGCGGGAGATTGTACACCAGTGCGCTCACGCCGGCGGTGCCACGGCGGCCGACGGCGGCGATTTGTTCACACCGTCCCGTTGATTTCAAGCGCCGCCGGAAAAGAAATAAGTGCTCAAAAACGGGGCCGGGCCACACGTCATGACAGCGGAAAACTATATTCTGGCCACGGTCGCCGGCTTCATCATCGGCTGGATCGCCAATGCCTGGACCAAGAGCCGGTACAGCTTCATCATCAACCTGTTCGTCGGTATTTTCGGCGCCATCCTGCCCAACTTCTTCGTTCAATCGACCGAGATGATGGACGCAGGCTGGTTCTCGATTCTGCTGATTTCGCTGGCGGGCAGCATCGTTCTGCTGGGCCTGTTCCACGCGACCCGGGCGCTCGAGCGGCGCCAATAGTCTGTAAAAAAGCAACAAAATGCGCATTCGGGGGAGACATATGGACCAATCGAAGAATTCCAGGCCCAATCTGGCCTTGAGGCGCGTCATCGCCTCGGTCGGGATCATCGTCTTTCTGTGCGGTTACGTCGTCGGCGTCAGCGACCTCGGCCGCCATCTTCCGCCGCACAACACCCTGCTGACCCTGCTCTACTACGCCCTGGCCGGCACCTTGTGGGGCGTGCCGATCCTGCCGCTGATCTCGTGGTCGGAAGCCTACAAGAAAGCCCGGCCCTGATGGCGGGCGAGGACGCCCAGCCCCCGTCCGGCAAGCCTGAATCCTTCAAGTCCGAGCCTGGCAAACCCATGAGCAAGACCCGGCTCGAGGCGTTCAGCGACGGCGTCATCGCCATCATCATCACCATCATGGTGCTGGAGCTGAAGGTGCCGGATGGCACAAGCCTGCAGGCCCTGGCCGCGGTCGCGCCGATGTTCGGCCTCTATGCGCTCAGCTTCATCTATGTCGGCATCTACTGGAACAATCACCACCATCTGATGCACGCCGTGCGCCGCATCAGCGGCGGTGTGCTGTGGGCCAATCTGCATCTTTTATTCTGGCTGTCGCTGGTGCCGTTCTCGACGCGCTGGATGGGCACGCATCTCGACAGCGTCTGGCCGGTCGTCGTCTATGGCGTGTCGCTGCTGATGCCGTCGGTCGCGTTCGGGATTCTGGTCCAGGTGCTGATCCGCGCCAACGGCCGCGATTCGACACTGGCCAAGGCGATCGGCGGCGATCTCAAGGGCACGATCTCGACCCTGATCTATATCGCCGGCATCGGCCTTACCTTCTGGCAGACCTGGGCGGGCATTGCCTGCTACGTCGTGGTGGCGCTGATCTGGCTGGTGCCCGACCGCCGTATCGAGCGGGTCGCCGAGCCCGACGCAAACGCCTAGATTAGCGGCCGCTCCATGAATGTCAGGTGCGGCAGAAAGCGTTCCGGATAGTCGAGATAGGGTGAGCGATCGATGAAGCCCAGCGCGTGATAGAGCGAAATCGCCTCGTGCAGCAGGTTTCCGGTGTCCAGCCGCGCCACGGTAAAGCCTTCCGCGCGCGCGTCGTCCATCAGCGCCTCGGTCAGCCTGCGCCCGAGGCCATGGCCGCGCGCCGCCTCACTGACGAAGATGCGCTTCAATTCGCAAACCCCGTCCTCCAGACGATGCCAGGCACCGCCGGCCACGACCTGACCATCCAACTCGGCCAACAGGGTCTTGCCCTTCGGCGGTCCGTATTTAAGTGGCAGTTCGCGCTGCTCGTCCTCGAACGACTGATGGCCGAAAACTTCCTCCATCAGCCATGGAAGGGTCGCGTAGCGTTGCCGCGCCCAGGCGATATAGTCCCGGCACAGGCCGGCAAAGGCGCGATAGTCGTCCGGCGTCTCGGCGGGGCGGATGATGAGCGTCATGGCGTCCTCAGCTGGGCAACTTTCCCGCCCTTAAAACCTGGCAGGGGCGTGGTCGACAAAATCGACAAATATATCGGGCTGGGGATTCGCGCCGATCAAATCCACCTGAACCAAAAAGTCCGGTTTCGAATTGGATTCGAAAGACATTTCCCACTCCGGCTCCATACCGTCCTGCGGCGCGGGCATCGAGAAGCTGGTGAGGTGGAAGGCAGTGGAGAAAGGCGCGGCAAACACCTTGGAGAACGGCACGAGCATGGATTGTTCCTGCATCAGAGGTTCGAAGACCGGCGGAAGGGCGATTTCGACCTTGGCGAAAATGAGCTTATAGTCTTGCTCGACCCAGTCATAGAATGCACGCTGCCCTTCGTTCGGTGGCAGGCCTGGTCCCGGAGCGTCGATAAATAGCTTGATCTCGCTTGAACAAGGCGAGAAGTGGCGCCAAGCCACCCAATAAGGGAACTTCGTACTCGTAGCCTTCACATAAACGAGGTGGCCGAAAAACCCGTCTTCTATTTCGAGCGGCTTGAAGCGCTTCACCCATCGCGAAACGAACGACATGATCTTCCCCTCCCCTGATTGGCGTACGACCGTCTCAGTTCGTCGTGGTGCGCCAGGCTTCAAGTTGGGTAACCGCGCCATTGTCGATTTTCATCACCATATAGTCTTCCCGGTCGTAGGCGCCGATCTTGCCTGCGTAATGATACGCCGCCCAGCCATCGTGCGCCGTGCCGGGCGTGCCCAGCCGCGCCTGCGTCGCCGCCCAGGGCTGGCCCGGGCTTATGCCATCGATTTGCGCCGACTGTGGACCGCTCGGCACGGGGCATTCGGCGCTGTTGGCAGGCGACGTCACCGACCAGATGGTCACACTATCGATCCGGCCTTCATGGACGTGCAGTTCCCCGGCTGACAGCCAGACCCTCAGGTGACGTTCGGGCAGGTCGTAGCAAAGCCAGGCCAGCGATCCGCTGGCGTCGCCCTGACGCCTGAGTTGGCCGCCGAAACGTTTTTGCACCTGGGCGAAGGTGGTCTTTTCCAGCGTACCGTCGATACCATTCAATGAAAAGGTCTGGGCGAGAGTCTTCGCGCCCGGCTTGATGCCGTCGGGATTGAGCATGGGGGTTGGTGGCGCGAAGGGGGCATCGGCGAGCGCCGGCATGGCCACGACCGCCAGCAGAGCGCAAAGCTTCAACACGTGCGGCATGTCCACTCCCCTGGTTCCGACCACGGGCATAATAGCGCGCGTCGAAGAGAAAACAATAAGGGCGGACCCGCGAAGGTTCGCCCAAGTCTCCGAGCCGCTTGCGGCGAGCGCGCGCGGCGCCTGAGCGTGCACAAAAGAAAAAGGGCATCCCTTACGGGATGCCCTTTTCGATGAATGGTCGGAGCGACAGGATTCGAACCTGCGACCCCTTGACCCCCAGTCAAGTGCGCTACCAGGCTGCGCCACGCTCCGCTGGCCATTCAGGAAGGCGGCTTATAGACACGAAAATTTCGCCCTGCAATCCCTGCCCATCGCTTTCTTGGGAATTATCTGCGCGACAGCCCGCGGCCGAGTGCGGCCTGGGCGCCTTCCAGCCGCTTGGCGATCTCGAGAAAGCGCTGGCGCGTCTCCTCGGACATGCCGCGCGCCGCCGGCGAGCCGTAATCGATGCGCGTGTGCGCCACTTCGGCGGCATAGTCCTCGGGAACGTCTTCGCCCGGGACGATGCCCGATTCGGTCGGCAGGTCGTCGAGCGCGTGGCGCTCGCCCGACTGACGGTCATTGGCATGGCTGCCCGCGGGTGCGTTCAGTATGGCGCGCTGGCCTTCGTCCTTGAACAGCTTTTGCACGCCGCGGATGGTGTAGCCGCGATCGTAGAGCAACGTCTTGACGCCGCTCAGCAGCTCGATGTCCTGAGGGCGATAGAACCGCCGTCCGCCGGCGCGCTTGGTCGGCCGGATGAAGGGGAACTTGGTTTCCCAGAAGCGCAGCACGTGCTGCTGGACGCCGAGCTGATCGGCGGCCTCCGAGATGGTCCGTAAAGCCAGCGGGCTTTTGTTCGCGGCACTCATTTTGAGCCTTCCGCCGGTTAAAGGTTACTGGGTGGCGCCGGCGTCGACGCGCGCCTTCATGATCTGCGAGGCGCGAAACGAGATAACCTTGCGCGGATCGATGGCGGCGGGTTTGCCGGTCTTCGGATTGCGGCCGACGCGGGCATTCTTGCCGCGCACCTGGAACACGCCGAAACCCGACAATTTAACGGTATCGCCGCGCTCGAGCGCTTCGATCACCAGGTCGAGCGTGCGCTCGACGATGGCGGCGCATTCCTGGCGCGGCAGACCCAGTTCGTTGTGTACGTCTTCGAACAGTTCCGCACGGGTCAGAGTTTGCGGTTTCATCATGCAAAAAGCCCCTTTTGCCAGAGAAAAACCTACTGCATCATGCCAATAAAGTGGTCACCACTTTTTGGACTGACATGAGGCATAACAAGGGATTGAGCGTATGCCGAAGGCATTTGCTCAAGCGACTCTCCTCGCGGGAGTGGCCGCAGCCGGACGGTGGCGCAAATTTCGCGGTTTGTCAAAGGCTTATAGGAATCTGATCACAGAAAACAGCCGCCGCGCGAAGCCGAGGATGGCCTCATGAAAGACAGGCCCGCCGGTTTCGAGCAAATTTCAGGAAATTCAACGAGATCGACTCATGTCCTGATCGGGCGGATTCATTGGAGCGGAGGGCGCTCTATACCCGGATCGTCACCGCGCCCCAGGTCAGCCCGCCACCCAGGGCTTCGACCAGCACCAGATCGCCGGGCTTGACGCGGCCGTCTTCGACCGCGACCCACCAGGCCAGCGGGATCGACGCCGCCGAGGTATTGGCGTGCAGGGCGACGGTCGAGACCACCTTTTGCTCGTCCAGCCCGAGTTTTTCGGCGACGCCGTTGAGGATGCGCTGATTGGCCTGGTGCGGGATGAACCAGTCGATGTCGGCAATGGTCACGTTCGACTTGGCGACCGCGCCTTCGATAGCCTCGGAGATCTTGTGGACGGCGTTGCGAAACACCTGATTGCCCTGCATGCGCAACTTGCCGATGCGATTGTCGGCATCGAACACACCGCCTTCGACATAAAGGAGGTCCATCTTGGTGCCGTCGCAGCGCAGGTCGAAGCCGAGAATACCGGTATCGGCCGGTGTCCCCTCGCCCGCCACGGGTTCCAGCACCACGGCGCCGGCGCCGTCGCCGAACAGGATGCAGGTGCCGCGGTCCGTATAGTCGAGCAATTGGCTCATCGCCTCGGCGCCGATGACCAGGCAACACCTGGCCGCGCCGCGCGACACGAAGCCGTCGGCGACCGACAGGGCGTAGACGAAGCCCGAACACACCGCCTGGACGTCGAAGGCGGCGCATACCGGCGCGCCGATCTTTTGCTGCACCAGGGCGGCGGTGGCCGGGAACGGCATGTCGGGCGTGGTGGTGGCGACGATGATCATGTCGACATCGGCGGCGGTCTTGCCGGCGGCCTTCAGGGCGATCTCGGCGGCCCGCGCGGCCATGTCCGACGTCGTCATACCTTCGTCGATACGATGGCGCTGACGGATCCCGGTCCGCTCCACGATCCACGCATCGGAGGTATCGACCATCCGGGCGAAGGCTTCATTGGCGACGACGGTTTGCGGCAAGAAGCCGCCGACCCCGGTGACCGCCGATCTTGTTACGCTCATTTAGGAAACCTTGTTCGCCACCGCAGAAGCCGTTACCTGCATATGCCCTTCCCCGGACGCGGTTTCAAGCTTGGACACGTCCTCGGAGTCGGAAAGGCTCTCGGCATTGGCAAGGCTTTGGGCGAACGAGGCCAGCGACGCCTGGATATCGGTTTCGTAGGAGCTGGCAGCCAGCGAAACGCCGACCTTGACCGCATTGGCGAAGGACCGGGCGTCGGCGCCACCGTGCGACTTGATGACGATGCCCTTCAGGCCCAGAAGCGGACCGCCATTGGCGGCGCCGGGATCGATCTTGCTCTTCATCGCCCGCAACGCGCCCGAGGCCAGGACGGCGCCCAGCATGGCCAGCGGCGAGGACTTGAAGGCCGCCTTCATAAGGTCGCTGATAAAGCGGGCCGTGCCCTCGGCGGTCTTCAGCGCGATATTGCCCGTGAAGCCGTCGGTGACGATGACGTCGGTCGTGCCCTTGCACAGATCGGTGCCTTCGACAAAACCGTAATAGTTGAGGCCAAACGCGTGCGCCTTGAGGATTTTGTGGGCCTCACGCACCTCGTCGTGGCCCTTGACGTCCTCGGAGCCGACATTGAGCAGGCCGATCGACGGCTGTTCGGTGCCCCACACCGCGCGGTGAAACGCCGCGCCCATGATGGCGAATTCGATCAGTTGCCGGGCGTCGGACGTCACATTGGCGCCGATGTCGAGCACGGTCGAATAGCCGTCGGGATTGGGCCAGGTGCCGCCGATCGCCGGCCGTTCCAGATCGTTGATGATCATCTTCAGGATCATCTTGGACAGGGCCATCAACGCGCCGGTATTGCCGGCCGATATCACCGCCCGCGCCTGGCCGCTCTTGACGGCGTGGATGGCGTTCCACAGCGACGTGCCCTTGCGGCGGATGGCCTGGGCCGGCTTTTCGTCCATGGCGATGAACTGGTCCGTCGCCACGACGGCGCAGCGGCCTTTCAGCGCCGGACAGCGCGCCAGTTCGGCATGGATGGCGTCGCCATTGCCGTGAAGCTGGAAGAATACGTCCGGGCGCACCGCGGCGACCAGACCGCAGCCGGGCACGGTGACGGCGGGGCCATGATCGCCGCCCATGGCGTCGATGGCGATGACCAGGGCGCCCAATGGAACCGAGTCGCTTACCCCAGAAACGGTGGAAGGCGAGGTATTATCGGGCACGGGCAGCACCGGTGAGCAGGGTTTCCTGGGTCATGAGACGCGTAAACAAGACCAATTGGTTTGACATTTCAAGGCGAAAATCCCGCCCCTGGACAAGTCTTTGTTGAAACCAGTCCGTCACGGTTCGCGTTTCAGCTTGGCGAGCGCGGCGAAGGGCGACGGTTCGGGCTCGGCCTCGATGTCCTCGAACACCGCGCCGGGCTTGCGCGCGAAGGGATCGTAGGCGTCGCCCAGGGCCTCGATAAGGTAGAGGCCGAGATCGATCTGGCCGTCCTCGATGATGTCGGGCTCGTCGAGATCGTCGAGCCGGAGTTCCGCCTCGCCGACCGCGGCCACTTCGTTGGTCACGTCGCCGGCCAGGATGCAATCGACGTCGAGCCGGCTCGATATGGCATGGCTGAACGGGTCGAGCGTGACGCCGCACTCCTGCGTCACCTCGCCCTTCAGGTCGACGTGAATATGCACCAATGGCTTGATGCCCTTGGCGGCGCCCGTGGTGATCACGGCGCTCAAGGCATCGAGCGAGACCATGCCGAACGCCTCGGCGATGACGCGGCGGCGCGCCTCGTCGGCGGTAAGGGTGACGCTCAGCCCCTTGCGCGCGGCGTCGAAGCGCACCTTGTGCACCCACAAGGTGGCGGAGTCAGTCCTGCCGGACTCGGATTTATCGGACATCTCAGGCTTCCATTGTCAGGGGTGCGTCCAATACCGGAATTACCGCCCATTCGGTGCGCCCGGCCATCAGCGCGTCGGCGGTCAGGGCCCGCCGCGCCGCCTCTATATAGGTGGCGAAGGCCAGGATTTGAGGGGTCGCCTCGACCGCCACGGAGTCGTCGGCGGCATCGCCGCCGATCGCGTTGAAATCGCCGCCGGCGAAGACAGTGCGCGCGGCATAGTCGGCCTGGGCGTCGATCGGGGCATTAGCCGCCCACAGATCGTCCCAGCGCTTCATGCGGGTATAGATGACGGTGGCGAGCGCCTTCATCTTTTTCGGCACGGTCAGATCGCCGACCCCCTGCTCGCGCAGGGTATTGTCGAGCGCGCCCAGAAAGGCGTCGAACAGGGCCTGGCCGGTCTCGTGCGCCTGGTCGTGGCGCGGATCACCCGCCGGCACGGCGCGCAGGGCCAGTACCACAAGGCTGACATGAAGACACAGCAGTTCGAAACGCGCGCCGATGGCATCCTCTACGCCATAGTCGAGATAAAAGACGGGCTGACGCGCCTGGCTGACGCAAGCGGCATAAAGCCGCTCGCCCACGGCCTTAGCCGGCCTTTCCTTGAAGAAGGGTCGGGGCTTGAGAAACATCGTACGCAGGCGGGCGAGGCTTAAGGGCATGAGTCTGGACGGGAATTACGGTATAGGGTAAATGTCAGGCCTTGTTTCGGCCTCAAGCTTGCTCTAAGCCTTTGCCATCTCAAGGTCAAACCCGATTACCAGGACGGACATGACGACGCGCCCTTCCCTTCTAAAGACTCTTGCCCTTCGAAAGAATCCTGGCTTTGTGAAGCCTCTGGCCTTGCTGGGCGTATCCGCCGCGGCGTTCGGCGCCCTGGGGGCTTGCGCGCCGACCATGACTCACCACGGCTATCTGGCCTATGATGCGCGTCCGTCGACCGATATCCATGTCGGCGATACCGAGGCGACCGTGCTCGACAAGCTGGGCCAACCGTCGCAGAAGGGCACCTACGACCCGACCGAATGGTACTATATCGACCAGGTGTCGATGAAGATGACCTACAAGAAGCCGCACGTCACCCAACGCCAGGTGACGATCATCGACTTCGACAAGGGCAGCAAGGTCGTGGATAGCGTGCAGACCCTGTCGCTGGCCGACGGCCGCGACCTGACGCCGAATCCGAACCAGACGCCGACCCGCGGCCGTTCGCTGACCGCCATCGAGCAGTTGCTCGGCACCGTCGGTCACCAGCAGCTGACCAACAGCCAGGACGAAGACCCCGGCAACCAACACCGCCACGACTGATCGCGGTCGCCGTATCGAGATTTGAAAAGCCCCGCCGGATTGGCGGGGCTTTTTGTTTTGAAGATTTTTTACCACGAACCACACGAAAAGGACGAAAAGACACGGAAAATCAGTGCGGTGGAACTTCGCGCGAAATGCCTTCTTCCCGCGTCACCCAGCATAGGTCGAGGTAAGAAGGGCCATGCAACACGCGGTTTTTCCCTTTTTGTGTTTTTCGTCCTTTTCGTGTGGTTCGTGGTAAAAAATCTTCAAAGAAAAACCCCGCCGATTGCTCGGCGGGGTTCCGAATTTGGTTCCAAAAGTAAAGCCTAGTAGCGCTCTTCCTGGCCGCCATCGCGGTCGGATTGCAGCGCGCGGATCAGCTCGCTTTCCGACATTTGCTGGTGCGCCGGATCGGCCAGCAGGGCCAGGGTTTCGGCTTCTTCCTCGGCCTCGGTGCGCTCGTCGACGCGCTGCAGCGAGGCGATCAGGCTTTCGGTCAGGGCCGTCGGGGCCACGGCGCCGTCGGCGATTTCGCGCAGGGAGACGACCGGGTTCTTGTCGTTGTCGCGGTCGACCAGGATCGAGGCGCCGGCGGAAATGGCGCGCGCACGGTGCGCCGCCAGCAGGACCAGGTTGAAACGGTTATCGATCTTTTCGACGCAATCTTCGACGGTGACGCGGGCCATTCAACTACCTCGGCAAAGAAACGGACTTAGGGGCCGCGAATCGAGTTCGGGCCCAGCCGGAAAAACAAGTTGGGTCTCTATATAGATACGCGGCGGCGAAAACAAGGCTGTCTTGCCGCAATGCCGTTGGCATATCACCTGCCGCCTCCCATCTTTAGCGCGATTCCATCCGGAGACCGTTATGGACATAGCGACCGACCCAGACATCGTGACGTTCATGAATGTCTTCACCCTTGAGCCCGCGAACCAGCAACGCGTCATCGATCTGCTCACCGAGGTGACGGAGCGCTGGGTCCGGCATGCGAAGGGATTTCTCGGGGCAGTGCTCCACAAGAGCCCCGACGGCACGCGCCTTGTCATGTACTCGCAATGGCAAAGCCCCGACGACTATCAGGCCATGCGCGAAGACCCCGGCCCCTTGCCGTTTCTCCAGGAGATTCTGCCGATGGTGCGCTTCGAGCCGGGGGCCTATCAGGTCGTACGCACCTTCATGCCCGATTAGCGGCGCCGGCGATCACCCGATCCGTTCGCGCACCCAGTCCTGAAAGGCGGCGATGGCGATCTCGTGCTTGGGCGACAACCGGCCGGTGCGGTAGATGCCGGCGGCCAGATTGCGCTGCACCACCTCGGCGATCCACTTGTCCTCGGCCGTCACCTGATCGGACATGATAAGCGTCGCCTCGGGCACCGCCGCGCCATCGGGCGTCAGATAGGTATAGTCGAGCCGCGTGCGCCCGTGGTCGACCGGCGACATGCGCTCGATCATCAGGCCCTCGGCATAGACGTTGATGGCGATGTTCGGCCATAGCCACGCCCACACGCCGTCATAGACTGCGCCGTCGCGCGGCGGCGCTTCGTGCAACGCCACCTGGCCTTCGACCGTGACCTTGTATTGCTCCGACACGATCTCGGCGTTCAGCCCCGGATGGACGTCCGGCACGTGGTAACCTTCGAGATAGTTCTCGGCATAGGTTTTCCAGTTGCAATCCAGGTAGTGATGCCGGCGCAGCGCCACCTTCAGGTTCGACCAGTCGACCTTGGGCAGCCGCGCCTCGACCGGCGCCAGCATCGCCTGAAGGTCCGGCAGGTCGTCGCCGATACCGATAAAGACCAGGCCGCGCCATACGGCGAGGCTGACCGGAAACAGGCTGAAGTCGCGCGGGTCGAAATCGTCGGCCGGGCCGAAGTCGCGCGCCGCGCGCAGGCGGCCGTCGAGCGTATAGCGCCAGCCATGATATTGGCAGACGAGCGCGCCGGCGCACGTCCCCGCCTCGTCCCTGACCAAGGGGCCGGCGCGATGACGGCAGACATTGTGAAAGGCGCGCAACTCGCCTTTATCGTCACGCAGCGCCACGACGGGATAGCCCGCCAGCACATCGGCGCGATAGGCGCCGGGCGCGGCCAGATCGCTGTCGTGGCACAGGAACTGCCAGGTCGCGGCGAAAATCTTTTGCCGCTCGACCGGCCACAAGGCCGGATCGGTGTACCATGAGGCCGGCGCGGTGACGGGGGCGTGGCGATGGGTGGGTTGGGTATCGGCGCCATGTGTGTCAGCCATGGGCTTGTCCTCGCGTGCGGAAATGATTGACGCCGTAGATGGCGGCGCCCAGGCCGATCATCACCGCCGAAGCGACGATCAGCTTGATGAAGGTGCCGAGCTTGTCGGCGGCGTCCGGGCTCGGGATCATCGAGCCCAGAATGGCGCTGACCGTAACTGCAAGACCGAGAAGCGCCAGGGCGCGGCCGGCATTGACGCCGCCCGGCGTGCGAAAGTCGAGCCCTTCGCCCGGCCGCGACTGCACCTTCCAATAGGCGATGAACATCCACAGATACGGAATGACGAAGGTCAGCACGCCCATAGACACCACGAAATCATAGGCGCCGGCGACGCTGGCCCCGGCGGCGCCCAGCGCCATGATCGGAATGGTCAGCGCCGCCTGCATCCATAGCGATACGGTCGGCGCGCCGGTCTTCGGGTCGCGATAGGCCAGGGCCTTGGGCAGCATACGGTCGATGCCGACGGCGAACGGCAGGCGCGCCGCCGCGCCGAACCAAGCGGAGAGTCCGGCCAGCATGGACAGGGCGACGCATAGCAGCACGATCGGGAACCACGGCGCGGCGTGCAGCTTGGACATGGCGGCGTTCAACGCCTGCGGCAGGCCGCCCAGGCGCGAGGCGACGTCCTGCGGCACGATGGCCAGCATCGCCGCCGTACCGCCGGCATACATCAGGGCCTGGAATACGCCGAGCAGGATCAGGGCGCCGATAAGGGTCTTGACGCCGTTCTTCGCTTCGCCGCGCATCAGGGCGACCCCCTCGTCGCCGCCGAAGGCGAAGACCATGGTCGACCACAGGATGGCGCCGTCGGCGACCGACGACAGCTTGTAGCTGGCCGTGGCGAAATGGGTCGCCGGACCGTCGCGGCCCGACAGGTAGAACGCCGCGGCGACGATGAACAGGGCCAGCGCGATCGATACGGCGGCGCCGACGATCGGCAGCCACTTGCCGACGCCGAAGCCGCGCGTATGCATGACGGTGATGATCAAAAGCACGACGCACGAGGCTATGAAGGCGCCCAGCGGCTGGGCGATCA
>OUWB010000538.1_pt2 | contig 16161 bp, 11 predicted proteins | sample 1779821 | NCBI WGS metagenome assembly OUWB01 (sample SAMEA3914806, study PRJEB12502) | metagenome | biome: forest; material: soil | place: Canada | collected 2011-08-03 | depth 0.1 m
CCCGCCGCACACGCCAGCACAATCCGGATACGTATCTTTTCGTCAGCCGGCGCTTTGCGAAGCTTCAGCCGGTTTGTCAATTCTAACGACTCTTCGCTTGTCAGCATCAGCAACTTTGGTGGGCGCCCGGTTCTTGCCATATCAACCTATCTTCGTGAAGGTGGCTCTATGATAATCCAGGCAATAATTATTTCAATTTATTTTTGAGACACCACACTAGCGCAGCCAAATCACAATGCCCCTCACCCCCGGCCCCTCTCCCGCCTGCGGGCGAGGGGTGACTGTCTTATCCTGCCGCGGCGATTATTTCTCCGCAGCTTCTATGGCCTTGATCCACGCAAGCCTCGCATGCTGCGCGTTCGCATATACCGCCTCAAGCGCCTTGCCATCCCCCGCCGCAAGCGCAGTCCGCAAGCGCGCCAACTGCGCCGTGTAGGCATCCAACTCATCCAGCAAAGCCGTCCGGTTCGCCAGCGAAATATCGCGCCACATTTCAGGCGACGACCCCGCGATACGCGTGAAATCACGGAACCCGCTGGCGGCGTATTGAAACAGCAGGTCGGCATGCGGCTTGTTGGCGATGTCGTCCACCAGCGCATACGCCAACAGATGCGGCAGATGGCTGATTGCCGCAAACACGAGATCGTGCTGCTCGGCACTCAACTGATGGATGATGGCGCCGCAGGCGGTCCATGCCGCTGCAACGCGCTCGACATCTTCCTTGCGGTTCTCCGGCAAGGGCGCAAGCACGACTTTCTTGCCGCGATAGAGATGATCGACGGCCGCATCGGGCCCGTTGGTTTCGCGGCCCGCGATCGGATGGCCGGGGACGAATTGATCGACGCGATTGCCCAGGGCGGCGCGCGCGGCGGCGACCACGTCGGCCTTGGTGCTGCCGGTGTCGGTCACGATGACGCCCGGTTGCAGATGCGGCGCGATCGCGGCGAGCACGGCGCCGGTCTGCGCCACGGGCGCCGCCAGGAGCACGAGATCGGCGCCATGCACGGCATCGGCGGCCGATTCGGCGGCGCGGTCGATGATGCCGAGCGCAAATGCACGCTCCAGCGCGGCATCGCTTCTATCGGTGCCGACCAGTTCGCCGACCATGCCGGCTTTTCTGAGAGAAAGCGCGAACGATCCGCCGATCAGCCCGACGCCGAAGATGGCGACCTTATTGAACATCGCGGCCACTTTGCGTCACGCCAACACCTCTTTCAGCGCAGCCAGGAAGGCGGCGTTTTCCTCGGGCAGGCCGATGGTGATGCGCAAGAATTGCGGCAAGCCGTAGTTGCCCACCGGGCGCACGATGATGCCGCGCTTGAGCAAGGCCAGGTTGGCAGCCGCACCGGAGCCTTCGTCTTGGCCCACGCGAACCAGTACGAAGTTGCCCGAAGACGGCACATATTCCAGGCCCAGCGCATCGAAGGCTTCGGTCAATTGCTGGTAACCCGCCGCATTCAAGCTCGCGCTTTTCTCAAGGAATTCCGTGTCGCCCAGTGCCGCAACGGCCGCGGCTTGCGCCATGGCATTGACGTTGAACGGCTGGCGGATACGGTTCAGCAGATCGGTAATGCCGGGCTGGGCGATGCCGAAGCCCACACGCAGGCCCGCCAGACCGTAAGCCTTGGAAAAGGTGCGCGAGACGACCAGGTTGGGATGGCGCCGCACCCATGCCGTGGAGTCGTATTGCTTTTCCGGCGCCAGGTATTCGTTATAAGCTTCGTCGAGCACCACCACCACGTTGGGCGGCACGGCGGCCAGGAAGGCTTCGATCTCCGCCGCCGGCAGGAAGGTGCCGGTCGGGTTGTTCGGATTGGCAATGAAGATCAGCTTGACGGCGGGCGTGAGCGCAGCGAGGAAGCCCGGCAGATCATGGCCGTAGTTTTTGGCCGGCACCACGACCGGCCTGCCGCCCGTGGCCTGCACGGCCAGCGGATAGACGGCGAACGAATACTGCGCATACATCGCTGAGTCGCCCGGCTGGACGAAGGCGTGCGCGGCCAGTTCCAAAATATCGTTGCTGCCATTGCCCAGCGTGATCCACTCGGGCGGCACATCGTATTTTTGCGACAGCGCGGCCTTGAGATCGAAGCCGTTGGCGTCGGGATAGCGCGCAATCTGCTCCATGGCGGCGATCATGGCATGCTTGGCCGACTCCGGCATGCCGAGCGGATTTTCGTTGGAAGCGAGCTTGATGATCTTCGCTTCGTCGAGGCCGAATTCGCGGGCGACTTCGGCGATCGGTTTGCCGCCCTGGTAGGGAGCGATGGCGCGGACGTAATCGGGTCCGAATTGAATAGACATGGTGGTCGTCCGGTTACAAACTCAAGGGATAGGAACCGAGCACCTTGAAAAAGGCGGCGCTCTGCTTCAATTCGGCGAGCGCATTCGCCACCTTCTCGTCAGCCGCATGGCCTTCGACGTCGACGTAGAAGTAATACTCCCAGGTGCCGATGCGCGCGGGGCGCGATTCGAAGCGCGTCATCGAAACGCCATGCGCAGCGATCGGTGCCAGCAGGTCGTACAGCGCGCCGGCCTTGTTCGGCACGGCCAGCACGAGCGAGGTTTGGTCGCGCCCAGAAGGCGTGGTGTTGAGCCGGCCGACGACGGCAAAACGCGTGCGGTTGTGCGGGTCGTCCTGGATGTGCGCGGCGATCGTCTGCAAATCATACATCTGGCCGGCGGTATGGCCGGCAATCGCGGCCACGGTTGCGTCGTCGCTGGCCATGCGCGCCGCTTCGGCGTTCGAGGCCACGGCATGGCGCTCGATGTTGGGGAAATGCTGGTTGAGCCAGGCCTGGCACTGCGCCAGCGCCTGCGAGTGGGCGCAGATGCGCATCACGCCGTCCATGCTGCCGCTCTTGCTCATCAGGCTGTGGTGCACCGCGATCGAGACTTCGCCCGAAATGGCCAGCGAGGTTTGCAACAGCAGATCAAGCGTGCGGTTGATCGCGCCTTCGGACGAGTTTTCCACCGGCACCACGCCAAAGTCCGCCGTGCCGGCTTCGGTCGAGCGGAACACTTCATCGATCGAGACGCACGGCAGGCTTTCCACCGCGTGGCCGAATTGCTGGTACACGGCTTGCTCGCTGAAAGTGCCCGGCGGACCGAGATAAGCCACCGTGACGCGCCGCTCCAACGACCGGCACAACGACATCACTTCGCGGAAAATGGTTTGCATGTCGGAAGAGGCCAACGGGCCGGTGTTGCGCTCGGCCACGCGGCGCAGCACCATGGCTTCGCGCTCGGGACGGAACACCGGGGCATTGGTCTCGGCCTTGACGTGGCCGACTTCCTGCGCCAGGCGGGCGCGCTGGTTCAAGAGGTCGACGATTTGGGCGTCGATCGCATCGATCTGCTCGCGCAGGGGTTTCAGTTTTTCGTCGCTCATGGGGCGTCCAGGGTTTTCGTCAGTAACGAAAAAGGTCTATCCGTGCCGCAATACCGTCAATCCTGCTTTCACTCACTTAACCCGTCATCCCCGCGCAGGCGGGGATCCACTGCGCCAAGGTTGACGGTTTTAATTGTGAATCCCCACCTGCGCGGGGATGACGAATTGAATCAGAATTTGAGCGGCACTGCTATCCGTTACGGGCTTCAAAATCTTTCATGTAGGCGATCAGGGTTTGCACCCCTTCGACCGGCATCGCGTTGTACAGCGAAGCGCGCATGCCGCCTACCGATTTGTGGCCCTTCAATTGCAGCAGGCCGTGCTCTTTGGCGCCTGCCAGAAACGCCGTGTTGAGCGTTTCGTCTTGCAGATAGAACGGCACGTTCATGCGTGAACGGCATTCCCTGACAACCCGGTTTTGGTAAAACCCGGTCGAATCCAGATAATCATACAGCATGGCGGACTTGGCAATATTGCGTTGCTCCATTGCCCTGACGCCACCCTGCTCCTTCAACCATTGGAACACCAGGCCGGCGATGTAGATCGCGTACGTCGGCGGGGTGTTGTACATCGAATTGTTTTCCGCCACCGTCTTCCACTCGAAGGCCGAAGGACAGATCGGCAGCGCGTGGCCCAGCAAGTCTTCGCGCACGATGACGACCGTCAAGCCGGCCGGGCCGAGGTTCTTTTGCGCGCCGCCGAAGATCGCACCATAGCGCGACACGTCGACCGGGCGCGCCATGATGTGCGAAGACATATCGGCCACCAGCGGCACGTCGCCCACCTCCGGCACGAATTGATATTCCAGGCCATCGATGGTTTCATTGGTGCAGATGTGGACGTAGGCGGCGTCTTTCGACAGCTTCCAGCTTGCCGGATCGGGGATCGCGGTCAGCTTGTTGTCTTCAGCGGTCGCGGCAATGTTGACCTGGGCGTATTTGGCCGCTTCCCTGGCCGATTTTTTGGTCCAGGAACCGGTGATGACGAAATCGACCGTGGCAGGCTGCATGGCGGACGCACTGCGGCGCCCGACCAGGTTCATCGGCACGATGGCGTTCTCGCCGAGCCCGCCGCCTTGCAGGAACAGGATCTTGTAGTTCTCGGGCACCGACAGCAGTTCGCGAAAATCCGCCAGGGCGGCTTCATGGATGGACATGAACTCGGGCCCGCGGTGGCTCATTTCCATGACCGACATGCCGCTGCCGTGCCAATCGAGCATCTCGACGGCGGCTTGCTGCAACACGTCCTTAGGGAGTACGGCTGGTCCTGCGGAGAAGTTGTAGATTGCGGTCATGTAAGTCCAACTGTCCCTGAAATTTGGAGCCCCACCTCCGTCATTCTCGCGCACACGGGAATCCACAATGAGTCAAATCGAGCAAGCTCAGCTTGGATTCCCGCATACGCGGGAATGACAGAGGTTTTGATTCGCTTATGCGGAAATCTTATTCATCTGAACGAAAAACTTATTCGCCCGCCGGCTCGTCGCCGCCCTCGCCATCCGGCTCGACGTCGGCATCGGACTCCATCACGCGCTGCAAGCCCGAAAGCTTGGTGCCGTCTTCCACGGCGATCAGCGTCACGCCTTGCGTGGCGCGGCCCATCTCGCGGATTTCGGAGACGCGCGTGCGGATCAGCACGCCGCCGGTCGTGATCAGCATGATTTCATCGCTGGTCTCGACCAGCGTGGCGGCAACCACCTTGCCGTTACGTTCCGAAGTCTGGATCGCGATCATGCCCTTGGTGCCGCGGCCGTGGCGCGTGTATTCAGTGATCGGGGTGCGCTTGCCGAAGCCGTTTTCAGTCGCCGTCAATACCGATTGCTGTTCGTTCTCGGCCACCAGCAGGGCAATGACCTGCTGGCCGTCTTCCAGGTTCATGCCGCGCACGCCGCGCGCGGTGCGGCCCATCGGACGCACGTCGTTCTCGTCGAAACGCACGGCCTTGCCGCTGTCGGAGAACAGCATCACGTCATGCTGGCCGTCGGTCAGTGCGGCGCCGATCAGGTAATCGCCCTCATCCAGGTCCACCGCGATGATGCCAGCCTTGCGCGGGTTGGAGAAGTCCGACAGCGGCGTCTTCTTGACCGTACCCAGGGACGTTGCCATGAACACGAAATGGTTTTCCGGGAAGCTGCTGTTGTCGCCCGAAAGCGGCAGCACCACGGTGATCTTTTCGCCGTCGTGCAACGGGAACATGTTGACGATGGGCTTGCCGCGCGAATTGCGCGAACCCTGCGGCACTTCCCACACCTTGAGCCAATACATGCGGCCGCGGTTGGAGAAGCACAGGATGTAATCGTGCGTGTTGGCGATGAAGAGCTGGTCGATCCAGTCGTCGTCCTTGGTCGCCATGGCTTGCTTGCCGCGTCCGCCACGCTTTTGCGCGCGGTATTCGGAAACCGGCTGCGACTTCATGTAGCCGGTATGCGACAGCGTGACCACCATGTCTTGCGGCGTGATCAGGTCTTCGGTGCCGAGGTCGGTCGCGTTCAGTTCGATCTGCGAGCGGCGTTCGTCCTTCGCACCGTACTCGTTCTTGGCCGCGTTCATCTCGTCGGTGATGATGGTCGTCACGCGTTCCGGCTTGGACAGGATGTCGAGCAGGTCGGCGATCTCGGCCATCACGTCCTTGTATTCGTTGACGATCTTGTCCTGCTCCAGGCCGGTCAAACGTTGCAGACGCATCTGCAGGATTTCCTGGGCCTGGTCGTCGGACAGCTTGTACAAACCGTCGGGCTGCATGCCGTAATGCTTGGGCAGGTTTTCCGGGCGGTAGGCGTCGATGCCCGGGCCGCCTTCTTCACCGGTGCGCGACAGCATCGCGCGCACGACCGAGGAATCCCAGGCGCGCGTCATCAATTCCACCTTGGCCACCGGCGGCGTCGGCGCGGCCTTGATGATGGCGATGAAGTCATCGATGTTGGCCAGGGCAACCGCCAGGCCTTCCAAGACGTGGCCGCGCTCGCGCGCCTTGCGCAGTTCGAACACCGTCCTGCGCGTGACGACTTCGCGGCGGTGCGACAGGAAGCACTCCAGCATCTGCTTCAGGTTCAACAGCTTGGGCTGACCATCGACCAGCGCGACCATGTTCATGCCGAAGGTGTCTTGCAATTGCGTCTGCTTGTACAGATTGTTGAGCACCACTTCGGCGACTTCGCCGCGCTTGAGTTCGATCACCACGCGCATGCCGGATTTATCGGACTCGTCGCGGATGTCGGAAATGCCGTCGAGCTTCTTGTCGCGCACCAGTTCGGCGATGCGTTCGAGCAGCGACTTCTTGTTGACCTGGTAGGGCAGCTCGTCGACGATGATCGCTGTGCGGCCTTCCTTGCCGTATTCCTCGAAGTGGGTCTTGGCGCGCATCACCACGCGGCCGCGGCCGGTGCGGTAACCGTCGCGCACGCCGGAGACGCCGTAGATGATGCCGGCGGTCGGGAAATCGGGCGCGGGGATGATTTCGATCAGTTCGTCGACCGTACATTCGGCGTTGCGCAGCACGTGCAGCGCGCCGTCGATGACTTCGGTCAGGTTATGCGGCGGGATATTGGTCGCCATGCCGACCGCAATGCCGGACGAGCCGTTGATCAGCAGGTTGGGAATGCGGGTCGGCAACACCGACGGTTCTCTTTCCTTGCCATCGTAATTCGGCACGAAATCGACCGTTTCCTTTTCGATGTCGGCCAGGATCTCGCTGGTAATCTTGTCCAGCCGGCACTCGGTGTAACGCATCGCCGCCGCGTTGTCGCCGTCGACCGAGCCGAAGTTGCCCTGGCCGTCGACCAGCATGTAGCGCATCGAGAAGTCCTGCGCCATGCGCACCAGCGTGTCGTAGATCGATTGGTCGCCGTGCGGGTGGTATTTACCCATGACTTCACCGACCACGCGGGCGCATTTCACGTAAGGACGGTTCCAGACGTTATTGGTTTCGTGCATCGCGTAAAGCACGCGGCGATGCACCGGCTTCAAGCCGTCGCGCACATCGGGCAAGGCGCGGCCCACGATCACGCTCATGGCGTAATCGAGGTAGCTCTTGCGCATCTCTTCTTCTAGGGAAATCGGGATTGTTTCTTTGGCGAATTGATCCATTGGGCGACGACTGGCTACGCTTTATATTGAATTGGACTGTATCCGCGGCTTCCGGCTGGGCCGACGTGCCGCGCCTTTGCCGCTTCGCCGTCACTCGCGACAGCTTGCAGAAAAAGCACAGAATCGATCATTTTAGCATGCCGAAGGGGTGCCGGATTCATGCGTGCCGCGCAAAAAACCGACGCCCCCGCCATCGGAAATTTCTTATTGTTTTTATATTGCTTTAATCCTCAATTGCCGTTGTGGAATCGCAAAGTATGATTTAATGGCGCTCGAAGAATTTGGAACATTCCAATAAAGACAGAACCGAGAATAACCATGCAAAAAATTGCAATCGCCCTTGCCCTGACCACGATCCTGCCGACGCTGGCCAGCGCCCAAACATCCAACGACATCAAGGCCAACACACCCTACAGCGCCTACGTGCAGGATTCATCCGGCGTCATCGTCAAAAGCGCTTTCGGCCTTTGCTGGCGCACCAATTACTGGACCCCGGCCGACGCCGTGCTGGGCTGCGACGGCGATCTCGTGCCGCCGATAGCCAGCCCGATTGCCCCACCCATGGTGGTCGCACAGGCAGTGCCGCCGCTGGCGCCTCCTCCGCCCCCACCGCCGCCCAAGCCGTGCGACTTCACCTTCGTACTCAAGGCCGACGAGACCTTCAGCTTCGACTACGCCAAGCTCTCCGAAGCAGCCAAACATGGCCTGGACACCGATTTCCGCAGCAAGCTGGCCGCCTGCGCGCAGGTAACCGGCATTGTCGTGACCGGCTATACCGACCGCCTCGGCACGGATTCCTATAACTTGAAGCTGTCGCAAAAGCGCGCCGAAACGGTGGCCGACTACTTGAAGAGCATCGGCATTGCCGGCCCGATCGAGCAGCACGGCCTGGGCAAAGCCAACGAAGTCGAGGCTTGTGCCGGCGTCAAAGGCGAGAAGAAACTGATCAAATGCCTGGCGCCGAACCGCCGCGTCACCATTGAGGTGCACGGCTTGGGCAACTGACATGCCCCAAGATTGACCACAAGGCATCAGGTCGCATGTCACCTGATTAAAGGGCAAGCGGCAATACCGCTTGCCCTTTCCGCTATGGCTACCTGGAAATCTTTACAGGGAAGCATCGATTTCCGGGAACCAAGCCACTTTGCTTCTGGTCTGTGTGGTGCAAGGGATAACAAAGCCTCATTTCGTTGCAAATGCACCACAATTGACTAAATTCGCCCTTTGGTCGGTTTGGCAATCTGCACCATGATAAAGCCTGTGGCAGAATGGCGAAGAGGTAGAGACTTGTCCCCCAATGTTGCTTTATGTAATCAAACGGTTACATTTGGCAGTTGAACAAGTGTTACCATGCAACCTGAGTTGGCAACTTTTTGCGCAGTTTCTCTGCGGATACCTGAAACAAGAGGAAAAACATGAAAAAACTAGCACTTTTGACCCTTGCTGCATCCGCAGCGATCGTCTCGGTGTCGGCATTCGCATATGACGACATCAAGGCCCCCAAGCCCTATAGCGCCTATGTTCAGGACAGCAGCGGTTATATCGTTCGCGATCCGTTCGGTCTGTGCTGGCATACCAATTACTGGACCCCGGCTGACGCCGTAGAAGGCTGCGACAAGGAAATCTCGAAGCCGGCTCCGGTTGTCGAAGCCCCGCCGCCCCCGCCACCACCCGCTCCTGTGGCGCCGCCGCCTCCGCCGAAGCCCACGGCTGAAAAGGTCACCTTCGCTGCCGACGCATTCTTCGACTTCGACAAGGCGATCCTGAAGCCCGAAGGCAAGGCCAAGCTCGACGACCTGACCTCGAAGCTGCAAGGCATGAACCTCGAAGTCATCATCGCCGTCGGCCACACCGACGCGATCGGCTCGGTTGAGTACAACCAAAAGCTGTCGGTCCGCCGCGCTGACGCCGTCAAGGCCTATCTGGTCTCGAAGGGCGTGGAAGCCAACCGCGTCTACACCGAAGGCAAGGGCAAGAGCCAACCGGTCGCCGACAACAAGACCGCCGAAGGCCGCGCCAAGAACCGTCGCGTGGAAATCGAAGTGGTTGGTACGCGTACCGTCAACCAGTAATCGCATCGCGCAATACTCAAACCCCGCTTCGGCGGGGTTTTTTATTTCAGGGCGCCACCATAAATCTACTGCGCGAACCGATCTCGGGCCTGCGATGCTCACCGTACCTAAGTACGGTTCCGCTTCTCTGCCCGACCTCGGATCGCTCGCTACGATTTCTGGTGGCGCCCTGTCTGCTATCATGCTCCCCATGAACGCCGACCCGACAGAACTGCAAAAATTCTCCGACCTCGCCCATCGCTGGTGGGACCCCACGTCCGAATTTCGCCCGCTGCATGAAATCAACCCGCTGCGCCTGGAGTGGATCAATGCACGTGCGCCGCTGTTTGGCAAGACCGTGCTCGACATCGGCTGCGGTGGCGGCATCCTGGCTGAGAGCATGGCGAAAAAAGGCGCCAAGGTCAGTGGTATCGACCTTTCCGAAAAAGCCTTGAAAGTGGCGGATCTGCACAGCCTCGAGTCCGGCGTGCAAGTCGCCTACGAGTTGATCGCCGCCGAAGACATGGCAGAGCGCGCACCGGAGAGCTTCGACGTCGTCACCTGCATGGAAATGCTGGAGCACGTGCCGGACCCGGCCGCCATCGTCAAGGCTTGCGCCCGCCTGGTGAAGCCGGGCGGCAAGCTGTTTTTCTCGACCATCAACCGCAATCCCAAGGCTTACGTGTTCGCAATCATCGGCGCGGAATACCTGCTGCGGCTCTTGCCGCGCGGCACGCACGATTACGCCAAGTTCATCACCCCGGCGGAGCTTGCCCAATTCATCCGCAATGCAGGCCTGGAACTCGACGGGCTCAAGGGCATGGGCTACAACCCCTTGACCAAGATCTACTCGATGAACCGGGACACCAGCGTCAACTACCTCGTGGCGGCGCATCGCCCGCTCTGATACCCATGCACCACGCCGCACCGCGCGCCATCTTGTTCGATCTCGACGGCACCCTGGCCGACACCGCTCCCGACCTGGCGGCAGCCGTCAACCGCCTGCGCGTGGAGCGCGGCTTGGAACCGACGCCCTATGAATTGCTGCGTCCCGTTGCATCGGCCGGCGCACGTGGCCTGGTAGGTGCCGCATTCGGCGTGAAACCTGGCGAAGAGGGCTTCGAAGCGCTGCGTGACGCCTTCCTCGCCAACTACGAAGCCAATCTCGCAGTCGAGAGCCGCCTGTTCGACGGCATCGACGCCATGCTCAACCATTTGCACAACCAAGGCATAGGCTGGGGCGTGGTCACCAACAAGGCCGCGCGCTACACCGATGCCCTGGTGCCGCAAATCGGGCTGGGCCACGCCGGCTGCGTCATCTCCGGCGACACCACGCCCCACGCCAAGCCCCATCCAGCACCACTGCTGGAAGCGGCACGGCGCATGGGACTGGAACCGCGGCAATGCTGGTACGTCGGGGACGACTTGCGCGACATCCAGGCAGGCCTCGCCGCAGGCATGACCACCGTTGCCGCAGCCTGGGGGTATTGCGGCCACAGTGAACCGTTGACCTGGAATGCCGACCTGCTGGCGCAATCGCCATTGCATTTGATCAAGCTGATTCCAGCAATATAAACCCACATTGGGCTTGCAATCGGCTCGGTCGACCTTAGGTATACGTTACAATTCAGCGACTGCAACACCGATCATGGGGGCGACCTGGTTTCGACAGGGATTGCAAAGCAGCGCAGGGCATACCGAGGGCTGGTCACCTCGTAAATACAACCGGAAAAAGACTTAACTGCAAACGATAACTCGTACGCACTAGCCGCTTAATACCGGTTAGCTCTACACCACTTCTTCCCTGGGGTGGGCTGGCAACGGCAGTAGAGTCATTCACAGGGAATCGCGCAAAACCGGGTCACTTGGCCAGCGTTAAACTTAAGGTGACTCGCCCAACCGCAGCGTGCGCGTCCGCGTCGGAAGGGTTAAATCAAATGACAGCGCTAAGTATGTAGAACTGTCTGTAGAGTGTCTTTGGACGCGGGTTCGATTCCCGCCGCCTCCACCAATTTTTTATTATAAATCAAATACTTACGTTTACTTAACTGTCATTATTTGGGGTGTATTTGGGTGGATTTGGTTCGATAATGCCAACATAATGACAGCATTGAATCTGGAGTTGTAGATGAAAGCCACCCGATTGCGGTGGCTTTTTTTTTTGTAATTCCCATCAATATGCACGCAACGAGGTGAGCCAGTAGCTCACTTCATCAACATTGGATACCATTGCACAAATGAAATGATAATAATCGCTCCGCGCATTCCCACCGGGCGAGCAAAATAGAACGAAATGATATCACTATGTCAAGTATTTCATGATAGCATCTATGAACCACCCGCGCCCCTCCAGAGCCTGCGAAGCAGCGATGTCAGCCCATCACGGATTTAGCCAATGAATGTCTTCCAGACGCACGCCAACATCGTTTCGGACTACGCGACATATATCCGCAGCTTCCTGAAGATCGCCGACCCGGCAATTCGGAAGACTGTCGAAGAAGCGCTCGACGAACGCAAGCTTTGGCCTGAGCCACTTCTTCAGTTCAACCCATCATTTGAGATGTATGGGAGCCTCGAATCCCTGGCAAGTAAAAATGAGATTCATCCTGACATACGCGACATTTTCAAGGGTTACACGCTTTATCGACACCAAGTCGAAGCCATCCGGCTTGGAAGCCACGCCAAGGACTTTATCGTTACATCGGGAACAGGTTCCGGTAAATCCCTTACCTATATCGGATCGATCTTTCACCACTTGCTCTCGAACCCTGGCTCCAAGGGTGTTACCGCGATTGTCGTGTATCCGATGAACGCGTTAATTAATTCGCAACATGAAGAATTCACTCGTTATAAAAAAAACTACGAGGAAACGACAGGCCAGAAATTCCCAATCAGCTTTGGGCAATACACGGGGCAGGAAAAGGAGGAAGTGCGTGCTCAGATGCGCGAAAATCCACCGCAAATCTTATTGACCAACTACATGATGCTTGAGTTGCTCCTGACGCGGCTTCGGGAGCGTTCGATTCGCGATGGCATCTATGAAAATCTGAGTTTTTTGGTTTTCGACGAACTCCATACCTATCGTGGACGGCAGGGGGCTGACGTGGCGATGCTGATCCGCCGAATTCGTTCGCGCTGCGTCAAACCCTTGGTATGCATTGGCACATCAGCGACAATGGTCTCAGTTGGCTCCTTGACAGAACAGCGAGCAGAGGTCGCCAAGGTTGCTACAAAATTGTTCGGCAAGGTATTTCTGCCGGAACAAATCATTAACGAGACACTGGCGCGCTCGCTCGAATTTGATGGCCGATTGCCCAGCGCCTTGCAATTGGCATCTGCGGTAGACAGCGGTGTCGATGCTGATGGTGACTCAGAGGCTCTCAAATCCAATCCCATCGCCGTATGGCTGGAAAATGCAATCGCTCTGGAAGAGCGCGAAGGTCAACTCGTTCGCGGCAAACCTCGTCGGCTAAGTGAGGTCGCAGCACAACTTGCGCATGCTGCCGGGCGATCACCCGATCAATGTGCCAGCTTCCTTCAGCAGCTCTTGCACTGGATCAGTGCAGTCAATCAACGGACCCAGGACAGTGGGCAGCGCTACACGCTGCTTCCCTTTAAGTTACATCAATTCATATCCCAGACCGGATCGGTCTACACCACGCTTGATCAAGACGAGCATCGATTCATCACACTTGAACCAGGTGTTTATGAGATGGTTTTGTCTTTGTTGTCGATGCGCCGCATGCATATCGCGATCAATTCCTCTTTTTTTACGCGCAATTCCTCGTGCGTTTTAATCACTTTTTGCAACCGGTCGATTAAACGCTGCATGGCGGCTTCCGTATTTTTTGTGGCGGCGACCATGGCAAACGCATGCTGTCGTTTGGCTTCAATATCTTGATAGCCGGCCACTTGCCGCTGCAATTCGGCGATTCGCGCATCCTTAATATCGAGTTCATGTTTCGCGTGAAGAAGCTCGATTTCCGTGGCGTGATTGTGACTTCCCTGACTGTTGTGAATGGCGGCGACAATTTCGCGATGCCGCTGCTGCCGCTGTTCCCCTTCGATGATGCCAAGTCCAATCGCGAGGCCAGCGCTGCCCCACACCGCTGAATATAATCCAACAACGTCCAAGGAAGTCCAAAAGCTGAAGCTCAAAGTCTCCTGACGCAACCGGTTCGATGTCTGGGTAAGGATTTTTTCAGGTGATCGCCTATTCCGATGGCGCCGACACCAGGCGCTTTTCATGCAGCAATACACTTTGGGGGTAACTATTGGGGTAACTTTAAAAATCAAATTGACGAAAGCCACGCCATATATGGGTTTCGAGCCAGAATGTGGGTGACGCCGCCCCACCACTTAGTTGTTTCAAGTAGTCCAATGTTGTACAAGAAGCCGCATCTCTCCCTATGAGAGTGCGGCTTTTTTGTCCAATCGCGTCCAGTACCAGGTGGAGGTTTCGGTAAATCAGCCCGCTTTCATTAACACAACAAAAGAAACCAGCTCACATAGTTTTTATTGCATTTTACTAATTTCATGGCATTATGCTAGGTGACTTTCGATCGCTTCAGCCCGCCAACCAGAGGAGCAACAAACAATGACCACCGCAGCAAGCTATAGCAGCCTCGTGCAAGAACTCTATGTGGCCTATTTCGGCCGCCCCGCCGACTACTACGGTCTGCAAAACTTCGAGACCGCGCTTGCGGCGGCAAATGCGCCGACCGATCCCGCTGCCTTGGCGCTGGCTTACAGCACCAATGCTGCGGTCAAGAGCCTGGTTGATTCCTTCGGCACCAGCGCCGAATCGACCGCATTGTACGGCTCCGGCTCGACGGCGAGTTTTGTCAACGCCATTTTCGAAAACCTGTTCGGCCGTCCGGCAGCGGTTTCCGGCCTGACCTTCTGGGTCAACGCCATCGAATCGGGCCAGGTGTCGCAAGGCGATGCCGCCCTGGCGATCCTGGCCGGCTCCGAGCCGACCAGCAACAGCTCGCAACAAGCCACGGACGACTGGGCTCTGGTGCAAGCCAAGGTTACCGTCGCTACCAGCTTCACGACCGCCCTCGGTGCTTCGTCGACCCAGATCGTTGACTACAGCGGCGCCACGGCAGCGCAAGACGCGCGCCTGATGCTGTCCGGCGTCACGGCCACCAACGCCCCCACGTTCGACGTGCAGACCACGATCAACAACATCGTCGCCGGCAACACCAACGGCGTCTACAACCTCACCACCGGCGTGGATACTCTCGTCGGCGGCCCGGGCAACAACACCTTCAACGCGATCCTGGACAACGCGGCTGGTGTCTTGGCCGGCGGCCAGGCTGCGACGCTGCAATCGTTCGACACCATCACCGGCGGCACGCTCAACAACACGCTCAACATCACCGACTTCGGCATCGGCAGCTCGATGGCAATTCCGAGCGGCGCGACCATCACCGGCATCACGACCTTGAACGTCAATTCGCTCGAAGGCGTGGTTGGCGACTACAGCGGCTGGGCCAACCTGACGACGCTCAATGTCAAGTCTTCGACCGGTACCGATAACGTCACGGTGGGCGACAACGTCGCCCTCTCCGTGGTCGATTCGGCCGGCAACGTGGCCACGACGGGCGGCTTGACCGTCGCTGCGACGATCAACATCGAGAACACCTTCAACATTCAAGGCGGCGCGGCGACGTCCTCGGTCTCCCTGACCGGCGGCAACGGCGGCAGCATCGTCGACAACAGCACCCACGGCGACACCATCACCAGCGTGACGCTCACCAATGGCGGCACGGGCGGCACGGACATCGTCGGCAACGGCTTGACCTCGTTGACGCTGGTCGGCAATGGCTACGGCGAGGTTCAAGTCAACTCGGATACCGGCACACGCACCTTGAATCTGGCCCTCAATAATAATGACCTGTCCCTCATTGAGGACGACACGGCGACCACGGTCAACGTGAGCACCGTGACGAAAGGGAGTTCAGCGTTCGAATTGTCGTTCGAATCGGCAACGACGCTGTCGTTCAACGATGGCGCCGACCTCTATCTCGGCGTTATTGACGCCCCCGACGCCAAGGCGGTGACGATTTCCGGCGCCGGCGCTTTCACGATCCAAATTGATAACGATTTGAATGCTGCGGCCGCGATCAACGCCGCTTCATCCTCAGGCATCATCACCTTCGAGCTGCTTGCGGGCCAATCGTTCACCGGCGGCACAGGCCAGGACGTCATCACCATCGGCACCGGCCAGACCGGCACCGTTGCGGGCGGCTCGGCCACCAACAATGAAATCGTGCTCAGCAATGCGCCCGCTGGCACTGTCGCAGACATCGCTTCGGTCACGCACTTCTCGATCTTCGGCGTATCGGGTACCACCTCGGGCGTGTTCGACATGAGCAAGGTGTCGGGCTACAACGCGTTCGACGTACAAGGTTCGGGCGGCAACGTCACCTTCACCAACGCTGCGACGAACTCGTCGCTGTCGCTGGAAAACGGCAACAGCCACATCATCACGCTGCAAACCGTTGACGGCAACGGCGCCAACGACAGCGTCAACGTCAGCCTCGGCACCACCACCTCGGGCGGCAACAGCTATTCCCAGGTGACGCTGGAAGACAGTGCCTTCGTCGGCACGGCCACGGTCAACCTG
>OUWB010000095.1_pt1 | contig 16145 bp, 15 predicted proteins | sample 1779821 | NCBI WGS metagenome assembly OUWB01 (sample SAMEA3914806, study PRJEB12502) | metagenome | biome: forest; material: soil | place: Canada | collected 2011-08-03 | depth 0.1 m
GCGGCGATGTCGTCGCCGCTGTTGTAGTCGACCTTGGCGTCGGGCAGTTCGGCCTTGAGTGCGTCAACAGGCGAGGAGGGCAGGAAGCGCACCGGGCCGGGCCAGGAGTTCGGGCCATCGGTCACCGGGTTGCCGCCGATCGGCGTCACCGACGACGAACCGCCACCCGACAGCACGCCCTTATCGGCGTGGCTGCCGATTACGGCGACCGACTTGACGCCGCGCAGGGGCAACAAGTTGCCGGTGTTCTTCAGCAGGACCAGCGAATTTTCGGCCGCCGTCTGGGCGATATCGCCGTCGCTCTTAAAGTCAATCTTGGTGTCGTCGGCCTTAACCGGCTCATCATAAGAGCCCGAGGCGAACATAACGTAGAGGATGCGCTCAACCATGTCGTCGAGTTGCGCCTGGCTGACTTGGCCTGCGGCAATGGCGTCCTTAAGGGCCGGGCCGAAGTGCGAGATCTTGTCGCCGCAGCAGGGGAAGCCGGTCAGCTGATCGAGGCCAGCATTGGCCGCCTTGACGGTCGAGTGCACCGCACCCCAGTCGGACATGACGAAGCCCTTGAAGGCCCATTGCTGCTTCAGGGTCGACTTTAAAAGGTAGTCGTTTTCGCAAGCCCAGGCGCCGTTGACCAGATTATAGGAGCACATAACCGACAGTGGGTTGCCCTGTTCGATGGCCATTTCGAAGGCCAAGAGGTCGGACTGGCGCATCGCCTTTTCCGAAATTTGGCTATCGACCGTGGTACGCAGGCTTTCTTGGTCGTTGACCGCGAAGTGCTTAATCGTCGAAGCGATATGGTTCGATTGTATGCCGCGGATCAGGCCACCGGCCATTTGGCCAGCGAGCAAGGGGTCCTCGCCGACATATTCGAAATTGCGGCCGTTGCGCGGTTCGCGTGCCAGGTTGGCGCCCCCAGCCAGCATCATGTTGAAGCCGGAATTACGGGCTTCCCAGCCGATCATCTTGCCGCCGGCTTCGCTAACTGTCGGGTCGAAGCTGGCCGCGGTCGCCAGGGAGGAAGGCAGGGCAGTGCGTGCCAGGCCTTCGACACGGACGCCGATCGAGGCGTCGGTCTGGGTCTGATAAGGAATATGCAGTCGGTCGATGCCAGGCACGTAGCCGGCCGCACCCTTTATGGCATGGGCGGCGACATCGGCCTTGATCGCCGGAGAGACGACGTCGTCGGGCACCTTGTCGAGGCCGCCGCCGTCGGCGAAGCCGGTGACCAGGGTCAGCTTTTCGTCGAGCGTCATTACCGCCAGGGCCATCTTGGCGCGCTGTTCCGGCGTGTAGGCGTTGTTCATCCAGTTGGCGACGACCTGCTGTGGCGCGTCGGCGGCCGGGGCTGGGGCGGCGGGCGCAGGAGACGGCGTCGGGGCTGTCTGGGCGAAGGCGGCGGGCGCGACGAACATCGCCGCAGTGGCAAACAGGGCGGCTTTGGTCAGACGGATGCGGCGCATGAAAGTTTCCTCAACGATTTTTGCTTGCCGGGAAGTTAGACGGGAAGCGCTTTCAGGGGAAGAGGAATTATATGTATCAGATGCAGTTAAAGCCGCACGGTGCATGGCGCCGTGCGGCAGGGCATTTGCAAAGCGGCGCTACCACGCCGGCTTACGCCTTCAGCGACAGGAACTCGTCGATGCCGCAGATGATGTGGTACAGCGAGCTCGCCGGCGCCGGTTCGACCTCGAAGGTGCCGTCGGCCTTCATTCGGTCGCGGTACAGGCCCAGCGGCAGGTGCTCCACGTCGAAATACTTCTTCAATCCGGCTGCTCCCTGGATCGCTTTGGCGATGGCATTATGGCGATCTGCTTCGGCAGTGGACCATTCGCAGAGCTTGACATAGGCCTTGGTGCGTTCGGTCTGCGACCACAAGCGCGCCACTTTGTCTTTCGGTGTAAAGTCATCCCAAAGCTCGGCGAAGGCGACGTCGCGCATGGGGTCAGTGCCGGCGACCTCGCCGATGTCGAGTAAGCGCAGCGCCGCCTGATGAAATTTGTCGTCACCCGTTATCTTGGCCCATCGCATGAGAAGCCACGACCATTCGAACTGGTGCCCGGGCTCGACCACGCGCCCTTCGTCACCAGCCATCGGGTTCCAATCCCCATCAAAATATTCGCGCAGGGCGCCGGTAACGGGATTTAGGAACTTGTCGAGGCAGAGGTCGGCAATCATGGTGGCGATGGAGTGCCAAGCGTCATCCCCGCCGGCCTCGATCCAAGCCAGGCACGCCTCGAACATATGCATGTGCGGATTGGTTTTAAGCGGCAGGGTCCGCGGATTTGATTCTTCGAAGCCGCGTACCGGATGTGAGTAGGTCTTGACGATGTTGTCGCGAATAAAGATCGCCTTTTCCTCTAGCGACTTCTCCGTGGGCCGCACCGTGAAGGCACTGGCATAAGCGAGCAGGGCAAAGGCGTGGTCGTAGAAATCGAATCCGGCCTTTACCACCTCGCCGTCGGGTGTCAGGACCGCGTAGAGCATCCCAGTTTCTGGATTGCGCGCAGGGCCTTCAAGCCAGCGAAGGCCCTGATCAATCGGGCCGTCTACATCGCCGGCATAGCCCATGCGTTTTGCCAATGCATAGGTAAAGACCTGCCGGGCGGCGACGCGGGTACGACGATTGATGTCGCATGGGGTCTTGTCGAGATTGAGCTTCTCGAAGAAACCGCCCTTTTGGGTATCACCTCCCGTGTTCCACCAAAGGGGCAGGGCGGAATCGAACAGCCAGTTGCGCAGATCCGCCTGCGTCTCGGCCAAGTTGCTCTCCAGGTGGTCGGATAGGGTGTCGGCGATTGTCGGACGTTGGTCGGGCATGAGGTTGGCTCCGGAGGGGAAGGCGTTATGTCGCGCGCATGCGGTAAATTTGCAGTGTGGTTCGCACGCCGAAAGCGATGCCGCAAGGACGAACTTCGCTCAAACAACAGTTGACTTCTCTGGGCCCCATGGACCACATGAGCCCCTTACAAAGTGCGATGTAAGGCCCATCGACTACTGATGAGCTCCAAGCCCACTTGAAACGATCCAACTTCGCTCTCAGCCTAGGGTTTCCATGAGCACCAAGATCATTCCCGCGATTATGTCCGGTGGCGCAGGCACGCGCCTGTGGCCTCTATCGACTGCGACAGCGCCTAAGCAATTTCACGCCTTGGCGACGGAAAAGACGATGATCCAGGAGACTGCGGCACGTCTCGCGGGTGGCGTATTCGCGCCGTCGATCATCATTTGTGGGCGTGGCCATTTCGAGATGGCAGATGCTCAGCTCAGCGAAATCGATTTGAAGCCTCAGGCCATCGTTCTGGAGCCGATGGCGCGGAATACTGCCGCCGTCGCAGCGATTGCGGCCTTGGCCGGGCAGCATAGTGATCCAGACGCTCTAGTGCTCATGGTGCCCGCCGATCATGTCATCACCAGGCCCGATGCCTTCCGCGATGCCATTCTCGCGGCAACGGAGACCGCGAAGGAACGCATCGTCACCTTCGGTATCCGCCCGACCCATCCGGAGACCGGCTTTGGCTATATCGAGCATGGCGAGGACCTTGGGGGCGGCATCTTCGAGATTAAGCGTTTTCTGGAAAAGCCGGATTTGGAGACCGCTGTCGGTTACGTGCGCGATGGCCGCCACGACTGGAACGCCGGCATTTTCCTTTTCTCACCAAAGGTGATGCTCGAAGAGCTCAACATGTATGCGCCTGAGGTTCTTGCCGCTGCGGCTGACGCCTGGGAAAAGGCAAAGCGCAATGGCGTAATTGTCAATCTCGATGCGGATTCATTCGTTCAGGCCCCTTCGATCTCCGTTGACTATGCCGTCATGGAGAAGACAAAGCGTTCGGCCGTTATCCCTTGCGAAATTGGTTGGGCCGACGTTGGTGGGTTCGCTGAACTGTGGCGGCTGGGCGATAAGGACGAAGCCGGTAATCACGCGCGCGGCAAAACCATATTGATCGACGCCAAAAACAGCTTGGTACAGAACCACGGTGGCCCGGCCGTTGCCGTCATTGGCCTTGAGAATGTCATGGTGATCTCGACGCCGTCGGGCGTGTTGGTTTGCCCGATTGACCGAGCCCAGGACGTCAAGAAGGCGGCTGAGGCGGCGAAAGCCCTGGGCTAGCAAAAGCCGCTTGGCAAAACGACGGAAAAGGCGTTAGCTCGGGCTCGCAAAGTCACGCCGGGGAGGGTGAGGCCATGCGTCCGTTCGATCCCGCCGGACTTCAGGACCTGATCCACGGCCGTGCCCGTCTGGCGGTCCTTGCGTTACTGACGACTGTCGATGAGATCGAGTTCGTGGCCTTGCGTGACGAAATTAATATCTCCGACGGCAATCTCTCGCAGCATCTGAAGAAGCTAGACGAGGCCGGTTATGTCGCTCTGACCCGCGTACATTCGTGTGGCCGCGGGCGTACTGAGATCGCGTTGACTGCGGTGGGCCGCGAGGCTTTTTATGCCTATTTAGACAACCTTAAGTTACTTTTGAATGCAGTATCAAAAAAGCGTTCACTACCGAAGGGTTAGTGTTGCTAAGTTGAAATTTATGCAGTAATGTCAACTCGCTGTCTGCCGTTAGCGCTCCCAAGGCCTGACGGGACAAGCCGCGCGAAGGCGGCGTCCGGCGAGGGGTCCGGGCGTTTCGATCCTCCGGCGGTAGCAGCCCGGGTCCTCTCACGGGGGTGGAACGCGGACCCGGGCCCCGGCAGCTTGACGGCGCCATTCAAAAAAGAGATGCTTGAATTGTCGCCGAGCTCGGCGTCAGGATTTCAGCGTTTTTCCCAGAACGATTAGTTCGACCGGGACCACAGGCCGCCATGCGCTACGACGCCGAACACAAGGAACGGACTCGGGTCCGTTTGCTGACCGAAGCCGCAATCATGTTGCGCGAGGAGGGGCCGTACGGCCTGTCGGTTGTCACCCTGATGAAGCGCCAAGGCTTAACCCACGGCGGTTTTTATGCGCATTTCGAATCCAAGGATGACCTGATCGCGCGCGCCATCGACGTCATGTTTGATCGTAATTGCGAGCGTTTCCTCCTGCGCACGCGCGGCCTTGACGGAGAGGCGGCTCTGTCGAGTTACATCGCCTATTATCTGTCGCCGGCTCACGTTAACAAGCCGGGGCAGGGGTGTCCGATCCCGGCCATTGCCATGGATGTTGCGCGCATGGAGCCCTTGGCACGCAAGCATTTTGAACAGGGGGTCGGCCGGCTGGCCACGCTCGTCGCGAAGCCGTTTGAACGGTTAGGCCGTAGTCAGGATGCCGCTCAAAGCGAAGCCTTAACCCTGCTTGGCGAACTTTCGGGTGCGGTTATCATGGCGCGTGGTGTCAAGACAACGGCGATGTCGCGCCAGATTTGCACTTCGGCCTTTCGAACTGTGATGGCGCGACTTGGCTTTAACGCTGAAGCGTCGGCCGAGGACGCCGAAGCCCTGCCCGGAGAATAGGCTGTCACGCGCACAAATCGACCGTTACGTAAGCCATCACACTAGTCTTTTGACGTCGGCGCGAAAAAGTGGCTTACTTGCCTTTTAGAACACGCGGAAAACGCGGGGCGACGGGGGAAATAGGGCATGAAGCGCCAAGGGGCGAAAGATCAGGGTTCGGTGGATTTGGACGGCTTGGTGCGTGGCAATGCGGTCGACACCCAGCCGCGTCGCGTGCGTTCGAAGAAGATCCATACCTTGGCTGTTCTGATCTCGGAGGACCTCGAACGCGATGAAAATCCGATCAATCCGTTTTTCTTGCCGCTGATCGGGCAAATCCTCAAATATGCTGGATCACAGGGTTATGAGGTGCTGACCTCATTGCAGCAGTCGAGCGACGACTGGGGGACAGATTACGGTTTCTCGCGCCGCGCCGACGGCGTTATTTTCCTCGGCTGTAAGGATTACGACATATACACTCACAAGTTCGAGTACCTCAACGAGGTCGGCGATCCCTGGGTGGTGTGGGGCGTTGATCGGCCTGACTGCGCAAAGCTGTGTATCGCGTCCGATAATGAAGGCGGCGCCTATAATGCGGTCAATCATCTGATTGGATTGGGGCGCCGGCGGATCGCCTATCTCGGCAAATCGTCGCCCGATCACCCCGAGTTCAAAGAACGCTTCGATGGCTACCGCCGGGCTTTGGCGGATGCAGGTATGGCCTTCGATTCGGCATTGGTCGGTGACTGCTTCCTGCGGCGAGAGGAAGCATCGGCCTGTGTCGGCACGATGATGTCTGGCGGTGTTGCTTTTGATGCCATCTTCTGCGCCACGGATCTTTTGGCCATGGGCGCGATGCAGCAGGTTATCCGCGCCGGCCTTCACGTGCCGCGCGACGTCTCGATCATCGGCTTTGACGATATTTGGGTATGCAGCTCGCTTTCGCCGTCTTTGACCTCTGTGCATCAGGATACGGCGGCTGCAGCCCGTGCTCTGGTCGATGGGCTCGGTGGCTTGATCGAGGACGAACCCTTTCAGATCACGCGTATTCCAACCAAACTTATCGTTCGCGAGTCGTGTGGGGGCTGAGCGTTTTGCCAATGGTAGCGCCAACCTTTTTCGGAGAGGCGCCTCTTGTGAGTGCCTCCTAAATTAGTCGTTGGGTTCTGACGATGGCGCTAAGCTGGAGGGTCGCTGCAGCGAAGCGGCAGACGTTCGTTTGCTTCTCTTGTGAGGGATTGGAAGGGGCGGTTTGATCGCTCTCCTAGCTCCCGAAGCGGTCATTCCCAATTTTGTCCGAAGGCTAGGGACTGCCGGTCAATTGCCAAGAAGAGAGTCACGTATACTTGCGCGCAGATTGCGTCCATTCGAGTTCCAATATCCGCGAAGGCGCACGTAAGCAAAGGCGGACCCTCGTTCTCGATGCTGGCCTAAGTTCCTGGCAGGCAGATGATCACCCCAGACCTTGATCATCTCCCATCCTCCTCCAATAGGTCCTCAAGTGTCGGACGGCCGTTATTAGCCTGCGTTAGCATCAAGTCGAGCTTCAAGGCCGCAAGAATGCTCTTTATCTTGTTGAAGCCTAACGCCCGCTGTGCGCCGGTCTCCAGCGCAGTGATGGTTGCGTGGCTGACGGCGGCGCGTTTGGAGGTTCGGCTTGGGTTAATTCTAGGCTTTCACGTTGGACTGAAATCTCTCGTCCGAGGGCCTGGTGGTCTATTTTCGCCTCAACATAAGGCAGATATGCCGTTTATGGGAGAATGACTAATATATCAGGCGAGAAGAGACTGGTCGTCCCCACGAAGTTGGGCGGAACGATTCGACGTCTGCGGAGAGCCGGGGGAGAGCCTGCGCCTCGCCGTCGATTGAGCAAAACGCGCTAATCGACATCGTCCAGCAGATTGGCGACCGTGCAGTTCAATTGCTTTGCAATCCGATAGAGGGTCACGAATGGGGGATGGCGCTCTCCGCCTTCAAGATAGGACAAATAGACCGCGTCATATCCCGCCAGCTCGGCGAGCGAGGCTTGCGTGAGGCCGGCAGCCACGCGATGGGCGCGAATGTTCTTACCAAGCTGCCGCAGAGCCTCTTTTTCCTCGGGTGATATATTCGTAGCCTTTCCACCTGGCTTGCGATCCAGGGTGGAAGGACGCGGCTTATTCTCGTCGACCATGGTCGGACAGGACAACCAACTTGACTAACTGTACATAAACTGACAGTTTATGTTTGATCCATATCGCCGAGCTTTGAGAACCGGCGTGAATCAAATTCCACCGTGAAGGACAAGATGAGCTGGCTTCGCGACGTAGACCGCTGGCTGTGCGCCGAGGTGCTACCCAATCAGCACGCATTCCAAGCGCTTGCGCGTCGCCTAACTGGCAGCGCCGACGTAGCTCGAGACGTCGTGCAGGACGTCTATGCTGAGGTGTTGAGGGGCGAAGGTTGGCGAAGGGCCAATGACCCTAAAGCTTTCGTGATGCGTATCGTCTATTGTCGTTCGATTGATTGGCTGAAGCGCCAAAGGATTGTTTCTATCCACGCTTTGCCTGACTACGAAGACAATGCATTCGCAGATCAAGCGCCGGACGCGTTTGAGAGATTGTCAGGCCGGGAGGAGCTCTTGGCGGTATTGGAGGCGCTTCAGACATTGCCGGTGCGTTGTCGGCAGGTCGTAACTATGCGCCGTATTGAGGACCTGCCTCCGAAGGAAATCGCAAAGCAGTTGGATATCAATCTTGCCACTGTCGAACGCCATCTGGCGCGAGGATTGGCTATGCTTGCGGAGCGACTGGCCGAGCGCGGCGGGGGCTGGCGTCCGAGACGTTCATCTTCCCGGCGCTCGATCGTGGTCAGTGGGGAATGACGGTTCCTGCAACCGCGTTCATTCTGGCGCCCCTTGGCGTTAACAGTTCTAGTGTTCGCAAGAAAGCTGCCCCTGCTCTGGTGGAGGGGCGCGGCGGCTTGATTGAGTGCGAACCTTTTTTCGGATCACGTGCATCCGACCAAGCTTATCGTGTGCGAATCGAACCGGGCGACAAGGGCCTGCTCTTGTTTGAATAGGTATTCATTGCTTAAACCCTCGGAATTTTCGCGAAATTCCGCCTTCCGTTCGCGGCTCTTTATGTTATGGTCATCATATAATAAAGGCTTCCTTCTCAAGGAGGTGGCTGCTGCTTCGGCAGAATTGAAGAGGAAACGTGATGGGTTTCAGAAGGGTCTGGTTAGTTCTGTGCGCCGCTCTGGGCCTAGGCATCTCGGCCGCGGCCAAAGCCGATGATGTGGTTGCCACTGCGGATTCGCCCGACCATGTCTTAAGCGTCAAGGTTTTGGTCGATGGCGAGGGGCGGCTGTCTTACGAAGTCGACCGCAAAGGCGTTCCGCTAATTGCTCCATCGCGACTGGGCTTCCTGTTGGCCAACGCGCGAGAACTCGACGGTCACTTCAATTTGGACGGCCAGGAGAGCTCGACCCACGACGACACTTGGGAGCAGCCATGGGGGGAGCGCCGCTTCGTCCGTGATCACTACAACGAACTGCGCGTCCACCTGGCGCAAAAGACCTTCGATGATCGCAAGCTCACTGTCGTCTTTCGCGTCTTCGACGATGGGGTTGGGTTTCGCTATGAATTCCCTGACCAGCCTCAGCTGAAAAACGTCAAGATCTTAAGCGAACTGACCGAGTTCGATGTCGCCGATCCGGCGACGGCTTGGTGGAACATCGGTGGCGGCTGGGACCAGCTCGAATATCTCTACCAGAAGACCCGTCTCGACCAGGTCGCCCAGGCCAATACCCCGATGACGGTCAGAACGGATAAGGGAGTTTACATCGCCTTTCACGAGGCCGCACTTGTCGACTATGCCTCAATGTGGCTGCGCCGTGAGGACGGTCAGCGCTTACGGGCGCAGTTAGTGCCGTCATCCGTGGGCCCTGCTGTCGATCGTGATGCCCCTTTTGCTACGCCGTGGCGGACCATGATCATCACCGACCGGGCGGCCGATCTCTATAATTCGAATATCGAGCTGAACCTTAATGAGCCTAACAAGCTTGGCGACGTGTCGTCGTGGGTGAAGCCTTCAAAATATATCGGTATCTGGTGGGAGATGCATTTGGGTCTGGCGACTTGGTCGTCGGGGCCGACGCATGGCGCCAACACGGCCAATGTGGAGAAGTATATGGACTTCGCTGCGAAGAATGGATTCCGCGGCGTGCTGGTTGAGGGATGGAACAAAGGATGGGACGGCGAATGGAATGGCTCTGGCGCTGACTTTTCATTCACCGAACCCTATCCGGACTTCGATATCGCAGCGATCTCAGCTTATGGTTTGAAGCGAGGTGTGCATTTGATCGGCCACGCTGAAACCGGTGGCAATATGGTGCGCTATGAGAGCCAAATGGACGCTTCGTTCCAGCAGGACGTCAAGTATGGCATAGACAGCGTCAAGACGGGTTATGTCACCGACGCCGGTACCGACCGCATGCTGACGCCCGATGGTTCGATCGTCTACGGCTATTCGGACAGCCAAATCGGAACACAGCATTATCTCAGGGACGTGCTGGAGGCTGCAAAATACCACATCATGCTCGACAGCCATGAGCCGATCAAAGACACGGGCCTGCGCCGCACCTATCCCAACTGGGTGTCACGGGAAGGCGCGCGCGGCCAAGAATATAATGCTTGGGGTAATCCGCCTAATCCGCCCAACCATATTGCTGACTTGGTCTTCACACGCATGCTGACCGGGCCTTTTGATTATACGCCGGGTGTTTTGAGCCTTGAGGGCCACAACCAGCCAATCAAGGCGACCCAGGCCAAGGAGCTAGCGCTTTATGTGCTGATTTATTCGCCAGTGCAGATGGCCGCCGACTTGCCGGAAAATTACGTCAAATATCCAGGACCTTTCCAGTTCATCAAGGATGTACCGACGGATTGGGAGCAGACGATCTGTCTGAACGGTGAGCCCGGTGAGTATGCCACCATTGTGCGCAAGGATCGCCATTCCGACGACTGGTACCTGGGGGCTACCACCAATGACGAGGCGCGTACGGTCGATGTCAAACTCGACTTCCTCAGCCCTGGCAAGGCCTATGTTGCCGAAATCTATCGCGATGGGGAGGGCGCAAACGACGTCGGCGACGCCCGCTTCAAAATCGCCATCGAGAAGCAGAAGGTGACCTCGGCCGACACCTTGATGCTGAAGATGGCACCGGGCGGGGGTGAAGCTATCCGCTTTGTCGCGCTTGAAGAGAAGCATCACTAAGCGTGCGAGAGTGACACCACTTCTGCTTGCGGCGCAGATTTCGATCTGCGCCTTTTTCATGCGGCTGCCCGAGCAGGCGCACTTTTAAACGGTCGCGTTGCGCGGTTCATCGCGGGAATTGCCCCGACCTTTGGGGCTCCTATATTTGTGAGGTTGGTGAAACTGAGTTGCCACAAATGAGGCCAATTTCGCCGGCGTGCCAAAGGCTGGACACTTCCAAGGAATATGAAGGTTGAAATTGAATTCAACAAGATTGTAGACATGAAGGCACTATTCACGTCGATGCCAGAGAATTACACCTACCAAATTTGTCTCATTTCAGACAGGGACTGTTCAGTTAGAACGCGCCGGAGGCTTGCTCTTTTGGCGAAACTGTAGTTATTATCGCCACCGAGTGATTGGACAAGTGAGTTCCAGTCCTTACGTCGTCCGGGGGGAGACGTTCAGTGTTTTGTCACTGGAATTGGCGTAAGGCAACACGATCAATCGTATTGCAGAAAGTCTCTTTGCCTATGCGTAATGAGCTTATTCGTGCGGTTGGACTTTGTTCACCAAATGAATGAGTGCAGCCGCCACTTGAGAGCATGCGATGGTGACTTTAGAATCATCGCGTCGCTGCAGACGACGATTGGATTGTTCATTGGACTCTCTGGCAAACCCCGACTTGAGAGCGTTAAGCAAACTTCCTCAGCCTGTCGGCATAGATCATGACAGTGTATTTCATCAGGACTGGTGGGCGGAGGCAGCATGCCCTGGGCAGTGGTCTAAAATAACCTGCCATCGCGACAATCTAAAGGTCGCTGAGTTTACCTATTCTGTTCGCAAGCGTTTTGGCTTTACCGAGATCGGCCACCCATTTTTGGCTCGGACCATGGAGCCGCGTATTTGGTTGCCCCCGGCGAAATCCATTACGCAGCTCACCAACCTTGTCAGCATAATCACCGAAATTCGTGACCAACTGCCGCCTCACGATCTATTTTGGTATAATCTGCCGCCTGGAAATCTACTAGAACTGCCGTACGAGCTCGCCGGATATACCATCGAAAGCTCCTACACCTTTCGAAGTTTACCGGACGAGCAGCAGGCTTGGGACGGCATGGATGCGAAAACGCGAAATCGGATCCGGACGGCGCAACGCCTCATGCATATCGAAGAGCACGCCGACATCGAGCGGTTCATCTCTCTTTCGAAACGCTTTGTAAGCGCCCGTAGCTGGCGCAACGGCATGGACACGGAGACAATTCGTCGCGTTTTTGAGGCATGCAATAGCCGGGGCTTGGCTCAGATCGTTACCGCGGTCAATGAGAAGGGGGAAGACCTAGCTGCTGCCATTCTGCTTGGTGACGACAGACATGTCTATTTTTGGATGTCGGCGCGAGATCCATCCACCAGTCTAGGCTCGGCGGTCAGTCTTGTTATTTGGCATGCGATTCAATGGTCCATTTCACGCAATCTCGTGTTTGACATGGATGGCTATGCGAGCCCTGCCGCGGGTGTTTTCTACGCCAAGTTCGGGCTCGTTCCTGCAAGGCGGACGCATGTGCGCTGGGCAAGCGACAGTCAGAAATGGATGACGCATGTGACGAAAATGACCCGCCAGCTGCTGAAGCGCCGGTAATTTGCGGCTGTCGCGCACGTCTACGTATCTTGGGATCGTTTCAGTGGCGCGCGTTTGGTCTCAAGATTGCGTTCGGCGCTTGGACGGTCGCAGCCATCGTTGATGGGGATAAGGGGGAAATTGAACATAGGCGCGGACATCGATTCTGAGCGCTAGTCATCTGGCCCGCCCGCTGTTAAGCTTCGTTAACAAAATGACGGTTGATGGGTTCAAAAAGGTGCGTGGACGAAGGTCTGGCACTTTGAGGCCTCAGGCTCGGGGTGGGGATCGGGTGTGACTAGCGAAGTCCTGTTGATGAATCTCGAAGCCGCCGTTCTGGGCTCGGACAGCGCAGTGACGATGTTCGACGCAAACGGCCGGCCGTTCTCGCAGTCTGGCGCCGAAAAGATCTTCATCGTCAATGCCCAAGCGCCAGTCGCCGCCATGGTCTATGGTGTTGGCCTATTTGCGGGTTATCCGTGGAAGACGGTACTCGATGACTTTGCCCGGGTATGCGGGCCGCAGCCCCTTACCATGCGCGCCTACGCCGAAAAGCTGGTTTTGTACCTGTCGGCCTTTGGTCAGGGGACGTTGTCGCTTGAAGAAGAGGTCGAGGCGGTCATTTTCGACCTATATCTACGTGCCTTTCTGCTCGATTACCGACAATGGCTACAGATCGTGGGATGGCAGGCCGGTGCGCCGGTTAATGAGGCTCAGGCGTCGCAAGCCCTGACCGTTTATTCGCGTCAGGTGCTTTATCTTGAACCGGAGACCGAGGATCAAGAGCAGTTGTCGCCCCGTCCTCGGATAATGACGGGCGAGCGGCTGAAGACCTTTATCACGGCGCGCTTTGGTTCGGCCTTCGCGCGTGAGTTGGGCCGCGTCTTTCCCCGTTCCCCGTTCCCGGAAAGCCAGATCGAGGCCCTCTCGAAGCTGGCTATTCAGTCGATTATGGTCGAATGGCTGCCTGCCCATGCCGCGATGTTCACTACGGGCCTGGTCATGGCGGGCTTTGGCGCTGGCGCTGCCGTGCCGGCGATGGTGTCAATGCGCTTCTTCGGACCTTTCGGAGGCATCGTAAAGTATGCCGAGGTGCGGTTGAAGACCCCGCGAGCGGGGATCGATCCCGTTTATCTAGAGACCTTTGCTCAGGCCGACCTGACCCAGGCCTTCTTGCATGGTGCCATGCCGGCCTATGAGGACAATGCCTTCCGCGTCCAGGCTCACCTGCTGGGTGATGTCGTCGCCGACGTGCTGCGCGAGGCGGCGGCCGTATCGAAGCCGCTGGCGGAAAAGCTGGCCGGACTACTGCTGGACGTCCCGTTCCAGTATCCGGCCATCGCCGCCCATGTAGCGCGACGGGTGCGCGAGCAGGAGGTGGCTGATAAGCTTTTGCCCCAGCTCAATGCGGCGACTGCGGATAATCTCCGGGACCTGGCGGCCAAGTTCATGGAAATTCCGGTCATTGAGCACGAACTGTTGCGTGAGGATGGGGTCGGACGGCCGATCGTCACCTTGACGATGGCCCCCGGCAAGTTCAGTTTCCACAAAAACGGAGACGCGCAATGACGACCACTGGCGTTCCTCCCAAGGCCCATACCGACATTGTCCGCAAGGCGCGTGACCTGATGGCAGCGCAGCGAGCGACGCGGGACATCCTGCTCGACCGGTCTGGGCCCGCGCCGGTGGAACTGATCGCGCAAAAGCGTAAGTTCTTCGATCAGTTTCGCAAAAAGCCCGATCCGTTCGCCGTGACCGCAACGAAGTTCGACGCCTGGTCGGCCGAGATCGAAGCCTATCATCCGGCGCGCCGCGACCTGTGGCGCGAGACGTCCGATGCCGCTCGCGGCGATGGCCAGGCGCTTGAGCTTCCCACCGTGGCGATGGCCGCGGAAAAGTGGGATGGCAACGCGCTGTAGCGATCCGCTATCCTAATCGTTCAGGCTCCATCCCTGTCACCTTGGTGGTTTCCCTTGCCTGATCGCTCTCACCCGTGGCGCCTTTCGGTCGGCACAATAGCCGGCCTGATCGTCGGCGTGGTGGTCGTCTTTGTATTTTGGCGCCTGTCGACGCCCCAGGAAGAGACCTCACCCCTGGGCGAGGTGACCGTTCTTGGAGGATTTCAAGATGGCGTCCGAATGGTTCTGAACACCGACACAGCTATGTCCTGGAAGGACAACGAAGGGTGTACGCAGGCTTGGATTCAGCACGGTGAAATGGCTGTTTCGGCTGACCCCATATCGGAACCCGTCCGCATTTACGACGGCAAGCATCAGGTGGATATTGCTGACGGGAGTGTCGACGCGCGGCTACAGGATGGGACATTGGATGTTACCGTTCTTTCCGGGCACGCGCGCGTCGGGCCGTCCGCGGCGTGCTCATCACCGAGCCCGGCAGCTCAAACGATCACTGTCCCCGCGGGAAAAAGCATCCTGATCGACTCGCAGGGTGCCCGCATCCGTGCGGTGAGCAACGACGATCTGCTATTGATATCGGGCTGGCAAGATGCGGAGTTGGTCCTGAACCATCAGACCCTGCGCACTGCGGTGCAGCAATATAATCGCTACCTGGTCCATCCGATCACGATCGCCGGTCCCTCTCTTGATGAGATCCGCGTTGCGGGTCGTTTTCCGATCAACCATTTGCAACCCTTCCTGGAGGCGCTGCGGGATAATTTCGGCATTCAGGCCACTCAGGACGGCTCAGGCGGCATCGCGCTCTCAAAATGATGTAGACGCTGGCCGCGGCGCTGGGGCCTGAAGGGTCGTGAGGCAGGCACTTCCAACGCGTGGCGTGAGCAAAATCGCAAATTTTATTGCGATGGCAAGGACTTGAGCCCTATTGTCCAATTCGACAATCCTCAAGCCGGAGCCCTCTGTCATTGGCTAGCCCCACGATCATCGAAGTCGCCAGGCTGGCCGGTGTCTCCACGGCAACCGTTTCTAGATGCCTCAACGACCCGGACAAGGTCGGCAAGAAGACCCTGGCGCGCGTGCGCAAGGTCATCGAGGAGATCAATTTCAGCCCGAACACGCTGGCCCAGACCTTTCGGCGCGGCAAGACCAATATCATCCTGGTGGTTGTCCACGAGATCGGCAGCTGGCTGTTTTCCGAGATCCTCGACGGCATTCGCTCGGTCGTCGGTGGCCGCTATTCGATCATCCTGATGGAGTCGCGCTTCGGCCTGACCGAGAACAACAATTTCGTCGACATGCTGGTGGCGAAACAGGTCGAGGGCGTCATCCTTTTGTGTTCGCCCCTGCCGTTCAGCAAGAAGCTGATCGAGGTCAACAAGGCGCGCCAAATGCCGATCGTCATCGGGCTGGAGCCGCTCGATCCCGAGCTCAACAAGCTGCCGAGCGTGCATATCGACAATTACCAGGCGGGATTCGAGGGGGCGAATTACCTGATCGGCCTCGGCCATCGCCGCATCGTCTTTATCTCCGGTCCAAAGGATTCACTGGTTACCAAGGACCGTGAGTTGGGCTTCTGCGACGCCATGACCCAGGCGGGTCTGCCGCTCGATAATGGATCGGTCGTCTATTGCGACCTGACGGTCAATGGCGGGGTCAATGCGGCCAATCAGATCCTTGGACAGGCAGCTGCACCGACGGCGATCTTCTGCGCCAATGACGATATGGCGCTGGGGGTCTTGAGCGCCGCGCAAAGGCGGCGGATCGAGGTGCCCGGCCAAATCTCGGTCATGGGGTTCGACGACACCTGCTATGCGGCCATCTCGGCGCCGCCCTTGTCGACGATCGCCCAGCCGGCCCGCGACATCGGCATCCGAGCGGCGGCGCGGCTGTTGAGCGCCATTGAGGCGCCCGATCCTGCGGCTGGCGCCACCGAAATCCTGCCGCACCGGTTGGTGGT
>OUWB010000448.1_pt2 | contig 16136 bp, 12 predicted proteins | sample 1779821 | NCBI WGS metagenome assembly OUWB01 (sample SAMEA3914806, study PRJEB12502) | metagenome | biome: forest; material: soil | place: Canada | collected 2011-08-03 | depth 0.1 m
ATCGCCGATCAGACCATGCTGCCGGTCTCGCATACGTTGTGGGCGTCGGTATGGACCGGTATCGCCAGCGACGCGGTGAATCGCGCCAAAGCCTTCTTCCGCGCCCAGGCGCGCGGCAAGCCGGGCCTGATTCCACCGGCCGGGCTACGCCTCGCGGAGGCGGTTGGGCTGCTGCAGATGATGCAGGCACGCCTGTCGGTCGCTCTCGAAACGGCGCGCCTTGCCCACCAGGCGAAATTTGGCGCGAGCCAGGCCGATGCGCCGCTTGCCGCCATGCTTGGCTTCGCCTCCGACATGAACACCCTGAAAACCAGCATCTCCAGCACCGCGCTGCAAGTGGTGCAAGAGGTGTTGATGATCTGCGGCATGGCGGGCTACAAGAACGGCACGGAATACAGCGTCGGTCGCCACCTGCGGGACCTGCATTCGGCGCCGCTGATGATCAATAACGACCGGATCGCGCAGAACACCGCGAGCCTGCTGCTCGCGCAGCGTCCGGCCACACCCGGAAGAGCCTGAAATGAACACGATGACCGATACCGCCGCCGCTGCGCTTGCGATCGCCACAGTCCGGCCCAGCGAGGGTGCCGTGGGCTTTCGCGATGAACTGATCGCACAGGGCATCCTGATCGATACCGGCGAAAACGGCTTGTATGGCCGTAGCCAGATCTTCGAGGACGTCGTAGACCGGTTGAATGTAGCTATCACGCATCTCGGCGCGGACCAGCAGCCAGAATTGCTGCGCTTCCCGCCGGCGATGCGGCGCACCGATTTCGAGGACAGCGAATACCTGAAGAGCTTTCCGAACCTGGCAGGCACGATCCACTCGTTCTGTGGCAACGACATGGGTCATCGGCGCCTGTTGCGCGCACTCGACGACGCGATGGCGGAAAGCGACGACGAGCGCAGCGAAGAATGGATGGCGCAGCAAAAGCCAACGCGTCTGGTGCTCACGCCAGCGGCGTGCTATCCGATCTATCCGGTGATGGCGCGGCGCGGGCCGCTGCCCGCCGAAGGGCGCACCATCGACGTACTGTCGTACTGCTTCCGCCACGAGCCCTCGCTCGATCCGGCGCGCATGCAGATGTTCCGTCAGCGTGAATATGTGCGGCTCGGCACGGCCGACCAGGTGATGGCATTCCGCCAGATGTGGATCGAACGCGGCTCGGCGCTGGTCACGCTACTGAATCTGCCGGTCGATGTGGATCTCGCCAACGATCCGTTCTTCGGGCGCGGCGGCAAGATCGTCGCCGATAGCCAGCGCACGCAGGCGCTCAAGTTCGAATTGCTGATTCCAGTGGCCAACCCTGACGGCAAGACGGCTTGCCTGTCGTTCAACTACCATATGGATCACTTCGGTGCGATCTGGAAAATCGCCTGCGAAGACGGCTCGGTTGCGCACACCGGGTGCGTCGGCTTTGGCATGGAACGGATTACGCTGGCGCTCTTCCGCCACCACGGTTTAGACGTCAACACATGGCCCGATGAGGTGCGCGCCGTGTTGTGGGACGATACGCAGGCGCGCATCGCCCAGGCACTGGGAGGCGACAGCGTATGACTCCAATGCCGTCGGACCTCCTGAGCGGGACGCCCAGCGCACGCCCTTCTCCTTCAAGCGGACCCGCGCCGACGCGCAAGCACGACGCCCACCTGCTGCACCAGGGCGAGCGGGTCTGGCAGGAAACCAACTGCTATGTCGATTTGTGGATCGAACTGCTGCACGGCTTCGGACTGGATCCGCGCGCCGCATTCGGCTTCACGGTGACGCAGGACTTCGAAGGCGATCAGTTCACCTTCTTCAAGTTCCCTCTTGAGGATCTCGACCGGCTCTACGGCATCCAGGTACAGGAACTGGCGATCTATGACTCGCTCGAAGACCGCGTCCTGGCCCAGACGCTGCGCGGCCATGCCGTACTGGTCGAGGTGGACGGCTACTATCTGCCGAACACGCGGGCAACCTCGTACCGCCGCGAACATCCGAAGACGACCATCGGCATCGACTTCATCGATCCGGCGGGTCACCGTCTCGGCTATTTCCATAACACCGGCTACCACTTGCTGGACGGCCAAGATTACGACGGTGTGTTCCGCAAGCTGCCTCAGTTCGCGCAGCAACCGGACCTGCTGTTTCCGTACGTGGAGTTTGCCAAGCAGGCGCGCCCGGCACTGGAAGGCACGGCGCTCGCGGTAGCGTCCGCCGAACTGCTGTGCGGGCATCTACGGCGCAGGCCCTTGCAAAATCCGATCTCGCAATGGCGGGTAACCTTCCCGGCACATCTGGACACGCTGCTTGAGCGAGGCCAGGCCTATTTTCACCCATACTCCTTCAATCTGATGCGGCAACTCGGCGCCAACTTCGAGTTCGTCTCGAAGTATCTTTTGTGGCTGACGGCGCAGGGCTTCGACATTCCCGTTGCGATTTCGGACGCCGCGCAAACCATTGCGTCGGAGGCCATGGTGATGCAGTTTCGCCTCGTGCGAGCGATCACGCGCAAGCGCCGCGATCTGTGCGACGACTGCTTCGACGTGTTGGAGAGCGCCTATGAGAAGACTTTGCCGCCGCTCGCCAGACTCGCGCTATGACGCCGCCGCGCACCTGGAGCTGCCGTGCGTGCGGTGCCCCCGACCTGCCTGGACTCGCGCTGCCCGTAGCGACGGCGCCAGCCGCGCAACTGGCAGCTGGCGCAGCGTGCGAGACCACCTCGCTGGACGTCTGGCCGCGCCGGCTCGAGTGTGGCTGGCAATGTCTGAGCACCGCAGCCGGTGCCTGCGCGTCGCCCTCCGCGTGGCCAGCCGAAGGCTGGCTGGTCGCCCAGGTGCCGGGCACGGTGGCGGGCGCCTTGAGGGCCGCGGGCCGGCTCGACGCCAGCCAGCCGCCGGCGCTTGCGCTCGACGATCATTGGTATCGCGTGACACTTTACGGCCACGGCCCGCAGCGCCTGCGTCTGCACGGCCTTGCGACTCTCGCCGAAGTGTGGCTCGATGGCCGCAAACTGCTTGAGTCGGAGTCGATGTTCGTCTCGCACGACCTCGATTTCACGCTCGCCGGCAGCGCCACCCTCGCACTGTGCTTCCGCTCGCTGGCACCGGCGCTGGCGGCACGCCGCACGCGTGCCCGCTGGCGCCCTCGCCTTGTCTCCCCGCCCACCCTGCGCAACGTGCGCACCACGCTGCTCGGCCACATGCCGGGCTGGTGTCCGCCGTTGCACGCCGTGGGCCCGTGGCGGCCGGTTGAACTGCTGGCGGACACAGCCGATGCGTTCGACACGGTCGATCTGCGGACCCGCGTGGACCACGGCGACGGTGTGGTGTCCCTGACCCTGCGCTTCGTCCATCCGCATGACGATGCGCCACCCGCCTGGTTGAATAGCTGCGGCACCCGTTCATCGCTGGAGTGGCGCGACGCCTACACGCTCACCGGCAGTCTGCGAGTGCCGCAGGTCGAGCTATGGTGGCCGCACACGCATGGCACGCCCACCTTGCATGCACTCTCGCTGCAATTGCGCGACGAGAGCGGCGACGCTTATGCACTCGGCAGCGTCGGCTTTCGCACGCTCGAGGTGGATCGCGGCGCCGACGGCGCCGGTTTCACGCTACGTATCAACGGCATCCCGATGTTCTGCCGCGGGGCTTGCTGGACCACGGCCGACCTCGCGACCCTGACCGGTACCGAAGACCAGCTTGCCGCCGCATTTGAGCTGGCCGTTGCGGCCAGCATGAACATGCTGCGCGTCGGTGGGACGATGGTGTACGAATCGGATGCTTTCTACGCGCTCGCGGACCGACACGGCATCCTCATCTGGCAAGATTTCGCCTTTGCGAATTTCGACTACCCGGCTGACGACTCATTCACGGCTGCGGTGACCACGGAAGCCAGCCAGTTTCTCACGCGCACGCGCCGCTTTGCGTCGCTCGCAGTGCTCTGCGGCGGCAGCGAAATCGATCAGCAGGCCGCGATGTTCGGTCTGCCGCCTTCGATGCGGGCGCAACCGCTTTTTACGGAACACCTGCCCGCCATAGTCCAGCGCGAGCGGCCCGACGTGCCCTACGTGGCGCACTCGCCGTCCGGCGGCATCTTGCCGTTTTCCACGCGCACCGGCGTCACCCACTATTATGGGGTAAGCGCCTATCAGCGCCCGCTGGAAGACGTGCGGCGCGCCCAGGTGCGCTTTGCGGCCGAATGCCTGGCCTTCGCCAATGTGCCGGACGACGCCACCCTGCACGAGGCTCTCGGCACCCTCAACGTCCACGATCCACGCTGGAAGGCCGCTGTGCCGCGCGACCAGGGCGCGGGCTGGGACTTCGACGACGTGCGGGACCACTATCTTCATACCTTGTACGGCGTCGATCCCGCGCGCGTACGTTACGAGGACCCACAGCGCTACCTCGACTTGTCGCGCTCGGTCGTCGCCGAGGTGATGAGCGACGTGTTCGCCGAATGGCGCCGCGGCGGCTCGTCGTGCGGCGGCGCGCTCGTCTGGCAGTTTCAGGATCTGCGGCCGGGCGCCGGCTGGGGCCTCGTGGACGCACTCGGACGGCCGAAGAGTGCGTGGCATGCTCTGGCGCAAACGCTGCGGCCCGTACAGCTCGTCATGACGGACGAGGGCTTGAACGGGCTCGATCTGCACCTGATCAATGAGAGTGCGCAACGCCTCTGCCTGCAGCTCGATCTCACCTGCCTGCGCAACGGCGCCGTCAAGGTCGCGTCCGCCAGTCGCACTGTCGAGCTTGCGCCGCGGCAAACGCAGACGCTTAACGCTGCCGATTGCCTAGGCCAGTTTTTCGATTTCACCCACGCCTACCGGTTCGGCCCGCCGGCCCACGATGTCACGATCGCCACCTTACGCGACGCGACAAACGGACAGATCCACGCTGAAGCGTTCCATCTGCCGCAGCGTCACGTGCATGAGCGCCACGATCTCGGCCTCACCGTCACCCCCGAAGCGACGGCCGACGGCTGGCAGCTTGTGATCGAGGCGCAACGCTTTGCCCGCTTCGTCCATATCGCCGACTCGCATTACCGCGCAGCGCACGACTGGTTCCATCTCGCGCCGAACCGTCCGCGGATCGTCGGATTGATTCCGCTTTCACCCGCTCCTGCCCACATACAGGCTAGCGCGAACGAAACAAAAGTCGCGCCCAGCGGCGAAGTGCGGGCGATCAACGCCAGGAGTCCGATCTTCTACGACTGATTCCCCTCGCTTTTACCTGCCATCCCTCCGCAAGGCGCGCAGCGCCTTGTGATAGCGCGTATCGACGTGTTGGTGTGCATGCGTTATGGATGCTCCAGCGCTTGGTTTTAGCTCAACAAAAAGCCGGTACGTGCGCCAGCACACACAAGAGGCAAACACATCTGAATCAAAACCGACCCATCTTGGGCGGCATGGTCAAACACTCGTGCAGTGGGTGTCTCATCCCTGAATAGGGGCTGCGGCGCCCCCGTCTAAATGAATATATATAAATATTATCAATAGCTTATAAAACCTATAAAGCGCCGAGCATAAGGTATTCGGCCGCTTCGCCTGGTACAAATAAGGTAACCGGCCGGTTCGCCTGGTACAAATTTGAAACAAGTTCTCGCGTTTTGCCGCATGACGCACTACTGGCCGCTTCGCTGCGGCGCCCCAGCACTCGTTTGCGCCCCACTGGCACGCTCCTCGCTAATTGAATGATGCAGCATCAAGCGTGAGCGTACACGAATCAATAACCGCGACTCCGCAAAAGGCCATATAGGGCCGGCACTGCCCATCCATCGCCGCTCGCCAAGCGGTGTTTCCAGGGATCCAGCGACCGGATTAAAACGAGGAAGTCGCGTAATGTGCGGCTTCGCACAGGGACCGATCATGTTGACCCTTCAATCCGACCTGCACGGCAATCATTTGCTGGGCGCTCTGCCTTCACACGAGTGGCAGGCACTAACACCGCACCTCGAACTGGTTCATTTGCGCAACGAGCAGTTGTTATGCGATTCCGGACAGCGCATCCATCACGTCTATTTCCCGACCACCGCGATCATCTCGATGCTCTCGACGATGGAGGACGGCGGCTCGGTCGAGATCGCCGCGGTCGGGCGCGAAGGCATGACAGGCGTGCCGGTGCTGACGGGCGGCGAAACGATGCCGAACCGCCTGCAAGTGCAATGCGCCGGCTTCGCTTATCGCATGAGCGCGGAATGTCTCAGGCAGCAATTCGCCCGCTCCGATTTCCTGCGCCGCCTGATGCTGCTCTATACGCACGCGTTGCTCACCCAGGTCGCGCAGACGGCCGCCTGCAACCGGCATCACTCACTGAACAAGCAACTGTGCCGCTGGCTGCTGATCGAAGTGGACCGCCTTGCGTCCAACGACCTGACCGTCACGCAGCAGCTGATCGCGGACATGCTCGGGGTGCGCCGCGAGGGCATCACCGAAGCCGCGGGCAAGCTGCATAGCGACGGACTCATCCACCATAGCCGTGGCCATATCAAGGTACTCAATCGCAAGGGCCTCGAATCAAGGGCCTGCGAATGCTACGGCCTCGTGAAGCGTGAATTCGACCGCTTGCTGCCGCGCCTGCATCAGGCCGAAACGGTCAGTTGAAGGAACCCGAACCGATAAGGTGAACATCATGTTCAGGAATACTGCGCGCTGCCTGGACGTAATCTTCGTGATTGCGGGCGCGTTGCTCGCCCACTGGATGCGCTTTTCGGCACCGATCGCGCTCACGGACACGCAACGGCTGCTGATCGCGTTCAACTGCGTCCTGGTCCTGCTGCTTTTCCCGACTTTCGACGTGTACGAGACCTGGCGCGGCAAATCACTGCCCGCCATGCTCGCACGCGTAGCGACCGCATGGCTGGTGGTGGTCGCCGCGGGCCTCATGCTCGTGTTTACGCTGCATCGGATGGATGCCGTCTCGCGCCTCTGGTTCGGCTATTCTACCTTGACGTCCGGTGCGCTGATCATCTCTACCAAGTGCATCGTGCATCTGTGCCTGCGTGCTGCTCGGCGGCGCGGCCTGAACTACCGGACGGTGGCGCTTGTCGGCGCAAAAGGTTTTGCACGAACGCTGCTCGCGCATCTCGAGGATGCCCCACAAGCAGGCTTCAGACCTGTCTGCGTATTCGACACCGGCTGCGAAGCCCCGGACTCCGCCTGTGCGCGCATGGGCCGCCTACCCGTGCTGACCGATCTCGACAGCTTCGCGGCCACCGTGCGCAGCGAACACATCAACGAAGTATGGCTCGCGCTACCGCTGTCGGAAGAGCATACGATCTATCGCTTCACACGCGTTTTCCGCGACGACTTCGTGAATCTTCGCTTCATTCCCGATGTGCGCAGCCTGTCGCTCTTCAATCAAACGATGGTCAATGTCGTCGGGCTGCCGACCATCAGCCTCAGCGCCACGCCGGCTTCGCCGCCGCAGATGTGGCCGAAGCTGATTTTCGACCGCCTGTTCGCACTCGCCGCACTGATCGCGCTGACCCCCTTGTTCATCGTGCTCGGCATCGCGATCAAACTCAGCTCGCCGGGTCCCGTGTTCTTCGCCCAGATGCGCAAAGGCGCCGACGGCCGGCCGTTCCCGATCTACAAATTTCGCTCCATGACCGTGCATCGCGAAGCGCAAGGCCAGATCACCCAGGCCTTCAAAGGCGACGCCCGAATTACGAAACTCGGAGCGTTCCTGCGGCGCACGAGCCTCGACGAATTACCGCAATTCTTTAACGTCTTGCTCGGGCAAATGTCGGTTGTCGGGCCACGACCGCATGCGATCGAACACGACGATCTCTATAAGGATCTGGTGTACGGCTACATGTCGCGCTACCGGGTCAAGCCCGGCATCACCGGTTGGGCTCAGGTCAACGGTTATCGTGGTGCGACGACCAAAGTCGAGAAGATGGAAACACGCGTGAAGTTCGATCTGTTCTATATGCAGAACTGGTCGTTCTGGTTTGACATGCGCATCGTGCTGACCACCATCTTCAAGGGCTTTACCGGTCGCAATGCATATTGAACAGCTTCTATGGAAACGCTCGTGAAAGTATCCGTGATCGTACCGACCTACAGGCGCACCATCGATCTGGCGCGCTGCCTTACGGCGCTCGAGGCCCAACAGCGGCTTGCCGACCAGATTGTCGTGATTGCGCGCCACGACGACCGTGCCACACTCGACTGGCTGCGCCAACTCGATGCAACGCGCACGGACGTGCGCCGGCAAGTGGCGCTCGCGCATGTTCCCGGCGTCGTCGCTGCGTATAACCTCGGCATCGAAACGGCAACGGGCGACATCGTCTGCTTCACCGATGACGACGCGGCGCCGCACGCCGACTGGATCCAGCGCATCGCGCTAGCCTTCGAAGCCGACCGCGCTCTCGGCGGGATCGGCGGACGCGACATCGTGCACGAGCGTGACACGATCCTGCATGGCCGGCAAGCTGCTGTCGGGCTGGTGCGCTGGTACGGCCGCGCAATCGGCAATCACCACATCGGAGATGGCGCGCCGCGCGAGGTCCAGGTATTGAAGGGCGTGAACATGGCGTTTCGGCGCGAAGCGATCGGCACATTGCGATTCGATTCGCGACTGCGAGGCAGCGGCGCGCAGGTGCATTGCGAAATGGCGTTCAGTCTCGACATCGAGCGCCGTGGCTGGCCGCTGATTTACGACCCGTCGCTGCTGGTCGAGCATTATCCGGCGCAACGCGGTGACGAAGACCAACGACAAAAATTTAACGACGCGGCGTTTTACAACGCGTCATTCAACCTCCGGCTCATCATGTGTGAGTACCTGTCGCCTGCAGGCAGATGGGCATTCGTCGCTTACTCGACGTTGATCGGCAACCGCGCGGATCCGGGGCTTGCCCGCGCCTTGTCGTTAGCGTTCAGCGGCGATGGCATCGCACTCGCGCTTCGTAAATGGTGGCTAGGGCTGCGCGCACTGCGCGGGGCCTGGCAGGAGGCGGGGCACTGAAAGCAATCAGCGTGTTCCATCACGCGAGGGACGAGTAACATGAACATCAAAACTATCGCCGCGGGGATTGCGGCTACATCGCTATGTGCGTGCTCTCTCGCGCCAGGGCCTTATCTGGACTCGAAACGGCTCCAGCCGACCGCACCACCTCAGGAGACGGCAGAAACGTATCCGGTGCAAGTGATCGACGTCGGCTACTTCCGCAAGGTACGCGCCACTATCGTTCCGGCAATATGTCCGTTGAAATGTCTGACGTCGCAGGCGCGTAAGACTTACGACTATCACGTCGGCATCAACGATCAACTCACGGTGATCGTCTGGGACCATCCTGAACTGACTGGCGGAGCGTCCAGCGGTGGCGGTCTGGCACCCCCGCTTCCGGTCCTCGGCAACAGCGGCACGGCGTCTTCGGCCGGCCTCTCGCAAGCCCAGAGCGGCACGCCGCTGGCATCAGGTGTCGGCTCCGAGGGCGGCCTGACGGTGCGCGTGGCCAACGACGGGACCATCTATTTCCCGCGGGTCGGCCGGCTGAGGGTGCTCGGACAAACCGCGGAACAAATCCAGCAAGAGCTCACCGCGCGCCTCACGAAGACGATCCGCGACCCGCAGCTCGACGTACGCGTATCAGGCTTCAACAGTCAGTCCGTACAGGTGACAGGCAATGTGCACAACCCGGCTCTGGAGTCGGTCACCGAAGCGCCGCTATCCGTGCTCGACGCGATCAACCGGGCAGGTGGTGCGCTTCCTGATGCCGATCTGCAGGACGTCGGCGTGACCCGTGATGGGACGCGTTACCGTGTGGATGTAGCCGCACTGCTCGCGACGGGCGATCCGCAGCAGAACGTGCTGCTGGAGGACGGCGACATTATCGACGTGCCTGATCGCTCGAACAGCCGCGTCTTCGTGCTCGGTGAAGTCGCGCGACCGACCTCGCTGCCGATGAACCGCGGCAAGCTCACGCTGGCCGACGCGCTAACTGGCGCCGGCAGCCTCGACATCAACACGGGCGACCCGCACTTAGTCTACGTGATCCGCGGCGCGGACAAGACGCTGACGCCCGATGTGTATCAACTGGACATGACACAAGTCGACGCGCTGATGTTGATGACCAAATTCGAATTGCAGCCCAAGGACGTCGTGTACGTGCAAGTCGCGAGTTCGGCACGCTTTAACCGCGCGCTTGCACAGATCACACCGACGTTGCAAACCCTGTTCTATACGTGGCAACTCAGCAAATAAGCTGAACCATGCACGGAGTCAAATTATGAGTACCTATGACATTCTGGAACACTCCCCCGCGCCGGGCAGCGAAGACGAAGCGGTGATGCGGGACATGGTGCGTCTGATCCTCGATCAGATCTGGTGGGTGATCGGCATCGCGGCCGCGGCAATCCTCGCATCGGTCATCTATACGAAGATCAGCACGCCGATCTATTCCGCCGACGCATTGATCCAGGTCGAGTCGACGCCGCCCAGTGGGAGCTCGGGCTCGCAAGCGCTGGCTTCGCTCGTGCCATCGGCCGGCGCCATGCACACCGACGCCGAAATCGAGATCATCAAGAGCCGTGCGGTGGTCGAACCCGTCGTCGAACAATTCAAGCTGAATTTCGACGCCCGGCCGAAAACGATGCCGGTACTCGGCAAAATCTCGGCGTTCTTTGCCCATCCGGGCCACCCGCTGGGTACCGCGTTCGGGCTCGATTCCTACGCATGGGGCGGCGAACAGTTCGCGCTCGATTCGATCAGCGTGCCGGCCTCGCTGGAAGGCGTGCAATTGACACTGCGTGCACTCGGTGAGCGGCGCTACGAACTGAGCGATCCATACGGAAAGTTGTTGTTGACCGGCGTCGCCGGGGCACAGGCAAGCGGCAGCGGCGTGACAATGCTGGTGACCAACCTGGTCGCCCGTCCCGGCACCGAGTTCTATGTGCTGCGGGTCAATCAGCTCGACGCCGTCGCCGGCCTCGCCTCCGGTCTGCAGGTGGCCGAGAAAGGACGCGAGACCGGTGTGGTCCAGCTGTCGTACATGGGCACCGACCCGCACGCGATCACCGCGATCACCAATGCCGTGGCGGCGTCATATCTGAAACAACGTACCGAGCGCGCCCAGGAAGAAGCGAGCCGGATGCTGTCGTTCCTCAACAGTGAACTACCGCGCCTGCGTGCCGAAGTGCTCCGCTCCGAAACCGCGCTGTCGGCCTATCAGGCGAAGGTAGGCTCTTTCCAACCTACCCAGGAAGCCGGTGTCTATCTCTCGGGCGCCCTCGAGTATGAGAAGCAAATCGCCGCACTGCGCATTGCGCGCGCGCAACTGCTAGCACGCTTTACCTCGGACAGTCCCGAACTTCAGACGATCGACGCGCAACTCGCCGCGCTGTCGCGCGAAAAGGACAACTTCGAAGGCCACTTCAAAACCCTGCCGGGTTCTGAGCAGGAAGCGATGTCCCTCCAGCGCGATGCCAAGGTCTCGGAAGAGATTTACGTGGCGTTGCTGAACAAGACTCAGGAGCTGTCGATTTCACGCGCCGGCACCGTCAGTAACGTGCACATTGTCGATGAGGCGCTGCTGCCCTCGGCACCGGTACGGCCCAAATCCGCGCTGATCATATCGGCCGGCACGGTGCTCGGGGTTATCGCCGGCGTCCTGTTCGCATTCTGCCGCCGCACCTTCTTTACCGGCATCGACGATCCGGAGTTTATCGAGCGTCGCTTTCAGTTGCCGATCTTCAGCTCGATTCCCTTCAGCCTGGAACAGTCACGCGCCGACCTGCTTCTCAACGGTGGCCGCAACACGCTACCGGACGCGGCCGGAGGACGGACCGGCCTGCTGCACCTGCCCGGCGCACTGGCCCGCCTCGTACGTCCGAGCGCGACATATTCAGCCCCTCCCGAAGCGGCCCGCAGTCCGTCAGGAACGCAGATGATCGTGCCATCCTGCGCCGCGCCGTTGCGCACCCTGCTGTCGAAAACCCACCCGTTCGACACGTCCATCGAAGGACTGCGAGGCTTGCGCGCGACCCTGCAATTCGGCCTGATCGACGCGCCGAACCGAGTCGTTGCGTTTACGAGCCCGGCGCCGTCAGCCGGCAAAAGTTTCCTGTGCGCGAATCTTGCCGCCCTCATCGCAGAATCGGGCAAGCGTGTGCTGCTGATCGACGCAGACCTGCGCCGCGGACGCCTTGCTCAATATCTGGGCCGTGCGCCGGCAGGCGGACTCACCGAACTCTTGACCGGTCAGATCGACCTTGCCGTCGCCGTCCGACCAACCGGTGTGGCTGGGTTGTATTTCATCGCAGCGGGCGCCTATCCGCCGAACCCATCCGAGATACTCACATCGTCACGCTTTAGCGAAATTTTGCAGCGCTTCCAGGAACAATTCGATCTGGTGATCGTCGATAGCGTCCCTCTGCTCGCGGTGGCTGACGCGGCCATCATTGCCAATGCCGCCGGATCGACCGTGCTGGTGATGCGTGCAGGCGCGCATACCGAAGGCGAGATCAAGGAATCGCTCAAGAAGCTGCGCCGCGCACGAGCGCGGGTGATCGGTGGCGTGTTGAATGCGGTACCGTTGAAGAGCGGGGGCCGCTACGGCACGTATGACTACGCCTACGCTTATACCTACTCGGCGGACCAAAAATTCGACGACAGGTTTCGCCACTAGAGCGTTGCAGAGCGCGAATTACACGTAACGAGTAGTCTGATTGATGCTCAGCGGCCCCAGATATTTCCCTGCGCCGTATCTCCCGGCCTGGCGAGATCTTCCGCTACGCGCTCGATACGTCGCCACGAGGCTGCAGCGGCAACTGTTCGGGTGACTTCGATCATGAATTCGTGGCGGAAGGTCGCCGCCGAAAATCGCTCGGCGTTCGCACGGCACGCCGCTGCCGTAATCAGGAAGCGCTGCCGCTCGAAACGCTCCAGCGCGTCCTGCACGGCCGCCACCGATTGCTGGGAAAAAAACAAGCCGGTGGGCCTATACTCGCCGATCGGAACCACCGTTTCGAGCACGCCACCCTTGCCGTACGCGATGACCGGCGTCCCGCACGCCTGCGCTTCGAGCACGACGATGCCGAAGTCCTCTTCGGCCGCGAACACGAAGGCGCACGCTCGTTGCATGTAATCTCTCAGTACCGCGAACGATTGATATCCCAGCACCGACACATTGGGACCGGCTTTCTCCCGAATCGCCGCCAATTCTGGGCCATCTCCGATCACGACCAGTTTTCGTTGCGGCGTCCTAGTGAAAGCTTCAACGATCAGATCGATCCGTTTGTACGGTACGAGCCTCGAAGCAGTCAGATAAAAATCGTCCTTCTGTATGCACACATCGAATTTGTGAACATCGACAGGCGGCGGAATAACCACCGCGTCACGCCGGTACGTTTTCATCACGCGCCGCGCGACAAACTGCGAGTTGGCGATCAGCCGGTCGACACCATTCGCGGAACGCGAATCCCAACCGCGCAAATAGTGCAGCAACACGCGCGCCGCCCATGAGCGCGGCCCATGCGTGAGCTTTGCCTCACGCAGATATTGATGCTGCAGGTCCCACGCGTAGCGCATCGGCGAATGCACATAGCTGACATGCGTCTGATCAGGACCGACTAACACGCCTTTGGCGACTGCGTATGAACTCGTGATAACCAAATCGTATGTGGATAGATCGAACTGTTCGATCGCAAGCGGCATCAGCGGCAGATAGGCGCGATAGCGGTTGCGGGCGAACGGCAGGTGCTGAATGAACGAGGTCGTGACCGGCTTGTTGCAAACCGGCGCACGGTCCTCGAGAAAATCGACGAGACTGAACAGATCGGCGTCGGGAAAGCACTGGATGATTTGCTCAAGCACCTTTTCCGCGCCACCCGGTGCAACTAGCCAGTCATGCACGATCGCCACTTTCATGATATTGCCACCTGTAGAACGGCCCACGGCCATCGAAACCAGTGTAAGAGGCGCATCTCTCGCTGTGCGTGCGCACGACCACACTGGCGGCGCGACAGTCCGCGAATAATGTGTGTATGCCGCGCTCCGTTCCATTTGCCCGGTACAGCCTACTGATTTCGCTCTCTTATGCGCGTGACGATGAACACAACCGAACTCCCCCGTCCGTTTCCGCTCAGCCAGCCAGCGCTAGCCGAATCCGTCGAATCGGAAACCAGCGTTGCGCCCACGGTGCTCTTCATCGACCAGAGCGGCCAGCTCGGGGGCGCCGAATTCGCACTGCTGCCGCTGGCGGCGACGTGCCGCGCCCGGGGCGAGGTGGTATTGCTTTCTGACGGCCCTTTTCGCACACGGCTGGAGGCTGCCGGCGTGCACGTCAAGGTGATCAGCAATGCGCACGTGTCGGATATCGACCGGAAAGCAGTCGGACTGGACTGGTTATGCGCGCTACCTGGCGTGATACGTTCGATGCGTGAAATCGCCGTGCAGGCGCGCCGCTTCGACGTACTGTTCCTCAACACGCAGAAGGCGCTGGTACTCGGCGCGCTCGGCAAGCGGTTACACCGCAGGCCGGTGATCTGGCATCTGCACGACATCCTGACGCGCGATCACTTCGGCGGCGTCCAGCTGGCTATCGTCAAGTGGCTCGTGCGGCATGCAGTCGACCAGGTCGTCGCGACTTCGCGTGCAAGCGCAGACTCTCTGATTGCACTGACCGGGATGCCGTCCGCCAAGATCCTCGTCGTTCACAACGGCATCGACGCCAGCGAGTTCAGCAAGGTCGACGCGGACGACATGCAAAGCTTGCGACGCAGCCTCGGCCTGCCGGAAAAAGTGTGGATGGCCGGACTGTTCGGGCGCCTTGCTCCATGGAAGGGCCAGCATATCGCGCTCGCCGCGGTAGCGCGGCTGCCGGACGTACACCTTGTGCTGGTCGGCTCGGACCTGTTTGGCGAATACGCGTACGCGCAAGGCCTGCGGAGTCTTGCGCAGCAGCTTGGCGTCGCCGATCGGGTTCACTTCGCGGGCTTTCGCGACGCTATGCCGACATGGATGAAGGCGATGGATGTGATCCTGCACACGTCGACTGAACCCGAGCCGTTCGGCCGGGTGATCATTGAGGGCATGGCCTCCGCGCGGCCCGTGATCGCGGCCGCCGCCGGGGGGGTCACGGAAATCCTCCGGCATCGCAAGAACGGCTGGCTGGTCAAGCCGGGGGACGTGACGGGGTTTGTCGACGCGATCGAAACGCTGCGCGCCGCGCCCGAACTGGCCAAACGCATTGCCGATCAGGCCTTCGTCGACGTGCAGCGCGACTTCTCTCTCGACGGCTACCTGGCCCAGATGGTGAGCGCGATCGCCCGCACGAAAGTATCCTGATCCGGCTGCCGCGCGACAGGCGGCGACCGCTGTCCGGGCGGCCGGGGCCGTCGCGCACCGTGCGCGAACGTATAGTGCCGCGGCGGTGCACGCACTGCGGTCAGGTCATACCGGACCACACCTCGACCAGCGTCCCTCTCAAAAGAAAAGCGCCGGGCTAACCGAGAAACGTTTGCTCAGTGCCGCAATGTGGTCGCGAGTCAGGTTGCGGCCCCGACCGTTAAGAATCTTGGACACCAGAGACTTGCTGCCGATCTCCGGCAGGTCGGCCACGCCCAGCCCGTGCTGCTCCATCAGCAAGCGGAGCACGTCGACCCCACCCAGCTTCGCCACGCGCGCGTTGAACTCAACAAACTCGTCGGCCTCGTTTTCCCAGATCTCGATGGAACGTGCCAGGATCTCGATCAGCGGGCGGTTGGCCTCGTAGTCCTCGACCAGTTCATCCATCAACGCCAGCGCTTGGGCGTAGTCGTCCTCACTGGCGATGTGGCCAATGAATCGCGCCTCGTCAAACAAGGCATGAGCTCGTTCCTTGATGGCGGAAAATCCCATCTCAGTCCCCCTCCTTCCTATAGCGTTTGCAAAGCTTGTCGTACTCGGCATGGGTCGCAATGTGCTTGACGTACATGCGCTTGTCACGGAATTCGATGAAGGCAATCAGTCGAAGATTGTTGCCACCGATGTCCAGCACCCACCACTTGTCCTTGTACTTGAAGTTGTCCAGCGACGGAAAAACCTGTCGCAGTGCCTGCGGTGTATCGAAATCGCCGGACCGCAGCACCCGGTAGATGCGGTCGATCGCCTCGGCGTCGTTCGGATAAGCCTTTGCTGCGTCGCTGAACGGCTTTCTGGATATGACGTGCATATCG
>OUWB010041243.1_pt1 | contig 16123 bp, 12 predicted proteins | sample 1779821 | NCBI WGS metagenome assembly OUWB01 (sample SAMEA3914806, study PRJEB12502) | metagenome | biome: forest; material: soil | place: Canada | collected 2011-08-03 | depth 0.1 m
GTAAGCGGCACCCTGGCGATAACCCCACAACTGGGCGATAAGCCCTTCGAAGAGCAGCCGCACGGCCCCTGCCCCCTCTAACCCCGGGGCAAAATCAACATCGCATCGCCATAAGAGAAAAACCGATACCTCTGCTCCACCGCATGCCGATACGACCCAAGCATGAAATCCCGCCCCGCCAACGCCGACACCAACATCAGCAACGTCGATTGCGGCAAATGGAAGTTGGTCAGCAAACCGTCGATGCTGGTGAACTTGTAGCCCGGGAAAATAAAAATCTGCGTTTCACCGGCAAACGGCTGCAATTCGCCATCGCGGCTGGCGCTTTCAAGCGCGCGCACCACTGTCGTACCTACCGCGAAAACCCGACCACCGGCCGCACGCGTGCGACGGATCTGTTCCACCAGACTCGCACCAACATTCAGCCACTCGCGATGCATCTGGTGGTCCTTGATGTCATCCGTGCGCACCGGCTGAAACGTACCGGCGCCCACATGCAAGGTCACATAACCAAATTGAATGCCGCGCTCACGCAGCAGCGCCAGCATGCCTTCGTCGAAATGTAGCCCTGCCGTAGGTGCGGCCACGGCACCCGGCTCGCGCGCAAACACCGTCTGGTAACGCTCCATGTCGCTGGCATCCGCGTGCCGCTCGATATACGGCGGCAGCGGCATTTCCCCTAGTTTGAGCAGCAATCGCTCCAACGGTTCGGGTGATTCGAAGCGTAGCCGGAAGAACTGACCGTCGCGCCCCAGCACGGTGGCATAGCTGCCGTCGGCCAGCTCGATGCGTCCGCCTTCTTTGGGCTTTTTGCTCACACCCAACATGACGGTGGCTTCATGCGCACCGGTGACGCGCTCGATCAGGATCTCCACCGCGCCACCGGTGTCCTTGCGGCCATGCAACCGCGCCGGTAACACGCGCGTGTCGTTGAACACAAGCAAGTCGCCTTCGCGCAGGAACTCGGGCAGGTCGCGGAACAGGCGATCCTGGCGAGTTTGAGCCTCAGCATCGAGGACCAACAGGCGGCTGGCCGAGCGTTCGGCTAGCGGTGCCTGGGCGATCAGCTCAGGTGGGAGTTCGAAATCGAAATCGGTCTTCTTCACGGCGGGGCTTATACGTCGAATGGGGCATTATCGCGCAAAACCCCGATTCGCCGGGCCGCCCAGCCATCAGGCTGCCTTTTTACGGCGCCTTCTCAGCACGATCCAGGCCGCCAGGCCACCCATGACCACGATGAAGCCGGCTAGTTCGTAGGGCTTGTAGCGGCGCACGACATGCCTCACGGCGGCCACTTGTTCCGCGCGCTTCAATGCGCGGGCGCGGGCGAAGTCGGGCTCTTCGCAGTTGCGGCCAAAGTCATCCGCCCAATCGACGTAGGGGCCCTGCTTCACGTAACGCTGATAAAGGGCCGTGGCGCGGCGCTCGCGCTCCGAGGGCTTGGTGGGAACTGGTTCGCCATATCCTTGGTAGTGGTCGTTGTAATCGGGTGGCCCTTCGAGCATCCAACCCGTGGCCTGACACAACACGGCCGCGAACGCCTGTGAGCGCGGCGGCAGCAGATCCGCGGCAGCACTGGCTTCATCGGCAGCGAGGTAGCGGTAATGGAAGCGCAGGTCGGGCTTGGCAACGCTCGCGGCGTAACGCTGGCGTTCGCCATCGGTGACGAAGGCCTGCTTGAGCGAATCGGGCGCCTGCCCGCTGCCACCCTGGTAACTGCCGCCGTTGTCGTTGTAATCGGGGCCCTGTTCAAAGCCCAGAATTTCCATGCCGTTTTCGCGGGCGATCTTTGCCGCTGCGTAGAGCGCCTCGGCTTTACCCATAGACGTCCATGCGTGCTCGCTGTCGTGGATGGCGGTGGCATAGGCACGTGCCTGGGCGCGCAAAGCCAAAGCCTGCGGCTTGCCGTTGTCGTCATAGCCAGCAAAGCGCGGATCGCCGTCGACCGGGAAATAGGCTTGTGCCTCGTCGTAACGGCCGGCACGCATCAGGCGCCGGGCGAGCAGCCAACGCAGGTTGTCCCCCAGCGGGCGAAGGTTTCGGTAATAGCCGTCTTCGTCCTTACCCTTCGGCGGCACTGGCGTGGCCGGCGCACGCGCATCGACGAAGGTCTTCAATTCATCCACCGTCAGCACGCGCTCAGCGATGTAGGCCGCATCGTTGCCGTAGCCGGCGCCGGCGATTTCTTCGTCCTCGTCGTAGACGTTGCCATCGCCACCCACACCTGATGCCGCGTCGTAAAGATGCCCCATGGCCTCCACATAGTCGCCACGTGCCAGCGCGAGGACGCCGTGCTCGCCGGTCAGCAACGCGATGTTGGCGGGCTCAAGTGCGGGTAGCGCATCGCCCGCCTTCGGAAAGGCCTTGGCAGCTTCGGCGTAGGCGGCATTCGCAGCCGCAAGATCGCCCTTCTGCAACGCCAGTTTCGCGCGCACCCACGCCGCCAAGGGACCCGATGATTTGTCCGCCAGCCGCGCCGCCACGTCGTAGCGCCCGGCTTCATAGGCCAGTGACGCCAGGCGATCGGCACCGGCGACTTTGTCCAACCCGCGTTGTTCGATGGCCTGCACCAATGTGAGCAGCCGTGGATCAGGCTTGGCGGCGGTATCGGTGGGCTGATCGAAGCTGCGGCCATCCAACCGCGCCAGTGCATAGGCCACCAGCAGGCGTTGCGCCACGGGATGGTCGATCAGGCCAACCATCTGCGACTCATTGCGCATGACGTGGCCCGCGATCGCCGCCAGCGATTGCACACCGCTATCCGAATCGTGTCCCGCTTGCGCCGCGTAGAGCGTGATGGCCCGCCTGAGATCATCCGTGGCAATGCCATCGCCGCAATGGTTTGCGTCGTCGTAGAGGTTGCCCCAGCTGCATTGCGTGCCGTGGGCGTAGAGATAAAGCCGCGCTTCATCACCGAAACTGGCGATGGCCAGACCTTGAGTGTCGAAGGCGCCGTCCACAGCGCGCGATCGTGACAGCTGGAAAGCCTTGGCGGCCGCCGCGCGTTCGCGCTGGAAGGCGCTGGCGTCGGCCGCCGCCTCATTCGCCGTGGCGGCATGGATACGACCCAGCATGTAAGCCGCCCATACCGAGCGCAGCTTCGCCTGATCCGGCGGCAAAGCCAGTACCTGCTCGAAGCTGGCTGAGGCGGCTTCGACATTGCCTTGGGCAAAGGCCACGGCACCGGCGGTATAAGCGCGCAGATCAGCCGGAAGATCCGTGCCCTGGTCGAACGCCGCCGCGCCATTGGCCGCCTGCTTCAGTGCGGCTACGCGATCAGCCTGCGCGGGTGTAAGCCCAAATGCTTTGGCTTGAGCCGCCTGATCCGCGCCATCGGCGGAAAGGTTGGGGGCTTCTGGCGTGAGCTTGTCGGTGGGCTCCAGCAGTTGCATGGCCTCGAAGGCGAAGCTGTTCTGCGGCGTCGCCTTGAGCGTACCTGCACGCTGATCGAGCAGCTGGTTGGGAAACATCGGCCCGCAGGCCCAGGCAACGGCACCGGCCAAACCGGCGACCAGCGCAGCGACTATCCATTGGCGCTTCATCATGGTTTTACCTTTCGAAGGGCGCTCCACGCCCTGATTGAAGAAGTATGACGGAAGGGATGCGGCGCGGCTCGTGTGGCGATATGGCGCACTCAGCGTGCTGACCAGGTCTCGATATGCATGGCGACTGGACCCTGGCAACGCAACCAGCCGATGCGCAGTTGCTGGCCGGCGCGAAGCAGGCCAACCTGGGTGCGCGACAGGAACAGGCCACGGGGCGTGCGCTGCAACGCGAAGCCGTTGATGCCATCGGCGAGATTGCAGGCCGTATCCAGGCGCACCAACGAGGGTAGTGGCACGTCGGCGTTGCCGGCGTTGAACAGCAACAGGTCATGCAAAGCCGCGTCGCGGCGCCCACCCACTTGCGCCAGCAGGGATATTTTCAGCGGCGTGCGCGCCAGCACCGCACGCCAGGTGGCGGCGCTCCAGGCCCGCACATCGTCATCGGTAGGCAGGCGAAACCAGACGATGCCGACGAGACCGCGTGGCGGACCGGCATCCAGCGATGTGACAAACGCCTGCATGGCCGAGGGCTCGGCGAACAACTCGCTGGCGTCGTCGCCATTGACCAGTGTCGGCCGCTCGCTCTCGATGGCCGCGACGCGTCCCTGTGTATCCCACGAGACGCGGGTGCCATAGGCGGGCAATGCCACTCGCCACGGCTTGTGCATGCGCCGGGCAAAATCATCCAACCAGACGCGTGCCTGTTCCGCGTTGAAAAGACCTGCACGAGGCGACTGCACCGCGTGTACTTGTAGCACCGCCTCATCCACCTGGGCCAACACCTTGTCCAGCTCGACACTAGCCAGCCAGGTAGGCAATGCAGTGATCGACAAGCGTTCGCCCGACCGAAGCAGCGGGCGCAACGCCGCGAGGAAATGCGCGTAAGCAGGCAATCGTGCGGTAGCGCCATCGTGGTCGATCTCGACGCCGCCAAAGACGAGACCGCGCGTGCGCCAGTCCGCCATGACATCCTGCGCGTGGGCGAGCAACGCCGCCTCATCCCATTGAGCAAGCTGTCCCTCGATACGCACCACTGCCACCACCGGCTCGCGCGTGGCGGCAAGCACGCTCCAGTCGGGAGCGAAGATGCGCCACTGTCCTTGCCCATCCATTTCCGCCGCCAATACCCGCCAGCCGTGCACCACATCGGCGTTCTTCCGCACGGCCTGCGCCAGTGTGGGCGTCCACTGCCGCTGCCATACATAAGCTTCGTTGGGCAGTGCGGGATGCCTGGTGTGACAGCCCGCGAGCCACACCACAACAAGCCCGGCGAGTAACCAGGGCACACGATGTGTTAGGCGGAAAATCCAAGACAGCAAGGCAGCACTCGGGAGGAAACATGGTGGCATCTATTGCAACGCAACCCCGAGGCGCTGGCTATAGGGTTTACAGCCAGCCCTTCTGTCGGGCTAGCCGGTAGGCCTCAATGCGGTTGGTCGCACCCAGCTTGCCAATGGCTTCGGAAAGATAGTTGCGTACCGTGCCATGCGAGAGATTGAGCTGACTGGCGATGTCGTTGGCCGACTGCCCTTCACCCGCAAGACGCAACACTTGACGCTCGCGATCATTGAGCGGATCGGCTTCCGACCATGCTTCCAGCGCCAGCTGCGGATCGATGGCACGACCGCCGCGATGCACCATGCGCAATGCTTCGGCGAGATTCTCCGCGGGCGCATCCTTGAGCAAATAGCCGGATACGCCCGCATCCAACGCACGACGCAGGAAGCCCGGTCGCGCGAAGGTGGTAACGATGATCACCTTGATCGGCAGCTCGTGACGCTGGATGCGTTGCGCCAGCTCCAGCCCGGTAAGGCCCGGCATCTCGATATCGGTAACCAGCACGTCGGGCTTCAGTCGCTGCAATTGACGCCACGCCGCTTCGCCGTCGGCGGCCGAGCCGAGCACTTCGATATCCGACTCGAGGTTGAGCAAGGCGAATAATGCGCCACGCACCATCGCCTGATCTTCAGCCAGCACGATGCGAATCATGCAGCGCTCCTGCCGGCTGCAGCCTCGTGGGTTTCCGGCGTCATGTCGAAGAGTCTGTTGCGTTGCCGCAGTGGAACGGTGATCAACAGCCGCGTGCCGTTGCCCTCTGGGGAATCGACTTTCAAGGAACCACCCAGCGCCTTTACACGCTCATTCATGCCACAAAGCCCATTACCGTGTTCGCCAATGCCGCCGCGGCCGTTGTCAGCCACGCGCAGCTCCAAGGTGTCGCCCACCAGTTCCAGCGTGGCCCATGCCCGATCGGCCCGCGCATGCCGCGCGATATTCGTCACCGCCTCGCGTAGCCCGAGGGCGAGGCCACGCTCCAGATCCACCGGAAGCGAAGCAGGAAGACTGCCGTAGTCGAGCAATACATCGGACGATTCGAGCAACAGCTTGGCCGCCGCCAACTCCGCGGCAAGATCAGTGGCGCGTATGCCGGTAACAGCCGAGCGCACCTCTGCCAAGGCGTGCCGCGCCACGCGCTCTGCCTCTTCCAGCTCACGCCTTGCCGCTTCGCTGTCGCGATCGAAAAGTTTGCGCGAGAGCTCCAGCTTCAAGGTGATCAGCGACAGCGTATGACCTAGCAAATCGTGCAGGTCGCGGCCAATACGCTCACGCTCGGCGGTCGCGGCCAGGCGACGCACTTCATCGTGCGAAAGACGAAGCTCGACTTCTTTCTCTTCACTCATGCGCTCGGCATTGACCGCGATGCCTACGATGAAACTACTCAACGGCAACCACAGCACGGCCTGCCATGGGTAGTGCAGCAACCACGCCTCGAACAGGCAGATGGCGTTGAGCGCCGCCAGCGCCGCCATGTAATGCCGCAGCGTCATCCGTCGGCTGCACAACATCACGCAGCCATACATGAAATAAGTGAGGCCACTGGGATACCACGGCATCAACAGCAGACCCAATGCCACCAGCATCAGCGAATAGCGATAGGTGATCCGCCGCGAGTCCAGGCAGCAACGCGCATAAAGAATCAGGAACACCGGATAGCTGAGCAAGGTAAGCAGCGCCCAGCGTACAGAGAACTGGTCAAACACCGGCGTGATGAACACCCAGGCCGACCACAGCAGATGCACCGAGTCGATCCAGGGCGATTTTCCCTTGCGCATGCTGTGCGCCACCATCGAATCAGGCGCCGGCGTGAACCATGCACGTATCAGTTTGCGCACCGCAATCACCTCGCCCCTGGCACCCCCGCCAACTCGCATCGTACTTCAACCCAGGCGACGCAGGCGGCGCGCCGCGAGCATGAAAAACACCAGACCGAAACCAGCCAGTATCAGCACGTTCTGCCACAACGCTCCCTGCCCCAGGCCCAGGCTGCGCATGGCGAGCAAATGCAGGTGCGCACTGGGCCACAGCGGCGCGATGTGTTGCAAGACCGCCGGCAGCATCGATAGCGGAATCCACAGGCCCGACAGGAACGACATCGGCAGATAGATCAGGTTGAGTACGCCCGGCGCGCCTTGTCCCTTGACCATGGTGCCAACCAGCATGCCCAGCGCGCAGAACGGCAGCACACCCAGCATGCCGGTCACCAGCAGCGAACCTGCCTGGGCGGGCGTCACGGATACGTGCGCCAGGCCTATGCCCATGACCAGCAGCAGGACGATCACTATTGCCGCCGCCAGCATCGCCATCACCATCTTGCCCAGCAGATAGGCGCCCGGGGGCATGGGTAATGCGCGCTTGAGTGTGAGCAACCCATTGTCACGCTCCGCCGCCAATGAGACGCCGAAACCGAACAGGCCCGGACTCATCACGCCGAACACGGCATAGCTGGCCAACAGGTAGCGTGCTGCGTTGGGTTCGGCGCCATGGTTCATCACGATGCCGAACAATAGGTAGAACATCGACGGGAAAAGTGTCACCGGCAGCAGGAAGCCAGGCGAGCGGAAGTAGCGCAAACATTCACTGCGCGCTTCGGCAACGTAGGCGCCTATGGCACGGCGCCACGGCATGCGACCGTCGTCATATACCCAGGTCGCGGTGATCTCGCAGGTATTCATCAGGCAGCCTCTCGATCGGCAGTCGGTTCACGAGTAAGCTCGGTGAAGGCCTCGGCCAAACCGGCACGCAATACCTCCAGCCCCGAGAGCGCCGGGTCGGCATCCAGCAATCGACGAAGCACGCTTTCCGGTGCATCGGTGCGAATGTGCAAACCACCGCGATCGTGTTCCACGGCGGCCACGTGCGGCCAACTGGCAATGGCGGTGGCGTCCAGATCGGTAACGCAGCGAATGCGGGTCAAGGCCACCTTGGAACGCAGCGCATCTACGCTGCCGTCACTGAGCACGCGACCCTTGGCAAGTACCACCACACGCTGCGCCAGTGCCTCGGCCTCTTCCAGATAGTGCGTGGTAAGCACCACCGCGCAACCTTCGGCAACCAGGCCGCGAATGGCCACCCACAACTTCTGCCGCGCATCGATATCCATGCCTACGGTGGGTTCGTCGAGGAACAGCAACTCAGGGCGACCGCACAGCGCCATGGCAAATTGCACGCGTCGTTGCTGGCCACCCGAAAGCGCGGCATAGCGGCGCTTCAGTAGGTCGGTGATGCCTGCCAGCTCTGCGGTTTCCTGCAGCATGCGCGGTGCCGGGTAGTAACTCATGGTCAGGCGTAGCAGCTCAGCCACACGCAACGTGGACGGCAGCATCGCCGACTGCAGCATTACGCCGACACGTCGGCGCGCGGCAAGGTCGTGCGGGTTGCGGCCAAACAGTTCCACCCGCCCCGACTCTGCTTGCACCAGCCCCAGCAGCAGGCTGATCGCGGTGCTCTTGCCGGCGCCGTTGGGGCCGAGCAAAGCGAGCAATTCGCCGCGGTGCAACATGAGATCCAGACCGTCCAGCGCCGTTAAAGCGCCGTAACGTTTGACCACACCAGCGAGGCTGGCAACCGCTGCGACAGACTGTTTCATGGCTCCTCCTTGTTGGCCGCCATGCTAGGCGTGGCAAGGGTTTGCCAGCAGTCGCCAGCGTCAGGCGACGCAGGTGACAAGCGTCACCCGGGGTACCGGCGGCGATAACGCCGCGCTATGCTCAGCAAGTCGTTGCATCGCCACATCCGTGATGGACCGCGGTGCGACAAGGCCTTTACGGGCCACGGAAACGCTGAACGGTCACGCGTTTCCACCCAGCATTTATAGAAACGTCGGCACGCATGCCATCGGGACGGCAGGCAAGTCGACCTTAAGGAGGTACTCCATGGGCGTGATTGATCAGCTGCGCGAACTGCGCGAATTCGGCGGAGCGCCGCAGACCACCGGCCTGGACGACGCCACCATCGAACGCTTTGCTGCCAGCCATCCACAGCTGGCGCAGGCGATCGAGGAAGCCGTTGCGCGTCATCGCGAACTGCGAGCCGAGCTCGGGGATTTCCTCAAACTGGATGAATCCGAACAGCTGGCGAAAGCGCAGGCGGAGTTCGTCAATTTCTATCCGGACGATGCGATCAATCCGTATCTGCCTGCCGCCGCACGCGGCCCCTGGGTGGTCAGCCTCAAGGGCGCGGTGATCCACGACAACGGCGGCTACGGCATGCTTGGCTTTGGCCACAACCATGCAGCTATCGACGTGGCGCTGGCGCGCCCGCAGGTGATGGCCAACGTAATGACGCCGAGCATCTCGCAAATGCGCTTCACCCAGGCGATGGATCGCGAGCTGGGGCGTCATGGCGGCGGCAATCCGTACTCGCGTTACCTGTGCCTCAACTCGGGCTCCGAAGCGGTGGGCTTGGCCTGCCGCATCGCCGACGTCAACGCCAAGCTGATGACCGACGCCGGTGCGCGCCACGCGGGTCGCACCATCAAGCGCGTCGCGGTGAAGGGCGCGTTTCATGGTCGCACTGACAAGCCGGCGCTGTATTCCGATTCCACCCGCAAGACCTACCTGCAGCATCTGGCCAGCTATCGCCACGAAGATACCCTGCTGACGGTTGCGCCTTACGACGTTGCGCAGCTCGAAGCGGTGTTTGCCGATGCCGACAAGCACGGCTGGTTTATCGAGGCGATGTTCCTTGAGCCGGTGATGGGTGAAGGCGATCCGGGTCGTGCCGTGACGCCGGAGTTTTATCAGAAGGCCCGCGCGCTCACGGAAGCGCACGGCACGCTGCTGATGGTCGACTCGATCCAGGCTGGCTTGCGCGCACACGGCGTGCTTTCGATCACCGATTACCCAGGCTTCGAGAAGCTGGCTGCGCCAGATATGGAAACCTTCTCCAAGGCGCTCAACGCCGGCCAGTATCCGCTGTCCGTATTGGCCGTATCCGATCGCGTGGCCGCGCTGTATCGCAAGGGCATCTACGGCAACACCATGACCGCCAACCCGCGCGCACTCGACGTGGCGCTGGCCACGCTCAACGAGTTGAGCGACGACGTTCGTAGCAACATCCGCGAGCGTGGTAAGGAGTTCGTGGACAAGCTCAACACGCTGAAGAGCGAACTCGGCGGGCTGATCACCAAGGTACAGGGCACCGGCCTGCTGTTCTCTTGCGAGCTGGCACCTGAGTTCAAGTGCTACGGCGCGGAGTCCATCGAGGAGTACATGCGTGAACGCGGTGTCGGCGTGATCCACGGCGGCACCAACTCGTTGCGCTTCACCCCGCACTTCCTGGTGAGCAGCGCCGAGGTCGACCTGGTGGTGTCACATGTGCGCCAAGCCTTGCTGCAAGGCCCGCGCAAGCTCAAGGCTGAAGCCGCCTGAGTCTCACAAGGCCATTCCCCCGGGAATGGCCTCTCCCCCGCTTTTGTAGGAGCGCACCCTGTGCGCGACACGCCAACGAAGCGGTAGATCGAACGCCGCGGTCGCGCACAGGGTGCGCTCCTACATCAACGCGATTATTTGGCAGCACTCCCTTCGCCTGGGTCTACGGGCATAGACTTGGCGCGCCGGCGCTCGCCGGTCATCAAGGAGGGTACCCGCATGTCCTCGCGTCTGAGCCTGATGATCGCCAGCATTACGCTGGCCTTTGCCGCTTCCACTGCCTTCGCCGCGCCGCAAGCCACCACTAGCAGCCCGCCCGCCAAGAATTCCCAGCAGCAACGCATGACCGACTGTAACCAGCAGGCGACGGGTAAGACCGGTGACGACCGCAAGACGTTCATGAGCAGCTGCCTCAAGGGCGAAGCGCCTGCCGCGCCTGCCAAGCAGACCCAGCAGCAGAAAATGACCGCGTGTAATGCCGATCCGCAGGCCAAGACCCTCAAGGGTGACGCCCGCAAAACCTTCATGAGCAACTGCCTGAAGGGCGACGCTGCCCCGGCTGCGCACTAAGCCGACTATTCCTGGCAACCCGTGCGCGACCGCGGCGCTGCAATGTATCGCTCCGTCGGTTTGTCGCGCACAGGGTGCGCTCCTACAAAAGAGGCGCCGCACGGACTGCGGGTCAGCTCTTTTTGTGCCCGGCACGCACCGTAGGCGACAATCACGGCAGTTCACACGTCAGGTTGCCCCATGAAGATCGTCGAAGTCCGCCATCCGCTTATTCAGCACAAGCTCGGCCTGATGCGCCGCGCCGGCATCAGCACCAAGGAGTTCCGCGAACTCGCTTCGGAGGTGGCTTCGCTACTGACGTACGAGGCCACCAAGGATCTGGAAACCATCGAGCAGACCATCGAAGGCTGGGCCGGTCCACTCACCGTGCATCAGATCAAGGGCAAGAAGGTGACCATCGTGCCGATCCTGCGTGCAGGCCTGGGCATGTTGCCTGGCGTTCTCGACATGATTCCCGCCGCCAAGGTCAGTGTGGTGGGCTTGCAGCGCGACGAGGAAACGCTCAAGCCGATCGCCTATTACGAAAAGCTCACCGGCCGCATGGACGAGCGCATCGCGCTGATTGTGGACCCGATGCTGGCCACGGCCGGCACCTTGGTGGCCACGGTGGACATGCTCAAGGCCGCGGGCTGCAAGCGCGTCAAGGGACTGTTCCTGGTCGCTGCGCCGGAAGGACTCAAGCGCATCGAAGCGGCCCACCCGGATGTGGAAATCTACACCGCCGCCATCGACGATCATCTCAATGAGCACGGTTACATCCTGCCCGGCCTCGGCGATGCGGGCGACAAGATTTTCGGTACGAAGCAGTTGCCTGCCGGCTGAGTCTTGCTGATCGAAGAACAGACAAGGCCTCGTCATTACGACGGGGCCTTGTCGTTTCTGCGAGTGAGAAATGCAGCACGGAAGTCACGGGATCGACACATAGTCGTGTCATTTTTCCTGCGCTTTTCCGTCCCGCCAGAATGCATGTAAATAATTGTTTTAAAAGCTCTTTTTTTGACTTTTCGCTAAAGTTGCAGCTCGGTGAGCCGACAGCTCTTGCAGTTCCCTCACCTTGATACCCCATGTTCAAACTACCGAAGTGGATTCCACAACTAACGCTGCGTAAGCGCCTATTACTACGCCTGCTGTCCATTCTTGGATTGCTCGCGGTCATGTGCGCAGCAGGCCTGATGCAGTTGCACCGCGCCGACACCCGTATCCAGGGCCTGGTGGAGGGCTCGTTGAGTCCTGTGGCCGACGTCGGTCGTGTGCAGAACGACTACAACAGCAGTCTGCAGGCACTCGTGCACGCGGTGTTGTCGCAACTGCCCTCGGCCGTGGATGACGCTCATACGCGCATCCATAGCGATCGCGTGGATGCCGAGCGGCACTGGAAGCAGCTGCTCGTCAGCGAGCTGGCGGTGGAACAGGCGCAATCACTCAAGCTGACCAGCGCGCACCGCGCGGAAGCTGACCGCACCATCGATGAAGCGCTGGCCCTGCTCGATGCCGGCCAGTTCGATCTGGGCGCACTCAAGCTGAGCACCGAAGTGCAGCCTGCCTACGAACCCTTGCAGAGCGACTTCGCCAATCTGTTCCAGGCGGCGCTCGCCAAGGGCAACGAGCAGGTGCAGACACAGCGTGCGGCCGATCGCCAGGGCATGATCGTGCTGGTGGTGCTGCTCGGCTTGGCACTGCTTTCCACCATCGCACTCGATGGCGCACTGATGCGTACCTTGATGCACCGGTTGAAACTGGCCACGCAGGTCGCCCAGCGCATCGCCTCGGGCACCCTGGGCGAGACGTTCGACGCAGGCGTGGACGATGAATTGGGCAAGCTGCTGCGCGCGCTCGCCGCCATGGATGCACAGCTCACCCGTGTGCTCAGTCAGGTACGTGCCGGCGCGCTATCCGTGGACGAACGCGCGCATCGCCTGGCGCAGGACAACCACGCATTGAGCCAGCGCACGCAGGCCCAGGCGGCTGGTCTCGAGCAAACAGCAGCCTCGATGGAACATATGGCCGCCACCGCCGTGAAGGGCGCCGGTCATGCCGACGGCGCTGCGAGCGCTGCACGCGAGGCGCTGGGCCACGTCGAGCAGGGCCGTCAGGTCGCGGGCGAGGCGCTGCAATCCATGCACGCCATTAACCAAGCCAGCCGTGACATCGCCGCGATTGTCGATCTGGTCGACAGCATCGCGTTCCAGACCAATCTGCTGTCCCTCAATGCAGCCATCGAAGCCGCACAGGCCGGCGAACGCGGGCGTGGCTTCGCCGTGGTCGCCTCTGAAGTGCGCCTGCTCGCGCGACGCTGCGTGGAGGCCGGCAAGGACATCCGCCGACTCGTTGCCAGCAGCAGCGCTGCCGTCGACATGGCACGTGGTCGGGTGGCGTTGTCGGGCGAAGCGCTCGACGGCATCGTGCAGAGCATGGCGCGTGTCTCCAGCCTGGTTACCCAGATTTCCGACGCGGGCCAGGCGCAGGTCAGCGGCATCACCCAGATCAACCGCACCGTGGTGGAAATGGATGAGATCACCCAGGCCAATGCCGGGCTGGTGGAGGACATCAACACTACCGGTCGCGCGCTCAGCACCGACGCCGAGGTGCTGATGCGCCAAGTCGCCTTCTTCCGTCTTCCGAGCGAACAGGAGGACCCCTATGGGCCGGCGCACGATGCGCGGCCCTCACCCGTCATGAAGCCCATATCTCAGGCCGCCACGGCGACCTGAATCCAGCCAAGGCATGTCAGCCAACCTCGCCTACTACGACAGCCCACATACCATGCTCGAGCGCGCACTCGCCGGCGGGGGTCTGATCCCAGTCTTCCAACCGCTGGTGCGCGTCGACACTTTCGAGGTGGTCGCGCACGAAGGGTTGAGCCGTTGCGCTTTCATGCCCGGCAACTTTTCCATCCTCGACCTGCTGGACCTCGCACGTATGGAGGGCCGCCTGGCCGATGTGGAATTGCACGCCGCCCGCACCCTCTGTCGCACCTTTGCTGCGCACGGCAGCGGCGGGCGATTGCTGGTGAACCTCAGCGCGCACGCCATCCTGCAAGATGCGCTGCGGCCTGACGAAGTGCTCTCCACCATCGTCGCCAGCGGTCTGGACCCCGCCCGCGTCACCATCGAAGTGACTGAGCGCGACGTGGTGGAAAACCCTGCGCGTCTGGCGCACGCACTGGGCTATTTGCGTGCCCACGGCATGCGCATTGCGCTTGACGATTTCGGCAACGGCCACTCCAGCTTCGAGATGTGGAACGAAATCCACCCGGACATCGTCAAGATCGATCGCTATCTCATCAATGGCCTTTCGCGCAGCGCTGGCCGCCTGGCCATCGTGCGCGCGCTGTGCCAAGTTGCCGAGACGCTGGGTACTGACCTGGTTGGTGAAGGCGTGGAAGATCCCGCCGACCTGCGCGTGCTGCGTGACCTTGGCATTCCCTATGCGCAAGGCTTCCTGATCGGTCGCCCCGCACCGATACCGGTGAGTGAGGCCAGCCTCGAAGCCCGGCAGGTGCTGCGCACCCCGTCAGTAGCTGTGTTGCCGCGTCCGCGTGGCCCGGTGACGCAGCGCCCCACCCAGGTTAGCCACCTGCTGATGGAAGCGCCTTCCGTGCATCCGCGGCAGACCAACGACGAGGTAATGGCGTTGTTCGTCGATCACCCGGAGCTGCACGCCGTGGCAGTTGTCAGGGACGGCCATCCCATCGGCCTGATCAACCGCCGTCTGGTCAATGAGCGCATGGCCCAGCCGTTCGCGCGCGAGCTGCTGGCACGCAAATCGTGTATGGCGCTGATGAACAGCGCGCCGCTGGTATGCAACGAGCATCGCAGCCTGGAAAGTCTCGCCGACGTGTTGCGCGGTGAGGACCAGCGCTATCTGAGCGACGGTTTCATCGTCACCAGTGGCGGCCGTTACCGTGGCCTGGGAACCGGCGAAGCGCTGGTGCGCCGCGTGAGTGAATTGCGCATCGATGCGGCGCGGCACGCCAACCCGCTTACCTTCCTGCCCGGCAATATTCCTACCACCGAGCACCTGGAACGGTTGCTCGACGGCGGCGAAAGCTTTGCCGTGGTGCATGTCGACCTGACCGATTTCAAGCCATTCAACGACCACTACGGCTACTCGCGCGGCGATGAGATGATTCGCCTGCTGTCGAGCCTGCTCAGTGAACATGTCGATCCGTCACTCGACTTCATCGGGCACATAGGTGGCGATGATTTCGTGGTGCTGTTCCAGAGCGTCGATTGGACGGCGCGCTGCCACCGCATCATCGATGCGTTCAATGCACGCTCGCCCCATTTGTTCGACGCCACCGACATCCAGCACGGCGGACTTCATGGCAAGGACCGACGCGGCGAACCGCAGTTCTTTCCATTTACCGCCGTGGTGATGGGCGCGGTGGAACTCAGCCCGCCGCTGCCGCAGCGCGCGCAGTCCATCGCCATGCTGGCCGCACGCGCCAAGCGCCACGCGAAGCGCGCGAATCTGGGGCTGCACGTATTGGGACGCGCGGTATAACCGTATTTCCCGTCATTCCAGCGCGGACTGGAATGACGGGAAACAGCTTTGTTCAACCGCGGAAGCGATCCGTGGCCTGTACCAGCTCGGAAATATTGCCGGGCTCGAACGCCGAGTGGCCGGCGTCCTGCACGATGCGCAGGTCGGCTTCCGGCCACGCGCGATGCAGATCCCACGCGCTACGCATTGGACACACCACGTCGTAGCGACCCTGCACGATCACCGCCGGAATCTTGCGGATACGTGCGACGTTACGCAGCAGCTGGTCGTCATGCTCGAAGAAACCGCCATGCACGAAGTAATGGCATTCGATACGCGCGAAAGCCAGCGCGAATTCGTCTTCACCGCTGGATTGGATGTGCGCCGGGTCCTGCCACAGATAGCTGGTGGCGCCTTCCCACACCGACCAGGCCCGCGCCGCCTTCACCCGCACCTGGGCATCGCTGCTGATTAGGCGGCGATGGTAGGCACTCATCAAGTCCCCGTGCTCGGCCTCGGGGATGGCGTTGAGATAGGTTTCCCAGGCATCCGGATAAAGCGCGTCGCAGCCCTTCTGGTAGAACCACTCCAGCTCCCAGCGACGCAGCATGAAAATGCCGCGCAACACCAGTTCGGTAACGTGATCGGGGTGCGTCTGCGCATACGCCAGCGCCAGCGTCGAACCCCACGAACCACCGAATACCTGCCAGCGATCGATACCCAGATGCGTGCGGATGCGCTCGATGTCGTTGACCAGATGCCAAGTAGTGTTGTCGGTCAACTCGGCGTGCGGCGTGGACTTGCCGCAACCGC
>OUWB010001308.1_pt2 | contig 16102 bp, 10 predicted proteins | sample 1779821 | NCBI WGS metagenome assembly OUWB01 (sample SAMEA3914806, study PRJEB12502) | metagenome | biome: forest; material: soil | place: Canada | collected 2011-08-03 | depth 0.1 m
TATGGCGTGGCCGCCATCGGCGGCCTGATCCTGGCGATCGCCTGTTTCAACTTCATGAACCTGTCGACGGCGCGCGCCGCCCTGCGTTCACGCGAGATCGCGCTGCGCAAGACCTTGGGCGCCAAACGCGGGCAGGTCATTATGCAGTTCCTGGGCGAAGCCGTGCTGATGGCCGTCCTGGCGCTCGTCTTCGCCTTCGCCTTCGTCGAAGTCCTGCTGCCCCGCTTTGACGCCTTCCTCGATCGTCCGATCGCCTTCGACTATGTTGCGGACTGGACACTCGTCCTGGCCTTTGCCGGCGTAGCCGTCCTGGCCGGGCTGATCAGCGGGGTCTATCCGGCCTTCGTCCTGTCCGCCTTTCGCCCGGCGACCGCGTTGAAAAGCGAGGACAGCCAGGCGACGGGCTCGGGCCTGTTGCGCAACGGCCTGGTGGTGCTGCAATTCGCCGCCTCGATCGGCCTTGGCATCGCCGCCCTGGTGGTCTTCAGCCAGATCAGTTATGCGCGCACGATCGACCTCGGCTTTCAATCCGACAATGTCCTGATGATCGGTTCGGGCCGGCTGAACTACGCCGACCGCGATGCCTTTCTTCGCGCGCTGCGTGCCTATCCGGGCATCGACGCGGTCGGGGCGTCGACGGTCATGCCGTTTGACGACGGCCAGAGCCTGGGCCTTATAAAGCTTCCCGGTCAGTCGCAGGCGCTGTCCTTCAACGAAATAAACATCAGTCCGGACTTTCCCAAGGTTTACGGAATCAAGCTGCTGGCCGGCAGGCTTCTGTCCGAAGACCGCGTCGCCGACCAGATGCACAGCACCCTGCCGACGGGCGATCCGCTCAATGAGGGCCACAATCTGCTGATCAACGCGACCGGCGCGCGGCAACTGGGACTGACGCCCGCCGACGCCGTCGGCAAGACCGTTATTTTCAATCAGGGCCCGGTCCGCATCGTCGGTGTATTGGCGGACGTCAAGATGCATGGCGCGTTGGAGCCGGTAAAGCCGACGCTGTACGCCTATGTGCCGACCGCCTGGATGAATTTTTCCGTGCGCCTGCGTCCCGACATGGTGCCGCAGACCCTGGTCTTCATCGACCAGACCTGGCGCCGCTATTCGCCGGTGGTGTCGATCGAGCGTCGTTTCACTGACGATGTATCCGCCAGGCTTTATCAGGAAGATGAACGCCAGGGCGAAATGTTCGGCGTCAGCGTGATCATCGCCATCTGCGTCGCTTGTCTGGGCCTGTTCGGCCTGGCGGCTTTCACCGCGGGCCGGCGGACGCGCGAGATCGGCGTGCGCAAGGTGTTCGGCGCGCGCACCGGCAATGTGATGCGGCTTTTGCTGTGGCAGTTCACCATCCCGGTCCTGATCGCCAACGCCATCGCCTGGCCGGCCGCCTGGTATTATCTCGACGGCTGGCTGAAGAGCTTTGCCTACCATATCGACCTCAACCCGCTTTATTTCGTGGCGGTCGGCGTGGCGGCGCTGGTCATCGCCTGGGTCACCGTCGTCGTGCACACCTGGCGCGTGGCGCGGGCCAATCCGATCAAGGCCCTGCGCTATGAGTAGGATCAAGCGGACAGCAACGGCGGCGGCGCGGCTCGCCGTCCCGTGCCCCTGGGCCGCAAGCGCCCGGACAATGCGGACATTATCGACGGGCTTACGCCCTGGGGGTCGGGTGATCGGGTCGGGCTACCAAGCGTGGCCGAAGGTCGCCCCCCTGATCCTGGACAGCAGGAGGTTGGAGACATGATCTCGATACGGCACCTGGCGAAGATCTTTCGCACGGAAACAATCGAAACGACCGCGCTGCGCGACATCAATCTCGACATAGCGGCCGGCGAATTCGTCGCCATGATGGGACCATCGGGCTGCGGCAAATCGAGTTTTCTCAACATTGTCGGCATGCTCGATCGCCCCACATCCGGCGAATACTGGTTCGACGGCAAGGACATAGCCCGATACTCGGAATCAAACCTGGCGCGCCTGCGAAAAAGTGCGGTCGGATTTGTCTTCCAAAGCTTCAATTTGATCGACGAATTGAACGTCCGGGAGAATGTTGAACTTGCCCTTCTCTACCATGCCGACGTGTCGGCACGGGAGCGCAGGCGCCGCGCCGACGAAGCCTTGGAACGCGTGAAAATCAGCCATCGCGCCCAGCATAGACCCAGCCAACTGTCTGGCGGCCAGCAACAGCGCGTCGCCGTCGCCCGTGCGGTTGTCGCCGGCCCCAAGTTGATCCTGGCTGACGAACCCACAGGCAATCTCGACACAACCAATGGTGAAGAGGTGATGCAGTTGCTTACTGAACTCAATGAGCAGGGCACAACGGTTGTCATGGTTACTCACTCGCATAGCCATGCAGACTACGCCCATCGGATCGTCAATCTGCTCGACGGCGTCGTCGTCACAGAAAATATTCGCCAAATCCCATGACCGCACTTCCACGCTTTGTACTCACGCGACAGCCCATCTGTCGCAAGCCCTATTGGAGGGCAATGTGCTTCGCAATTATCTAACGGTCGCATTTCGCAACCTGGTTCAGCATAAGCTGTACAGCTTCATCACGATCAGCGGCCTGGCGGTTGGTCTCGCGTGCGCGATCTTCATCACGCTCTATGTGCGGGACGAGATGTCCTATGACCGCTGGTTGCCCGGCACGGGCAATCTCTACCGGGTGGAAGTGACCTCTCATGCGCCCGGCCATCCGCCGAAGGATGACGCGACCATTCCCTTCCTGGCGCCACAGACCATGCATGAGGAGATACCGGGTGTTATCGCTTTCACGCGACTTGATCCCGAATACATGACCTTCAATTATGGTGCCAAACAGTTTGTTGAGCGTGTCGGCGCGGTCGATCCGAATTTCCTTGCGATGTTGAACCTGCCGATGGTGCGGGGCGATGCGGCAAGCGCTCTGTCCCAGCCCCAGTCGGTTGTGTTGTCACAGACCATTGCGCACAAATATTTCGGCGACGCGGATCCCCTCGGCAAGATCATGATCATAGCCGGGCCCGGCTGCGCGCCGCAAGCGCCGGGCTGCCCTCACGATTTGATTGCCGTCACGGTGACCGGCGTATTCAAGGACATCCCGCGCAACAGCCAGCTCGCGGTGAACATCCTGCTGCCGAATATCTCCCTCTCCGATACGCGTGACCGTGAAAGCCGCCAGGATTGGACCCAGCCCAACACTTACGGCTTCGTCCGGCTGGCTCCAGGGGCTGATCCGCAGGCCGTCCTGGCCAAGCTCTCCCCGATCCTCGATCGCGAACTCGGCGCAAGGCTGCCCAAGTTCGGCATCCACATGCCGGGACATGATTTTTACGTGATGCACCTGACGCCGTTCCAGCGCGTGCATCTGGACGGTGCGCGTAATGACGACATGACCCCTCCGGGCGATTGGACAACGGTCTACGGCGTGAGCGCCATTGGCATCCTGATCATGCTGATGGCGTGCTTCAACTTCACCAACCTCGCCACCGCGCAAGCCACGCTACGGGCCAGGGAGGCGGCGGTACGCAAGACATTCGGCGCCCGCCGTTCGCAACTGGTCATCCAGTTTTTGTGTGAAGCGGTGCTTTTTGCCTTGATGGGGCTGATTTTGGCGCTGTCGCTGGTCGAAATCCTGCTGCCCCGGTTCGCGGATTTCCTGCAAGCACCGATCAGCTTCGATTACCTGGCCGACTGGCCGATCCTGGCGCTAAGTGTGGCCATCGCTGTCGGGACCGGACTGCTAAGCGGTGCCTATCCGGCTCTGCTGCTGTCCGGGGCTCGCCCGGCCACCGTGCTTCGGGGCGGGAAAAGTGGAGGGAGCGGGTCCACCCTCATGCGTACCGGCGTGGTCATCCTCCAGTTCGCCGTCTCGATCGCCCTGGGCATCGGCACGCTGGTCGTCTTCAGCCAGATCGATCATACCCGGCGGGTGCAGCTTGGCTTCCGGCACGATAATATCGTCACCCTTTATGCGGGTTCGAGGTTAACCGTCGCTTCGCGCGAGAGCCTGATCCAGCAGTTGACGGTCTATCCCGGCATCGAAGCGGTCGCGCAATCCGACGACATACCGTTTACACAGAATGACCCGCTCGCCAACGCCCAGCTGCCGGGCCAGTCCGTCGCCGTCATCGTGAACCTGACCAACATAGGGCCAGGGTTCCGGGCCCTTTACGGGATGCCCCTGCTCGCGGGACGGGATTTCATGCACGATCGTGCCGAGGATCAGATCGATTACCACCAGCTTCAATTCACGCTCGATCCAAAGGTCAACGAAGGTCACAACGTGATGCTCAACCAGACCGCCGCTGCCCGCTTCGGATTGACCCCAAGGCAGGCTATCGGACGCCCGCTGACGCTGAACAATGCCCATGTGATCATTTCCGGCGTGATCGGCGACGCCAAGCTTCATGGCGCGCATGAAGCGGTCAAGCCCATGCTCTTTTATTTCGATCCCCACCAAGCCCAGATCATATCCATCCGCGTGCGCCCGGAAGGATTGCCGGACACGCTTGCCTTCATCGATCGCACCTTCCACGCCTTTTCGCCGGAAACCCCCGTATCACGGGGATTCGTGGATGATCGCTTCCGATCGTTGTACAGCGCCGACGTCCAGCAAGGCCAAATGTTCGGAGCCTTCGTCGGCCTTGCGATCTTCATCGCCGCCCTGGGCTTGTTCGGCGTGGCGGCTTTCACCGCCGGCCGTCGGACCAAGGAAATCGGACTGCGCAAGGTCTTCGGCGCGAGCACCTTCGATGTGATCCTGCTGCTCCTGCGGCAGTTCTCGATGCCGGTGCTGATCGCCAATGTCGTCGCCTGGCCCATCGCCTATGTCTTTTTGAATGGATGGCTGCAGGGCTTCGCCGATCGCATTGCCTTGAGCCCCATCTACTTCGTCGGTGTCGGCTTGGCGGCGCTTGTCATCGCCTGGGCGACGATCTTCATGCACACCCTGCGCGTTGCGCGGGCCAACCCGATCCAGGCGCTGCGCTATGAATAGGACAATCACCCAAACCGGCGTCGCCCTGGCAGCGATCGCGTTCCTCGCGGGCTGCGCGGCAAGCCCGATGCCCCAGGCCTTGAAAGCCGGCGATGTGCCCCAGGCGTTCGACGGTCCGGCGCCGGCCGGTCCGAGTGCGGCTGCCGATACGCCCGAGCCCGAGTGGTGGCAGGGCTTTGGCGACGCCGAACTGCCGCGCCTGGTCGCCGAGGCCGAGGCCAATAATCGCGACCTGTTCGCGGCCCAGGCCCGGCTCGACGCGGCGCGCTCGGCCGTGCCTATAGCCGGAGCGGCACTGTGGCCCCAGGTCCAGGGGCAGGCGGGGGTCATGAAGCAAGGTTGCGCCGGCCAGGCCTGCAATACCTACGGCAATGCCCACGACTATACGCTGGGGCTCGGCGTGACCTACGACCTCGACCTGCGTGGCCTGACCGGCGCCAAGGTGCGTTCGGCGCGCGCGGTGGCTGAGGCGGCAGAGTTGTCACGGCGTTGGGCGGCCCTGTCGATCGCCGCAAATGCCGCCGACCAGTATTTCGAGGTCCTGGCCCTGCGCCAACGCCTGGCCATCGCCCGCGAAAACATCGGCGCGATCGACGGCCTGCTCGACGTTGTCACGCTGCGCGTCAAGACGGGCACGGCCTCGCACCTCGACCTCGCCCGCGAGCAGGCCCAGCTCGAGGCGGTCGAGGCGCAGTTGCCCGATCTGGAAACGGCCGAACGCACGGCGCAGATCCGCCTGGCCGTCCTTCTGGGCCGCGCGCCGGAGGGTTTTGCGGTGGGTGAGCAGAGCTTCGATGCGCTGGCCATCCCGGCCGTGGCGCCGGATGTGCCTTCGGCCCTGTTGCAGCGCCGGCCGGACCTGTTGATGGCGGAGGCGCAGATTGCCGCCGCTCACGGCCAGGTCGACGCGGCGCGCTCAGCCTTCCTGCCGGACATCAGCTTGACGGCGCAGGGCGGCGGGATCAGCGCCGCGCTCGGTGACCTGCTGAAAGGGGCCAATGCGGGCTACGAAGTCGGTGCCGGCCTGGCCCAGACCCTGTTCGACGGCGGTAGCTTGTCAGCCCAGAAAAGGCAGGCGACGGCTGTCCAGTCCGAAGCGATCGCCACCTATCAGGGCGCCGTGCTTAACGCCCTGGCCGATGTCGAGACGGCCCTGGTCACCGTGGCCCATACACGGGAGGCGCAGGACCATCTCGACCGCGAAGTCGCCGCGGCGCGCGAGGCCTTTGAGATCACCCAGCTGCAATACCGTAATGGCGCGACCGATCTGTTGAATGTCCTGCAGGCGCAACAGACCCTTTTCCTGGCCGAGGACGAGCAGGTGCAGGTGCGTGAAGCGCGCTGCGAGGCGGCGGTCGCGCTCTATCACGCCCTGGGTGGGGGCTGGCGTCCGACCGGATAGCTGCTAAATGAAGGACAAACGAGAATGTCGCCGTTTAAATCCTCCCAACGGACCCGGCGGCCTTACGGGCGCTCCCATTTGCCGGGAGCGCCCGTCTTTTTCTTTGAGCGAAGAAATTTACTGTTAAAAATCAATTGACTGAAATCTGATCTTGTCTTTTCTGCGGCGGCGGAACGGCGAGTGGACATTTTGGCGATTGCCAATGGCATCGATGTCATGATATCGATGCCATCAGGCGGCAACAAGACCGCTTCGAGGACGACCAGGACAAGCGGCGCTTTCCTTCGGACAGACGCATCGGATGCCGGTATCGACCGGATGCGATAAACTCTGCCTGCGGCCTCGTGTCAGTACGGAATTACAAAACGACACACCGTCACAGGAGAGAAACAGGATGAGACAATCTCACACCCGCCGCCTTATGGGCGCGGTCTCGCTGGCCGCCATGAGCCTGGCTTTAGCCGGGGCCGCTTCCGCCCAAACCGCAGCCCCAGCCAAGACCGGCGCCGATGACGCCACCGTGGTCGTCGTCACCGGCCACGCCGGCGGCACCGGCGTCAAGAAGCTCGAAGCGGGCTATTCGATCACCACCCTTTCGCATGCCGCGATCGACATTATCGCGCCCAAGACGACCGGCGAGTTGCTGACCGCCGTGCCGGGCGTGTGGGTCGAAAGCTCGGGCGGCACCGGGACCTCGAACATCTTCGTCCGCGGCATTCCCTCGACGGGCGATGCGCCGTTCGTGACGATGCAGTTCGACGGTATTCCGGTCTACGGCGCCAACAGCCCGTCCTTCATGGACCAGACGGCCCTCGTCTATATGGACGAGACCATCGGTTCGGTCGAAGCCGTCAACGGCGGCCCGGCCTCCACCTTTTCCGACGGCCAACCGGGTCTGACGACCAACCTGATGCTGCGCGAGGGCGGCGAGGAGACGGCCGGCGACATCAAGGTGTCGACCTCCGGCTATAACCAGAAGCGCATCGACGGCTATATGAGCGGCAAGATCGCCGACGGCCTCTATTACATGATCGGCGGCTTTGCTACCTCCGGCGACACCGTCCGCAAAACCGACTTCGATACCGAAGTCGGCCACCAGTTCACCGTCAACATCACCAAGACCTTCGACGGCGGCAAGTTCAACGTCTTCACCCGCTCCACGGACGACCATGGTGAGTGGTACCTGCCGTTCGCCGCCAATGTCCCGGGCATCAATGTCGGCACCTATAACCCGGTCAACAACTATACGCGCTATCAAACCATCATCGTCCCGGGCACCGGCGCGAACGGTCCGACCGAACAGGCCGACATGGGCGACGGCCGCGGCTGGAAGGGCACCATTTCGGGCGCCAACTACACCCAGAACTTCGACGGCGTCACCTTCTCCGACAAGCTGGGCTACACCGACGGTTATCTGGATACCAACGGCCTGGTCAACGGCGGCTCCGGCGCCATGACTGTCGCCCAGGCCCTGGCGGCCGGCGACGGCACGGCGGGCCAGACCGTCGTCAAGGGCGTCGACACCGGTCAGACCCTGGGCTCCGGCGATTTCGTCCAGAACTACGGCGCCTGGCTGATCATCAAGCACCTGCGCGCGCTGACCAACGATGCGTCTGTCTCGTTTAACCTGGGCACCAACAAGATTACGGCCGGCTATTACTATAACCACTTCTCGTCGGACGACGCGTGGAGCCTCGGCAGCAACAGCTTCTGGGTCCAGGTCGGCGGCGCCGACGACATCGTCAATCTGGCCCGCGTCAACGGGGCCGGCGGCTTCAACATCACCGAGACCGGCACGGCCGATGTCAATGCCTTCTACCTCGCCGATTCCTGGGACGTCACGGACGCCCTGCGGATTGACGGCGCTGTGCGCAGCGAAAACCAGAAGGTCGACTACGCCCTGCTCAATGCGCCCACGCCCACCGAGGAACTGGATATCAACCAGACCAAGACGGCCTGGACGCTGGGCGCCAACTATAAGTTCACCTCGAACTTCGACGCCTATGTCCGCGTCTCCGACGGCTGGCATATGCCGAGCTTCGACGATGTGAGAAGCCAGGTCGAGCCCGCCGGCGTCGCTGGCCCAAGCCCCGCGTTTGACCTGCCCTGGGAGGTCAAGTCGACCGAAGGCGGTGTCAAGTTCCACAATCATGAATTCGATGCCGACGTCACCATCTTCGACGACCAGGTGATCGGCGCGGTTTACAATGACGTCGGTGTGCCGCCCGAAATCGCCGGCTCGAAAACGACGGGCCTGGAATTCGACGGCCGCTGGTCCATCGGCAACGGGTTCAGCGTCATCACCAATGACGATTGGGAAAACCCCAAGACCAATGCGCCCGGGACCACGTTCAATGGCAACCAGGCCGTTCGCATTCCCAAATACCAATACCGTGTCACGCCGACCTTCAAGTTCAGCCTGTCCGGCGACGCCAAGGCCACGATTTACGGCACCTATTCGGCGATCGGCCAACGCTACAGCGACCTGGACAACACCCAGCCCCTGCCGGCCTACGACACCCTCAGCGCGGGCTTCATCGTCGACTACAAGAACCTCACCTTCCAACTGGCCGGCGACAACCTGACGAACTCGCACGGCCTGACCGAAGGCAATCCGCGGATTGTCGGCGGCGGAAGCAGCTATCCGGACGTCCGTCCGATCTTCGGACGCTCGGTGACGGCCAGCGTCAAGGTCAGCTTCTAATCGTTCCCACACCGGGCCAGGGTCGCGTTTTGTCCCTGGTTCGATGTGGTCTAGTCTCCCAGACCCTTGCGGTGGATCGTTGTTTTGCGGCGATCCACCGCCTTTTTCCCGAATTCAGAGCAGATGACCGATCGCCGCCGCTCCCTGAAAACCGTCCCCGCCGAGGTCGCGTCGCTGGTTCCCACGCCGGCCGACCTGTTCGGGCCGCTGTTCGAGCGTGTGCAGCTGGAAAAGGTCTTCGCCGACGGCAAGACGTTTGCCGATGCCGTACCGCGCGGCGCGCCCGCCGCCATCCTCGCCGCCTATTACCAGGAAAAGCCCGCCGGTCGCGACGCCCTGCGCGCCTTTGTCGGCCGCCACTTCGACCTGGCCCCGCCAGTCACGCCGGACGCCGGCGACCGCGATACTTCGGCGCTGGGCGCCCACATTGCGCGGCTGTGGCCGGCGCTGGAACGCCAGCCGGAAACGCCGGCCGCCGGTGCCTCCCTGCTGCACCTGCCCGAGCCCTATGTCGTGCCCGGCGGGCGCTTTCGCGAGATCTATTACTGGGACAGCTACTTCACCATGCTGGGCCTGGCGCGCGACGGGCGCGGCGACCTGGTCGAAGCCATGCTGTCCAATTTCGAGAGCCTGATCGAACGCTACGGCCATATCCCCAACGGCACGCGCAGCTACTATCTCAGCCGTTCGCAGCCGCCCTTCTTCGCCCTGATGCTGGATCTCATGCCGCCGGCGGACGAGGCGGCCCGGCGCCGGCGCCTGGCGGCGCTGCTGACCGAGCACGCCTATTGGACCAGCGGCCCGGGCGTCGTTGTCATGCCCGACGGCAGCCGGCTCAACCGCTATTGGGATGATCGCGACACGCCGCGTGACGAGGCCTATGCCGAAGATGTCGCGACGGCGTCCAAGAGCGTTCGGCTGCCAGCCGAGGTCTTCCGCCACCTGCGCGCCGGTGCGGCCAGCGGCTGGGATTTCTCGTCGCGCTGGCTGGCCGATCCGCTCGACTTCGGCACCATCAAGACCGCCGACATCATCCCTGTCGACCTCAACAGCCTGTTGTGGACGCTGGAACGTGCGATTTCGAAGACGGCGACCGAAGCCGGCCAAGCCGATATCGCCGCCCGCTTCGCCGATCTGGCCGCCCGCCGCGCTGCGGCCATCGACCGCTATCTCTGGCAGGATGAGGCCGGCTGGTATGCCGACTATGACCATGTCGAAGGCCGGGTCACCCCCGTTCTGTCGGCCGCGACCCTCTATCCGCTGTTCCTCGGCCTGGCCAGTGCCGAGCAGGCCCGGCGCGTCGCCGCGACGACCCGCGAGAGCCTTGTGGCGCGCGGCGGTCTGCGCACGACAACGGTGACGACGGGCCAGCAATGGGACGTGCCCAATGGCTGGGCGCCGCTGCAATGGATCGCCATCGAGGGGCTCGACGCCTATGGTGAGGCGGCCCTGGCGCGGACCATCGCCGAGCGCTGGTTGACCACGGTTGAGACGGCCTATCGCGAGACCGGCAAGATGCTCGAAAAATACGATGTCGAGGATCTGCGCCCGGGCGGCGGCGGCGAATACCCGCTGCAGGACGGCTTCGGCTGGACCAACGGCGTGACGCGGGCCCTGCTGGCCAAATATCCCGATCTCACAGAGGGGCGCTAATGTCGCGACTGCGCGCGGGCTTTGCCCTGATCCTGGTCTACATGATCTACGCCGTGCTGCTGAACAGCGTCGGCACCGTCATCCTGCAGTCGATCCTGAGTTTCCACATTACCAAGCCCGAAGGCTCGATCCTTGAGGCGTGCAAGGATCTGTCGATCGCCGGGGTCAGCTTCGCGGTGGCCAGCTTCATGCCGCGGCTGGGCTATCGCCGCGCCATCGTCGTGGCTCTGGTCGCCGTCGCCATCGCCTGTTTCGGCATGCGGCTGTTTCCAGCCTTTTCGACGACGGCGGTGCTGTTCCTGGTCATCGGCATTACCTTCGCCCTGGTCAAGGTCGCCGTCTATTCGTCGATCGGCCTGCTGCATACCGAACCCAAGGCCCATGCCAGCTTCACCGGCCTGGTCGAAAGCTTCTTCATGTTCGCCGTGCTGTCGGGCGCCTGGATCTTTTCGGCCTTTATCGATCCGGTTCATCCGGAAAACCTGAGCTGGCTCAATGTCTATATCCTGTTGGGCGTCGCCGCCCTGGCGGCCGCGGCTTTGTGGCTGGTAACGCCGCTGCCGGCGATGCAACAGGCGCCCGATGCCGTGCCGGTTCCCTGGTACAAGGACCTGGGCGCCATTCCCGCCCTGTTCGTCGCCAAGTTCCTGGTGGCGTTTCTCGCCGGCATTTTCGTCTATGTGTTGATCGAACAGAGCCTGGGCTCATGGCTTCCGACCTATAACCGCGAAGTCCTGGGCCTGCCGGCGCAGATGGCCGTCCAGGCCGGCGGCCTCTATGCAGCGGCCCTGGCGCTGGGGCGCCTGGCCGGCGGCTTGATCCTGCGCCGCCTCGCCTGGCCGGTGGTGCTTTACGGCTGCGTCATCGGCACGGCGGCGGTGGTCATCGCCTCGATTATCTTCGCGCCGCCCCATTCTTCCTTTGTCAGCCTGACGGGAACGGTCGATTGGCTGCATCCGCCGTTCCAGGTCTTTATCCTGCCGGCGGCTGGTTTCTTCTTCTCGCCGATCTATCCGACGCTCAATTCGATCGTGCTCAGCGCCTTGCCGCAGCATCGCCAGGCGCCGATGACCGGGCTGATCATCGCCTTCTCGGCGCTGGGCGGTACGCTCGGCTCCTTCATCACCGGCCAGATCTTCAGCCATTTCGGCGGCGCCCATGCCTTCGCCATGACGCTAGTGCCATTGGCCCTGCTGATGCTGTCCCTGTGGTTCCTGCGCCGCAGGTTGGTTTGACACCGCTTCCGTAGCGATTCATAAGCGAATGAATTAGCAAATGGGAAACAACGTGGCCGGATCGAAGATCACCATGGATGAGCTGGCGAAGCTCGCCGGCGTCTCCAAGATCACGGTGTCGCGCGCCCTGCGCGGCGGCTTCCCCGTCAATGCCGATACGCGCGACCGCATCTTCGCCCTGGCCAAGGAGCACGGCTACCGCGTCAACCAGGCGGCGCGCAACCTGCGCCTGGAACGCTCGCATACCGTCGGCGTCATCGTCGAAATGCACCCGACGCCCGACCGGCTGATGTCCGATCCCTATCCGCTGGAACTGCTGGGCGGTATTTCGCAGACCCTGACGTCGCGGGGCTATTCGCTGCTGCTGACGACCATGGCCGGCAAGGATTCAGTCGCCTTCCAGTCGGCCGAGGGCATCATCCTGCTGGGCCAGGGCGTGCACGATGCCGCCGTCAAGGCGCTGCGGCCGATCTTTTGTCCGCTGGTTGTCTGGGGGGCGCCGCACGAGGGCGCCGACTACTGCATCGTCGGTTCGGACAACTATCACGGCGGCTCGATCGCCGCCGACCGGCTGACCAGCCTCGGCCGCCGCCGCCTGGTCTTTCTCGGCGATACGCGCCATGCCGAAGTCGAGGCGCGCTTCAAGGGCTTCCAGGCCTCCGCCGAGGCCAATGGCGCGCGCATCGCCGACAGCGTGCCATGCCCCTTCACCTTTACCGGCGGCCTCGAAGCCGCCGAGGCCCTGCTGGCCCAGGGCCAGAAGTTCGACGGCGTGCTGGGCTCCAACGACCTGATGACCATGGGCTTCGTGCGCTCGCTGATCGAAGCCAATATCCGCGTGCCGGAGCAGGTGGCGGTCATCGGCTATGATGATACGCCGATGGCGGCGACCTTTTCGCCGGCCCTGACCAGCGTGCACCAGAACTGGCGCGCCGGCGGCAATCTGCTGGCGCAGAAGATCCTGCAGCTGATCGCGGAAGAAGACGTGCGCTCGGAAATGCTGCAGACCTCGCTCAGCGTGCGCGCAACCTAGAGCTTGTTCCAATCTGATTGCATCAGATCGGCGCTCTAGGTTTTTTGCTTTTGCGCGCTTTTTAATCCAAAAGGTGCGTCACACTTTTTGGAAAGCGCTTCGATTGGCGTTCCTAGAAAAGTATTATAAATAAGTCGAAACATAAGAGGTTCGACACAGGGAAGGGCGTCATGGCATCGGGGCCGATCGATAAAATCGTTATCCTCGGCGGCGGCACGGCCGGCTGGATGGCCGCGGCGGCCATCGCCAAGGCTTGGCAACACCCCGCGCGCCAAATCGTTGTCGTCGAATCGGAAGAGATCGGTACGGTCGGGGTCGGCGAAGCCACCGTGCCGTCGATCCATCTGTTCAACGCCATGCTGGGCGTCGACATGGCCGAGGTCATGCGGGCGACCGGCGCGACCTTCAAGCTGGGCATCGAGTTTGCCGGCTGGGGCGGGCTTGAGCGCCGCTATATGCACCCGTTCAGCGGCTTCGGTGCCAACCCCCAGGACCGCCTCTTTCCGCCGCTGTGGCTGAAATATGCTGCGCAGCATAAATCCGATCATCTCGACCTCTATAACCTCAACAGCGTCGCCGCCCATGCCGGCCGTTTCGACCTGGCGCGCACGGGCCATACCAGTCAAGGATGGGCCGCCGAAGCCGGGCCGATGACCTATGCCGTGCACTTCGATGCGGCCCTCTATGCTCGCTACCTGCGCGCCTATGCCGAAAGGCGGGGCGTCGTGCGCATCGAGGGCAAGGTGCGTGCGGTCGACCAGGAGGCCGAGACCGGGTTTATCCGCGGCCTCATGCTGGAAAGCGGTCAGCGCGTCGACGGCGACTTTTTCATCGACTGCAGCGGTTTTCGCGGCCTGCTGATCGGCGAGACGCTAAAGACCGGCTATGACGACTGGTCGCACTGGCTGCCGTGCGATCGCGCGGTGGCGGTCGCCAGCGAAAATGCCGGCCCACCGGTGCCCTATACCCGGGCCATGGCCGATCAGGCCGGCTGGCGCTGGCGTATTCCGCTGCAGCATCGCGCCGGCAATGGCTATGTCTATGCCTCGGCCTATCTCGACGACGACGTGGCCGAGGCCCGGCTTTTGGAGGGACTTGAGGGCGTGGCGATCGGCACGCCGCGCCGCCTGCGCTTTACGACCGGGCGCCGGCATCAGGCGTGGAAGCATAACTGCCTGGCCCTGGGTCTTGCCGCCGGTTTTCTCGAACCGCTGGAATCGACCAGCATCCACCTGATCCAGACCGCGATCCTGCGCCTGATCAGCCTGTTCCCCGACAAGCGCTTCGAGCCGGTGGAAATCGCCGAATTCAACCGCCAGACCCGCGACGAGTACGACGATATTCGCGACTTTCTCATTACGCACTACAAGCTGACCGACCGCGACGACACCGCCTTCTGGCGCTATTGCCGCGATATGGCCGTGCCCGATCGCGTGGCGGAAACGCTCGACCTGTTCGCGGCCAAGGGACGGTTGCGGGCGCGTCAGGAGCACCTGTTTTCCGCGCACAGCTGGCTGGCTATGCTGGTCGGCCAAGGCCTCTTGCCGCGCGGCAGCGATCCGCTGCTTGACGGTATGCCGGAGGCCCAACTGACCGATCGCATGAACCGCACGCGTCAGGTCCTTCAGCGCGCGGCATCCGCCATGTCGAGCCACCAGGCCTTTATCGATGCCTTCTGTAAAGCGCCTCAGGAGCCATAGAGGTTATTGGCGCGCAGGAAGGCCTCGTGCGACGGCATATGGTCGCCGCAGGCCGCAATCGTCTGGCGCACATCGGCAAGCCACCGTCGGATGCCGTCCGGGCCCTGGGCCTGGTTGATGCCGGTGATGTTCGGGTCAGACGCTGCGGGCTTCAACCCCTGGCCGTTCATCACGGCAAGCCAGCTGGCCTGGCCGAACTGCTCGCGGCTTTCTTCGTAGATGCGGCCGAAGCTTGAATAAAGGGACATGCGTTCGGTCAGCCGGTCGGGCACGCTCATGTCACGGCAATGGCGCCAGAATTCGCTGTCGTCGCGGCGCGTCAGCTTGTAGTGCAGGATCAGGAAGTCGCGGATATCCTCGATCTCGCGCACGGTCTCGCGGTTGAAGGTGTCGATCTCGGCCTGGGCGAACGACGTGTCGGGGAACAGGGTCTGCAGTCGGCTGATCGCGCCCTGGATCAGGTAGATCGAGGTCGATTCGAGCGGCTCCAGGAACCCGCTCGACAAGCCGATCGCCACGCAGTTCTTGACCCAGAAGTCGCGGCGGCGGCCGGCGCGGAACTTGAGGAAGCGGGGCTCGGCCAGGGCGGGACCGTCGAGGGTGTCGAGCAGGGTCCGGGTGGCTTCCTCATCGCCGGCAAAGGCGCTGGCATAGACGTGGCCGTTGCCAATGCGATGCTGCAGGGGAATGCGCCATTGCCAGCCGGCCGTGTGCGCCGTCGCCCGGGTATAGGGCAGGAGCGGGCCGTGGTTTTCGCTGGGCGTGAAGACGGCGCGGTCGCACGGCAGCCAGTGCGACCAGTCGATGAACGGGGTCTTGAAGGTATCGCCCAGCAGCAGGCTGCGAAAGCCGCTGCAGTCGACGAACAGGTCGGCCTCCAGCCGTTCGCCGTTTTCCAGGATCACGGCGTCGACAAAGCCATCGTCGCGTTGCGCAACCTGGGTGATCTTGCCTTCGACGCGTTTGACGCCACGGCCTTCCGATAGCCGCCGCAAAAAGCGGGCATAGAGAGAGGCGTCGAACTGCAGGGCATAGGTGATGTCGGCGAGCGGCGAGTTCTCGCCGACCGGCCGCATGAACCTGGCATGGTCGCAGGCCAGGGCCTGCAGATTATAGGCGTGAAGCGATGTGCCTGAGCCCTGCATCACGCTGTCGAGCCAGACCAGGTGGAACGGAAAGCCGTTATAGCGGCGGCCATTATTGCCGAACGGATGGTAGTAGCGCTCGCCGATGGCGCCCCAGTTGACGAACTCGACCGCCAGCTTGAAGGTGGCGCGGGTGTCGCGCATCATCTCGTCTTCGTTGACGCCGACGATCTCGTTGAAGCGGCGAAACGACGGCACCGTGGCCTCGCCGACGCCGACCGTGCCGATATCGTCGGACTCGAC
>OUWB011209541.1_pt1 | contig 16083 bp, 20 predicted proteins | sample 1779821 | NCBI WGS metagenome assembly OUWB01 (sample SAMEA3914806, study PRJEB12502) | metagenome | biome: forest; material: soil | place: Canada | collected 2011-08-03 | depth 0.1 m
TGCGCCCGATCCTGATGACTTCGTTCGCTTTCATCATGGGCGTGGTGCCGCTGGTGACCTCGCACGGCGCCGGTGCAGAGATGCGTCACGCGATGGGCGTGGCGGTGTTCTCCGGCATGTTGGGCGTCACCTTCTTCGGCCTGATCTTCACGCCGCTGTTCTATGTGCTGGTGCGCGGCTGGAGCGAACGCATGACCGAGCGCCGCCGCGCTCGCAAGGCGGCACGCCTGGCGGTGGCAGCACCTGCTTTGGAGAATCACTGATGAGAATGCTCACCACACTTGCCGCTTCGTTGATGCTTGCCGGCTGCGCCAGCGTGGGGCCGAACTACCACGCACCGGAGGAGAAGCCGGTGGCGCTGCAGGGCGTGAACAGCCAGCAGGAGTCCACGCAGAACTTCCAGGCCAACTGGTGGAAGCAGTTCAACGATCCCACGCTCGACGCACTGATCCAGCGTGCCGCGGCAAACAGCCCGGATCTGAAGATCGCTTTCGCTCGTTTGCGTGAATCGCGCGCCTTGCTTGGCGTGGCCAAGTCGCAGCAGATTCCGGATGTGGAAACCGGCGTCGCCTACTCACGTAGTCGCGAGCAGCAACCGGGTTTCACTGACCAGCGCACCACGATCACCAGCTACCAGGCCGGTTTCGACGCGAGTTGGGAGATCGATCTGTTCGGTGGCGTGCGTCGCTCGGTGGAAGCTGCAGGCGCCGATGCAGGCGCCAGCGAAGCCTCGCTGCAGGATGCACAGGTGACGCTGTTCGCCGAGATCGCGCGTTACTACTTCGACCTGCGCGGCGTGCAGCTGCGTATCGACGTGGCCAACCGCGATATCGAGAACCAGCGTGAATCGCTGCGCCTGATCCATGCCCGCGCCGATATCGGCACGGGCTCGGAACAGGACGTGGCCAGCGCCACCGCGCGCCTGAACTTCGTCGAGGCACAGTTGCCGACGCTGCAGACGCTGGCGCAGAACGACGCCTCGCGCCTTGCCGTGCTGGTGGGCGAACGACCGGGCGAGCTGGATATCGACCTGTCGCCGCGAGGCTTCAAACCCATCGACGTGGCCCTTGCCATCGGTAACGCCGGTGACGTGCTGCAGCGCCGCCCCGACGTGCGCGTGGCCGAGCGAGAGCTGGCCGCCGCCAATGCCCGCATCGGCGTCGCCAAGGCGGACTACTACCCGCATATCACGCTCGGCGGCTTCCTCGGCTTCCTGGCCGGGCGCAGCAACGACTTTGGTGGGCCTTCGTCGCGTGCGTGGTCGATCGCGCCGAGCATCACCTGGTCGGGACTCAACGTGCAGCGTGTGCGTTCCAACGTGAAAGCCAGCGAGGCGCGTGCCGATGCGGCGATGGCCAACTACCAGCGCAGCGTGCTGCAAGCGGTGGAAGACGTGGACAACGCCATCGTCGGCTACAACCTGCAGCGCGATCGCGTTCTCAAGCTGCAGGATCAGGTGGCCAACAGCCGTCGCGCGGCCGATCTTGCGCGCATCCGCTACACCGAAGGCGCCGCCGACTTCTTGCTGTTATTGGATGCCGAGCGCACCCAGTTGGAAGCCGAGGACGCGCTGGCCGACGCGCAAGCCGCGATCAACCTGCGCGCCGTGTCGGTGTACAAGGCGCTGGGCGGTGGTTGGCAAGCCTGTACCACCGAGCGTTGCGATCAGCTTGCCGCCGCGCCATGAACGCGGTGGCATTTCCGGTGAGGTCGCCACGTCGCCGTGGCGTGGCGGCCGAACCGGAGCTGGCACAACGCGTGGCGCTGGTCAGTGGTGCCAATCGCGGGCTTGGCTTTGAAATCACGCGACAACTCGCGGCCGAAGGCATCACCGTGCTGTTGGGCGCACGCAAACCTCTGGCTGGTGAAAAGGCGGCGCGACAGTTACGACGTGACGGCGGCACGGTGATCGCCGTGCCGCTGGATGTGACGTCCATGGACGACATCCGCGCGCTCGTCACGCGCATCGAGCATGACTATGGACGGCTAGACATCCTGGTCAACAATGCCGGCGCCTATTTCGATGTCGACAACGAAGCCTCATCGGTAAGCATGGACATCGTGCGCCAGGCACTGGAAACCAATCTGCTCGGCGCCTGGCAACTCACTGAAGCGATGCTGCCGTTGATGCAACGACACGGTTACGGCCGCATCGTCAACGTCTCCAGCGGCTGCGGTGCCATTGAGAGCGATGGCTCCGCCAGCCCCGCCTATCGCGTTTCCAAGGCGGCCTTGAACAGCCATACGCGCATGCTGGCGATGGAGCTGCAAGGCAGCGGCGTCCTGGTCAACGCGGTCTGTCCCGGCTGGGTGGCCACCGATATGGGCGGCCATGGCGGACGACCCGTCGCCGAAGGTGCTGCCGGCATCGTCTGGGCCGCCACGCTGCCCTCGCGTCCCGCCATCACGGGCGGCTTCTTCCGCGATCGCATGCGTATCGATTGGTAAAGCCTAAGCTCAGAGCATCTTGCGATAGACGATGAAACCCGACTGCTCGGCCATCTTGTCGTAAAGCTGCATGGCTGCCGTGTTGGTTTCATGCGTCTGCCAGTAGACGCGGGGCGAACCCGCATCGCGCGCATGTGCATAAACGCTCTCGATCAGCGCCCGCGCAATACCCAGGCCACGCGCCGTCTCCACGGTGAAGAGGTCCTGCAAATAGCAGCTATCGCCGGTGCTGATGGTGCTGCGATGAAACAGGAAGTGCGCCAGGCCCAGCAGCTGCCCGGCGCGCTCGGCAACCAGCGCATGCATGGGTTCGGCGGCATCGAGAAAGCGTGACCACGTCGAACGTGTGACGGACTCGGACAGTGCCGTGCTTCCCGCTCGTCCGTAAAACGCGTTGTAGCCGTCCCACAGCGGTTTCCAGCTGTCGAAATCCTCTTCCGTTACCGGCCTGATCGTGAGGGAAGCATCCACGTCAGCGTTGCACCATCCGCGCGAACCAGCGCCAGCCGCGCACGCGCTCGGCCACCAGCTTGGCGCTGGTGAGCATGGGTACTGCAAGCAGCGCACCGGGGATGCCCCATAACCAGCCCCACAGCAGCAGCCACAACAAGATGGCGATGGGGCTCAACCGCATGCGGTGTCCCTGGATCAGCGGGGTCACCACGTTGCCCTCGAATGCGGTAATGCCGGCAAACGTGAGCGCGGGAAGCAACGCCGCGCCGGCGCCGTTGAAATTGAGCAAGCCCACCACGGCAAGCACGGTGGTGGTGGTGATGGCGCCAACATAGGGAATGAAGTTGGCCAGCATCGCCACCGCGCCCCATAGCAGCGGGTCTGGCATGTGGTAGAACCACAGCATGCCGGCGGTGATGGCGCCCAGGGCGAAATTGATCAGCGCCGCGGTGAGGATGTAGCGCGACACCTCGTACTGGATGCCGCGCACGATCGATACGGCATGGCGCTTGTAACCAAACCCTGGCGAGGCTTCCACCAGCCGTCGCAGCATCAGGTCGCCGTACACCAGAAAGAAGAACACCAGCAGCACCACGGTGAGGACGCCGGCCAGCACCTTGGGTGTCGTCGCTACGATGTCCCACGCGGAAATCGACAGGGTAGGTTGTTGTGTGGGCTGCTGTCGCGCCGGCCCGGTAAGGCTTTGCGTTGCGCGGTTGGCGGCTTCCAGCGGCTGGGTCACCGCGCGCAGCTTCGGCACAAAGCTGCGGATGGCGGTGGGAGCCTGATGGAACCAGTCAAGCGCCGGCTGCGTGAGCATGCCGATACCAGTGCCGATGGCGGCGATCAGTCCAATCATCAACACGCTGGCAGCCAGCCAGCGCGGAATGCCCAGATGGGAGGCGCGCGCCACGATGGGGTTGAGCGCCAATCCAATAAACGAAGCCAACACGAGCGGTATCAGCAGCTGCTTGGTCAAGGTGATGGTGTATAGCAGCGCCAACGCCAGAAACAGGTTCAATACGATGCGGATGCCGCGCAGATGTCGCCGCGCGCTCTGCGTGCGCTGGACGCGCACGAGGCCGCCGCGAGGCTCGCGATGGGGCACCATCGCGGCGCCGTCACCGAGAGTGGCGGGCGTACCAGGTGACTCAAGCTCGCTCATGACGGATCGGCGCTGCCTTGGGCAAACTCAGCGACCAGACGCACGCCTTGGCTCACCACCTCGGCCACGGTACCGCTCAACAACATGCCCAGTCCGGGGATGCGCAGCGGATGCACGTTGAATTGGCCCAGCACAAAGCCGGCGCCAGCTGCCACGCCCACGGCGACAAAGGGATGGCGTTGTCCGCGTGCGAGCAATGCCTGCGCCGGCACCGCCAGTTCGTGACGCGCCTGTGCCGCGCTGGCTTGCGCGGCACGAACAGCCTGCAGCTGCTTGATCACGCTCATGGCGCATCCTTTGGACGAGTGGCGTCCTGCGGATCGGGACGATGCAGGGCTTCGCGCATCATCGCATTCCATTCACCTCGCGTCGCCGGCAAGGTCATCCAGTGCATGCAGCGGCGGAACAGCAACATCGCCCCGACGACAAAGGCCACTTCCACCAAGGCCAGCACCACCAGCGCCCAGGTCCACGAACCAAACCATTGCGCCAGCAGCCAGCCAATCAAACCCAGCATGGTCAAACCCAGCCCCACACCGGCGACCGTGGCGACCAGGCCCGCGATCAGCAGCCAGTGGATCGCGCTGCGGGCCAGCCCCAGCTCGGCCGACAGAAGGCGAAGCTGCGCGCCGAACAGCTTATGGAAAGCCCGTCCGACGCGGCCAAGATCCTCCAACAGGCCCGGCGGCGACGGGGGTGCCGGCGTCTCGTCGGGTGAAGCGGGCGCGTCATCGCGTCCGGTCTGGTCCATCCCCTGTCCTCGGAGTCACTCAGCGACGGAGTATGCGGCCTAACAGCCAGCCCGCGCCAAGCGCGATGGCTACAGACTGCACCGGTTTCTCGCGTACGTAATCGCGAGCGCGTTCCAGCCATTCGTCGGCGCGGTCGATGGCCTCGTCATAAGTTTCGCGGCCGCGCTGCTTCACTTCTTCGGCTTTCGCGCTCGCACGGGTTGCCGCGTCGGCGGCCTTGTCGGTGGCGCGATGCAAGCCATCCTCGACATGGTCGGCCGCGCGATCCACGGCCTCCTTGGTCGCTTCCTTGGTGTTGTTCACAGCGCTGGAGGTTGCCTGCTTGATGCGCTCGGCGCGCTCCTCGATTCGCTCGGCGGCACTGCCTTCCTCATGCGCCTCGACCTGCTTGTTCATGACGTTCTCCCAAGAGACGGTTGAATCACTGTAACCAATATCGCCAGCCGGGCGCGCGCCGGAGCGTGCCAGCTCCGGCGCGCTGCCGCTCAGCTTGCGCGGCGAAAGAACGCGATCACGGCGAGGATCAGGAAAATGATAAACAAGATCTTCGCGATGCCGGCAGCAGTACCGGCAATGCCGGTAAAGCCGAACAAGGCTGCAATGATGGCGATGACAAGAAATACCAGGGCGTAGTGGAGCATGGTGCGGTCCTCATGACGGGGCAGCGCATCGCCCCGCCGTCATTCACCCACAGGACATGCCTTGCGGGCGTGAAGATCAGCTGATGCCGTCGGACCGTTGGGCCCCGTTCACGCTTCTCACGTTGCCGTTCAGGCGAGCGCGGGGTTGAGCGTGTAGGTGCCCATCAGTTCTACCTCGGCCAGCACATGGCCGTCCATTGCCGCGCGCAACTCGTTGACGGTAAACCCATCGGCGAGCTTGAGATGTTCCACATCCAGCGCATACAAACGGAAGTGGTAGTGGTGCATCAGCGAGTCGTTCCACGGCGGACACGGGCCGTCATAACCAAGGTATTCGCCGCACATGTCGGCATCAGCTGCGAACCAGCCGGTGTAGTCGTTGATCCCTTGCACGCTGCCAGGTGGCCCATAAGGCGCACGCTTACCGTGCGGCACGATGCCGTCGCTGCAGGCGCCTTCGGCCAGCTCGCCGCATTCCACCGGAATGTTGGCCATCAGCCAGTGCACAAACTCCACGCGCGGCAGGTCGGCCGGTACGGTGCGCCCTTCCTGGTTGACGTCATCGGGCTTGCTGGGCACGTCGAAGTCGATGCAGGTAAGCACGAACGAGCGCGTGGCCAGCGGTGCATCCTTCCACGCCAAATGAGGGCTGAGGTTGTCCGACAACGCGAACGGTGCGGCGCGCTTGCCGAAGGCTAGCGGGGCCGGAATCGGCTGGCCGTGGGCGAAATTGTCACTGCGCAGTTGCAAGGTGGTTCTCCTGAAGCGACGGAACAAAGGCATTCGGCGGCGTTGATGAAACGCCTGCCGCTAAGGTTTTTGATAGGTCACGCGGTACACCGCGCCAGCAAGATCGTCGCTCACCAGCAAGCTGCCATCCGGCAGCGGCTGCACGTCGGCGGGCCGGCCCCAGGCTTTCTCGTCCTGTTGGAAGCCATCAACCAGCGGCTCATAGGCCACCACCTTGTCGCCATCGAGGCGCACTGCCATCACGCGATAGCCGGATTTCTTGGTGCGATTCCACGAACCATGCTCGGCGATGAAAATGGCGCCCTTATAGCTGGCCGGGAACTGCGCGCCCTCATAGAAGCGCATGCCGAGCGAGGCCACGTGAGCCCCCAGCTTCAGGACCGGTGGCGTGTAGTCTTTGCAGTTCTTGCCCTTTCCGAAATCCGGATCGAGCGTGTCGCCCTGGTGGCAGTAGGGATAGCCGAAATGCTCGCCAACATGACTGAGCCTGTTGAGCTCGTCGCTGGGCATGTCATCGCCCATCAGGTCACGACCATTGTCGGTGAACCACAGCTGTTTCGTGCGCGGTTGCCAGTCGAATCCCACCGTATTGCGAATACCATAGACGACATCTTCAAGCCCGCTTCCATCAGCATTCATGCGGGTGAGCTTGGCGTAGTCGTTGCCCTTGTCGCAGATGTTGCACGGTGCGCCAATCGGCACGTAGAGCTTGCCGTCCGGACCAAACGCAATGAACTTCCAGCCGTGGTGCGTATCGGTGGGAAACTTGTCGTAGACCACCTGCGGCGCGGGCGGGTTGTCGAGATGGTTCTCGATGTCGCGCAGCACCAGGATCTTGCTGACGGCGGAGATGTACAGGTCGCCGTTGCGGAAGGCGACGCCCACCGGCAACTGCAGGCCGCTGGCAATCACGCGCACCTTGTCGGCGTGGCCATCACCCTTGCTGTCGGTCAGGGCGTAGACCTTGCCTGCACTGTTGGAGCCGACGAAGACCGTACCCTTGGCGCCCAGGGTGATCTCGCGTGCATTGGGCACGGCGTCCGAATAGACCGCAATATGGAAACCCGCCGGCAGGGTCAGCTTGTCCAGCTGCGGCGCTGCAGCGACCGAATGCACGGCGAGCAGGCCGAGTAGAGCAAACATCAGCTTGCGCATGAACGTGGCTCCAGGAGGGAAAGCGGAAGCGTAGCGCCAGCGTCTTCCCAAGGGAACGTCACGGCACGTCCGGCAACGAGTACTCGAGGTGATAGCCGTGCACACCGTTGGCAATAATGATCTCCAGCTGGCCAGTAATGCCGCTCAACCCCTCGGTACCGGAGTCCGGCACGATGCTCACCGATAGCTGGGGGGCGCCGCGGGTAAGCGTGCCCGTATGTTGCAGCGCAAAGCTCCCTTGGCGCCCGTGCACGGTGCCGGTCACGCGCTCCATCGCGACGTAACCGGCCGAACCGTCCACAGGGGTGCCGACGGCCAGCATCTGTCCGTTGCCAGTACCTTCAAGGTCGCCATGGAATTGCTTGTGGATGGCCATACGGCCCACGCTGGGGTCACCCACGCCGTCTTGCGTTGGCTGCGGCGACACCGTGATCTCGAACGTGCCACGGGCGTGATGGGCCATATGCGTTCCTTCCCGAGCGAGGACCCAGCCATCGTCGACCCCGCCCCGCGCCCTGTCAACGCACACACCCCCTTGTAGGAGCGCACCCTTTGCGCGACCGCGGTGCAATGCCATTACCACTGGGCAGGTTGGTTGCGCACAGGGTGCGCTCCTACAAAGAAACCGTACCGCCTAGGCGCTCGCCACGGCATTGAACCGCGAGGCAATGTATTCATCGGTAAAGCTGGCCATGTCCCAGCCACGGATAAAGCCGCAATGGCCGCCGTAATTGGAGATATCCAGCTCGACGTTGGCTGGCAACTCGAGCTTTTCGAACGCATCCACCGGAATCACCGGGTCATCGCGCGCAGTGAGGATGGTCGCTGGTATGTGCAGGTTTTCCAGCACGCGACCCGCCACCGAATAGCCGTCCAGATAAGCTTCGAGCGAATCAAAGTCGGTATGCCGTGCCACCAGCGAGGCGGTAAGGCCACGCAGGCTCTGCTTCAGTTCCGACAGCTCGAAATATTCCCTTTGCGGGAAGGCCGCCTGCTTGGCCTGCAGCGAGCGCCGCCATTTGTGCATGAAGTACGCCTGGTAGAACCACGGCGCCGCTTCCTCCAGCGAGAACAAACCTTCGCTGGGATCGATGATGGGGCACACCGCTAGCGCGTAACTCAACGGCAGCCCCGCGGCGGGCGCGCGCAGGGCGGCGCGCAGCGCGAAGTTTCCGCCCAACGAGAAACCGGCCACGGCCATGGGCCGGCTGGGATAGCGCTGGGCGATGTCAGCCAGCGCATTCACGACTTCATCGATGCGGCACGAATGAAACAGCGCCTCGTTGAGATCGTGGCTGTCGCCGTGATCGCGGAAGTTGAGCCGAAACACGTCCCAACCGTCGGCCAGCAGGCGACTGCCCGTCTGCAGCACATAGGTCGAATCGACACTGCCTTCCCAACCGTGGAACAGCACGGCCAGGCCACGCGATTGCGCGTGTTCCGTCTGCGCGGTGTAGGCGCCAGTCAGCCGTACGCCATCGCCGCCATCGACCGTCACCGATTGCGCGCCTTGCAGCACCGTGTGGGCTGCCCTGGGCAGCAGCAGGCGACGCACGCCACTCGACGACAACATGGTCTGGATGTGGCCACTGCGCAGCGGCCTGGGCGGCAGGAAATCCTTGCCCTTGGGCAGGCTCATGCGCGGTTATCGAGGTTCGGCTTGTCTTCCAGCGCCAGCGCAATGCGCTCGCGTGCCAGCTCGGCCATGCGGCGGCGCGCATCCGGCGTTGCCGGCACCGGCTCGAGGAAGTGCACTTCGGCATCCAGCGGCGGCTCGCCCAACAGGCGCAGGAAGTTCTGCATGAAGTTCTCGTGCTCGCGGAAGCCGGCATCCACCACCCGGCGCCCGTCCCGGGCAAAGCGCAACGCCACCGGCTGTACTGGCACCTCGGCGTCGAGCGCAGCCTGGAAAATGCGCGCGTGGAATACCCGCAACACGCCGTTATGGCCGGTTCCCCCCTCGGGGAACACCGCGACCGAGCGGCCGCCGCGCAAACGATCGACCATCACCTGCATGACCGCCGCCAACGAATGGTTGTTGCCGCGGCGATGGAAAATGGTGCCACCGTTGGCTGCCATCCAACCGACCAGCGGCCAATTGGCGATTTCAGCCTTGGCTACGAAACAGGCCGCGCGTTGGCTGTGCAGCAGCTCGATGTCGATCCACGAGGTGTGATTGGCCACGAACAGCGCCGAATCCGGCAACGGCTTGCCCACGCGTACCGAACGCAGGCCAAAGATGCGCAGCAGCGCGGTCGACCACCACCGGATGGTGCGATGCGCAAACGGCTCGCGGCCGTCCTTCATCACGGCCTGACGGTTCCAGCTCAGGATCAGCGAGCAAAGCAGCACGCCCAGCACCACGTGCAGCAGCAGCAACGGCACGCGCCAGAAGTAGCGCAGTGGTCGTATCAGGTCGCGGCGAGCCGGGGCGGAAACGGTTTGGGTGTTCATCAGTTCGGTTAGTTTAGCGTTAGTCGGGGGCCGCTGTGCCCCCCTTTTCGGCGCTTAACGCTCCAATTGGGCCAGAGGTAAAGCAGCCGAGCGCTTGACTGTACGCAGGACGAAACTGGAATTGACGTCAGCCACGCCAGAGGCGTTCAGCAACCGGTCGAGCAGAAAGCGCGAAAAATCCTGCAGATCAGCCACAAAGACATGCAGCAGGTAGTCCATGTCACCAGTAAGCGCGTAGCAGGCGACCACCTCGTCCCAACCGTTGACCAGCTCCACGAACCGCTCCACCGCCGCGCTTTCGTGCTTGGTCAGCTGCACCCGCACAAAGGCCTGCAAACCCAGGCCCACCGCCTGCGGATCCACCTGGGCGGTGTATCCGGTAAGGATGCCCTCGCCCTCCAGGCGCTGGAGGCGACGCAGGCAGGCGGAAGGCGACAGGCTCACCCGCTCAGCCAGGTCGGCATTGGTGATGCGGCCCTCTCCCTGCAGTACGGCGAGAATGCGTAGATCGGTGCGGTCCAGGGTGGCCATGGCAATGAAACTCCGCGAATGAGCGCAGAAGGTGTTGATTATTGCGCAATCGGCAGCCCAGCGAGCAACAAAACAAGCATCGTGCGCGCCATCGGCCATATGCTGTTCCTTTGCAGCAGCAAGCACGGCTCAGGCCGTCCGGAGTACGCCATGAACACCCCTCCCCGCCGCGTCGAACACCAGCAGACTGATCGTGGCTATGTGCCGGTCTACGCCACCGGCGTGGTGGAACAGCCTTGGGCCAACTACAACCGTACCGACCACGACGTCTGGGACACCTTGTACAAGCGCCAGCGCGAGATGCTGCCTGGCCGCGCCTGCCAGGAGTTTCTGGCTGGTGTCGAGCGTTTCGGCCTGGGCGATGGCGGCATCCCGAAGTTCGCCGACCTGAACAAGGTGCTGGGCGCCACCACTGGCTGGGAGCTGGTGGCGGTCGAAGGCCTGCTGCCGGACGAGGTGTTCTTTGATCACCTGGCCCATCGCCGGTTCCCGGTCAGTTGGTGGATTCGCAAACCCGACCAGCTCGATTACCTCAGCGAGCCTGACCTGTTCCACGACCTGTTCGGCCATGTACCGCTGCTGCTCAACCCGGTCTTTGCCGACTACATGCAGGCCTACGGCCGCGGCGGCATGAAGGCCTTCGCCATCGGTCCCGAAGCGCTGATGAACCTCACCCGCCTGTACTGGTACACGGTGGAGTTTGGCCTGATCAACACGGGCGATGGCCTGCGCATTTACGGTGCGGGCATCGTCAGCTCCAAGGGTGAGTCGATCTATTCGCTCGATTCTCCCTCGCCCAACCGCCTTGGCTTCGGCCTGGAACGCGTCATGAGCGCCCGGTATCGCATCGATACCTACCAGCAGACCTATTTCGTGATCGACAGCTTCGAGCAGCTGTTCGAAGCCACCCACCCGGACTTCACGCCCATCTACGCACGCCTACGCGAGCAGCCGGCGCACGCCGCCGGCGACGTGCTGGACAACGACCGCGTATTCACGCGCGGTAATCGCGAGGGCTGGGCCACCAACGCCGACGCATAAGCCTTCCGGCCCTGCATTGCCTCGACGGCCCGCCCTTTGGCGGGCCGTTTGCTTTTGTAGGCCCTGCGTCCGTATGCCCCAGGGCGACATGACTTGGATCAAGAGGCCACAACGAAATCCTTACGAACATGGCTTCGACCCGAACGACATACATACGGATAAACCCCATGAAAGTTCTACTCCCCTTCCTCATCGCTGCTGCTTTCGGCGCCGTCGCCACACCCGCCGCCCATGCCGATACCAACGACAACTGGGTCGTGCGTTTTGGTGGCTCCGTCGTCGATCCCAAGAGCAACAACGGCAAGCTGGCCGACCTCAGCTCCTCCGTGAGCAGCAGCGTGCGTCCGTCCGCCAGCCTTGAGTACATGATTACGCCCAACATCGGCGTGGATCTGCTCGCCGCGTGGCCGTTCCAGCACGACGTGAAGCTGTCGGGCCTGGGCAAGGTCGCGCAGACGAAGGAGCTGCCGCCGACCGTCGGCGTGAACTACCACTTCATGCCCAACGCCGCCGTGTCGCCATTCCTCGGCATCGGCCTCAACTACACCAACTTCTTCGACACCAAAGGCGTGGGTGCGCTGCAGGGTGCCGGCGTCAGCATCGCCAATAGCTGGGGCGTGGCAGCGCACGCTGGCCTGGACGTGAAGCTCAGCCCCAAGTGGATCTTCACGGCGGACCTGCGCTGGGTCGACATCGAGAGCGACGTGAAAGTGAGCGGCACCAAGGTCGGTACCGCCAAGATCAATCCGCTGGTCTACGGCCTCAGCCTGGGCTATCGCTTCTGATTCACGGTTAACGGCAGGGATGCCGGACGGGCCTTCCGCAAGGGAGGCCCGTTCTTTTATGGGCGTGTGATCAGCCGCGCTTCCATTCGTCGACGGTGAGCACCTGTGCAATGCGGGTGCCGTCCCAGCGATACATCAGGTGGTGGGCCTGCACGCAGGGTGCAACGCGATCGGGATAGAACACGGCGACGCATTCGCCGCCAGGGTGGCGCACGCTGTCGTACACGATGCCATCGGAACCCTCGCTGCGCAGTCGGCGTGCCAGCGCGATGCCGGCGGCATAGCTGTCCGGATCATGCACAGCCTTCCAGCCGCCACGCAGATCGTGCAACCGCGCCTGGATGCTGGTGCGGTAGCAGCGCATTTCGATATCGCAGGCCGGCTCGGCGGTGGCGGCAAGGAACAGTTCGCGGTGATACACCGTTTCCTCCACCGCGGTGGCCACGCTGTGGCCGGCGTAGAACACACCCCAGCTGCCGTCCGAGAAACGGCTGCCCTCGGGATTGAGATGGGTAAAGGCTGCCATCACCGGCGTGGTGCCCGGGCCGCTGACACGCCGCTCGGGCGGCACCAGGCGTAGCTCGCCCATCTCGTCGCGCAGGCGCGGATTGGTCATCGCCTCGATGGCATAGACCGCGTCCAGATCACCCGGCTCGGCGATGCGGTCGAACACACCGACCGGCGGAAAGCGGCTGGGCACGATGCGGTACGCCTGACTCCAGCGGATGCGTTTGAGCGGAGGGATGTCAGCCATGACGGGTGCAATCTCGGACGATCTGCCGGAGAGGTGAGTATGCAGAACCGGCGTATCGCCCGTTGCGACGTGACCCGCAACAGCCGTCACCACGCGATCCCCTCAGTTCCAGCCGCGCTGGGCGTCCAGGTATTGCCGCACCACATAGAGGTCGGCGACATTGCCCGACAGCATGCGCTGCAAAGCCGATTGACCGCCAAACAATGACGCCTGGTTCGCCCGATGCACCCAGGCGTCGGCCTGGTCTGGATCGGAGAACAGGATCTGCAGGCTCTTGAAGATGCCCAGCAGGTAGCTGATGCGCTCCAGCGTATCGCGGCCCAGGGTGCCGCTTTGCAGGCGCTTCCACTTGTAGAAGGTCGATTCCGGCGGGTCGCCCAGCAGGCGGCGCTGATCGGCGATGCGCAGGTTCCAGCGTTCGGCGAGGTTGAAGAAGGCGCGCAACGCCGGACCGCCGAGATCGGCGCCGGGGACGCTTTCAGGCTGGAGATGAGCGGCCATGGCGTGACTCTCCCAGTGAAGTTATTTGTCATTATACTTTATGGGTGAATTTTTCGCCAGCCACGGATATCCGCCTTCCGGCCAATGTCCGGTGCCCCCAAGCCGACGCATACTCCGGCCCTCTGCAGAGTGGAGGTAACCGCCATGCGTCCGTGTCTCGCCTGCCTGTTTGTCTCACTCGCGCTGCTGGCATCCGTGGCGCGGGCCGAGGTGAAGGAAGCCACCCCCGACCACCTGCTGGTGCAGGACAGCCGCGTGGTCCATGCCTCACCCACGCAGCTCTATGCCGCATTGATCGACGTTGGGCACTGGTGGAACAGCGAGCACACTTACTCCGGGGATGCGTCGCACCTGAGCCTGCAGGCTGAGGCCGGTGGTTGCTTCTGCGAACGTTGGGGTGATCAGAGCGCGCAGCATGGGCGCGTGCTGTGGGCGGCCCCGGGCCACCTGCTGAGGTTGGAGTCGGCGCTAGGGCCATTGCAAGGCATGGCCGTGCAAGGCGTGATGACGTTTACGTTGAAGCCAGCCAGCGATGGCACGACCTTGCAGTTTGAGTATCGCGTCAACGGCGCCAGCCATAGCGGGCTCGACCAGCTCGCTAGCACCATCGATGGCGTGCTGATGGGGCAGCTGCAGCGGCTGCAAAGCTACGCGCAAACCGGCAAGAGCGCGCCCGTCAAACCATGAGGCAAAGCACGCGCTTACGCGAGCCTCAGCCGCAACCACCTACCTGCATCCAGCGCAGCCCGAACTTGCCGGGATGCAGCCGCACGCAGACGACGTCGCCGGTATCCACGGCCTCGTAATACGCGCGTGACACGGCGATGCGGTCTTCGTCGATGGTTTTGCTCCACGGTGCCAGGTGTACGTAGTAAGTCGTGGTTTTGCCGCGACTGACATCCTTGCCGGTGATGGCCGTCTGGATGACCTCGGGCTTGGCGCTATCCCACATGGCGTCGGTCAGCGCGAGCAGGCCACAGCCGTAGGCCGTCATGAACGGCAGCATCAGTAGCGGCAATGCCCATGGCTTGGCCGTTGCCTTCGATGCTGCCTTGGGCGCGGCAAGAACCGCCACGCACAGTGGCAAGCCGAGCACGAAGCCCCACAGGAATAGCTGGCGCAGATCGATCAGCGTCACGTCCAGCAGCGCGCGCATGGCCAACACCAGCGGCGGCATGATCAGCAGGCCGGCCAGATTTGGGCGCACGTCCCCTTTCTTGCCATCGAACTGGAACAGCCCCGGCTTCGCCCAGACCAGCACGACCGCAATCCACGGCAGCAACGCGGCGCACGCGACGATGCCCACATAGGGCTTGGGATAGATAAAACTCCAGAACAGCAGGCCCATCGGCAGCAGGTTGAGAACCTTGGCCGCCTGCTTGGATTTCTCCAGCGTAGCCAAACGCTCCTGTGCGTTGCTGCCTAACGAGGCATCGCGCTCGACCATCGCCAGGGTTTCGGCCCGTTCTTGTGCATCAAGGTCGGGCAAGGTGTTGAACCAGGCGCTGAAACGATCGTCGAGTCCGAATGTCGAACGCTCGATCATCATCGGCCTACCCACCCTGGGCACGATCACCGGGTAGCTGGTGCTACGTCCCTGGGTGATGCGGCGGCCAAGTATCTCCGACCGCTGCAGGCGACGCGTGGTGAACGCCTTGCGCACCTCGATGGCTTGCGCTTCAAGCGTCAGCCTTCCCTGCAAGGCATAGCTCACGCAATACACCGGCACCGCCAGAAGGCACAGCGCGATGACGCCGAGAAAGGCAAAGCCGAAGGGATCAAAGCTCCGTTGCTGCAAGAGCACCAGCAGCCCGACCCCGCAACCACCGAAGAACAAGCCCAGTATCCAGGACGCGATCTGCGATCCCGTGGTCATGGTGTAGACCACGGGATACCGAATTTCGCTTTGCCAGTTTTGAACCAACGCGTCAGACGTGTCACTCATAACTTCGTTTCCCCCTGTTGAAACGATGCAAGGCGATGGCGCCGCAGCTTACGGCGCCTTGGTTTCCTTGGCGCAATCGCAGCCAAAGTCTGGCTCTGGGCCACCTTCGGCGATAAAGCGGTCGATGCGGTGCTCCAGCACCGGCAGCGGCACCGAACCCATCTGCAGCACGGTGTCGTGGAAGTGGCGGATGTCGAACTTCGGACCCAGCGCCTCTTCGGCTTTCTGGCGCAGCTCCAGGATCTTCAGGTAACCCAGCTCGTAAGACAGCGCCTGGCCCGGCCAGCTGATGTAACGGTCCACTTCATTGGCGATCTCGCGATCGGACAACGCCGTGTTCTGCGTCATGTAGTCGATGGCCTGCTGACGCGTCCAGCCCAGGTGATGGATGCCGGTGTCGACCACCAGGCGGCACGCGCGCCACATCTGATAGGTCAGATAACCGAAGCGGTCATAAGGCGTCTTGTAGATGCCCATCTCGTTGCCGAGGAATTCGGAGTACAAACCCCAGCCTTCGCCGTACGCGGAGATGTAGCCCTCGCGGCGGAACGCCGGCTGGCCCTTCTGTTCGGCCGCCAGCGCCAGCTGCAGCGAGTGGCCCGGCATCGATTCATGCAGAGTCAGCGCGGGCATGTTGTAGAGCGGGCGCGATGGCAGGTCGTAGGTGTTGACCAGATAGGTGCCCGCACCGCCGCGGCCGGAGGTGTA
>OUWB010012744.1_pt1 | contig 16062 bp, 13 predicted proteins | sample 1779821 | NCBI WGS metagenome assembly OUWB01 (sample SAMEA3914806, study PRJEB12502) | metagenome | biome: forest; material: soil | place: Canada | collected 2011-08-03 | depth 0.1 m
GGCGGGGGAGGCGGCGGCGGGGTGACGCCGAACGCCCAACGCAGGCCGACCGTCAAGCTCTGGTTGTCGAACTTGCCCGAGAACTGACCCGGCTGCCAGCCCGGCTGAGCGCTCGACGAGATCGAGTTCAGGCTGATCTTCGACACGCCCATGTAACGATAGGTCAGGTCGAGGCTCAGGCGATCGCTCACCGCCCAGGACAAACCGGCGAGAGCTTGGAAAGCGCTAGCCGTGTCGTTGCCGACGATCGACAGGTGATCGACGCTGGCGGGCGGATTGGTCGAGAATTGACCGATCATGCGCGCCTTGACCGAGTCAAGACCGGCGCCGACACCGACGAACGGGTGCAGCGACGACTCCGGCAGGATGTCATAGATCAGGTTGACCATCAGCGACGACTGATTGAAGATGCCGTCCGGATGACCACAGGGCGTTGACGCCGTACGGATCACGCTCGGCGTGCAGAGGGCGGTCGGGTTGACGACACCGCCAGCGTAGGTGCGCGGGAAGCCGATGGCGCTGTCAACGGTGCCGGGACGGACGCCGCCTTCGAGTTCGACACGCCAGTTCGGGCTATAGCGATAGCCGAGGCGCGCAAAGCCAACAACGTTGTCCTTGGTCCCGATGTTGTAGACGAACGGTCCACCGTCGACCATGTCGCCGGCGGAGCGGGCCTTATAATCCGACTTGGTGTTGGCGCCGAGGTCGAGTGCCCCGTACCAGCCGTTGGCTTGTTCAGCCGAGGCGGCGCCCGCCACGGCCAATGCGGCGAGCGCAGCACCCGCCAGCAGTTTGAGTTTCATAATCTTGCCCTCTCTTGGCGATCGAACGGAACAGCCGAGTCGTGACACCGGCTGCAACTGAAGTCACACGGCTTCATAACTTTCCGAAGCCGTCTTGCATAGCACCCAAATGTGCCTTTGGTTAAAAATATGCGCTTTTTCCCTGGTTTGGGGTGGACTGACACCTGAAAGCCACGCCCGTAGAAAAGGTCTCATATTTCGCCGCAAAGTCCCAAGCCAGCGATAAAAATTCAATGTGATTGCCTTTGGTTTTCCACAATAGCGCCTCCTCGGCGACGGAAAAAAGCCACGCTTGCCGCGAAAAGGGCTTGCGGATATCCGCGCATATGCGTAGAGAACCGCCCTTCGACGGCTCGGGCGCCCTTTTGGGTGCACTGCGGCACGGAGCGGACGGCAGCGATTCGCGTTAAGCGCGTAGCCGATCGATCTGTAAAACCTTCACGGAGAGGTGGCTGAGTGGTCGAAAGCACCGCACTCGAAATGCGGCGTACTCGCGAGGGTACCGTGGGTTCGAATCCCACCCTCTCCGCCATTAAAAAAGCCGGCCCCCTTTCGGGCCGGCTTTTTTAATGGCCCAGGTGGGGACTTGAACCCACAGCAAAAAGCGGGTTCGTAACCGAGCGTAGCGAAGGTTCGACGAAGCGCAGCGGAGCCAAACGAGCGCCCTTACGGAGTAAGGTGCGAGTTCGACGAAGCGTAGCGTAGTCAATCCCACCCTTCCCGCGATAAAGGACCCGCCCCAAGCGGGTCCTTTATCGCGGGAATTCATCGTCCAGCCCCTCGCCTCTTAACGACCACCGAGCCCCCCACCCTCCCCTGCCCTATGTAACTCAACATATTACCTTTACCAAAACGCCGGCAAAACCCAACTTCCGCCCAAGCTCCGATGTGATATTATGGTTAACAAGTATCGAGAGCCGGCTTGCAGGTGATCTGCCCAATCAGACCCGCGCACGGCGTCGATTCGATTGGGAGTCGATGTCTCGACTTCTTGCGTGAAGGAGCTTCACAATGGATATGCCCACTATCGGCAAACTTACAAAAGCCAGCTTAGGCGCCTTGTCGCTGGCACTCGTTCTCAGCCTCCAACCGGCCGGCGCTCAGGCCCAGACTCACGGCCATGGCGGTGGCGGTGGGGGGCACGGTGGCGGCGCTGCCCACGGCAGCTACGGTGGCAGTCACGGCAGCTATGGCGGCGGCCACGCCGGCGGCTATACGCGAGGCGGAGGCTACACCGGTGGCGGCCGGATGGCCTATGCGCGCGGAGGTTATGGCGGGCGGGCCTATGGACGCGACTATCGCGGCGGCTATCCGGGCTATGGCGGGACGCGCTATCTCTGGGGCGGCCTGCCCTTCTACTTCTACGGCGGCTTTTATTACGGCGACTGCTATTGGCTTCGCGACCGGGCCGAGGCCACGGGCTCGCCCTACTGGTGGGATCGCTACCAACTTTGCCGCGATTACTAAGCGGACGTCTCTCAATCCCATCTAAAAGGCCGGCCCCCAAAAGGGCCGGCTTTTTTATGGCCGGCGACGCGCAACCTCTCCCTACACCACCCCGATCTTGGGCGGCCGATTGTCGGTGGTCGCCGACGCCCACTCGAAGGTGATTTCCTTGCGCCGGTAATCGACGGTCACGCGGGCGAACTTGCGCAGGAAATCCATGCCGATCAGAATGGCCGGCCTGTGGGAAATCCCCCACTGGTCGAAATCGGGGACGTCGGAAATGACGATGACACCGTTCTCGAAGACCAGCCCCTGAAGCACGATCGTCTTGATCGGCGTCAATCGCCCGGGCGCCTCGCCACCCGTCGCGCCCTGCAACACGGCCGGTCCCAAATTCGGGTGGTCGAAGGCGGAAAACGCCTTGAGCAGGGCAAGGTTGCCGATGGTCGATTCGGAGCCCGTGTCGATGAAGGCCGTGGCGTCGATGCCGTCGACCGTGCATAGATTCGAGCGCAGCCGCCCGCCCTTGCCGGTCCCATGGACGACGACCACGGTATCGCCGCGATCGGACGTCACGCCGCCGTGCCCGTCCGGCTTTTCGATGATAATGGTCTGGCCGCGGAAATCGAACGTAATCCGGCTGCCGTTGATTATGTCGAGCCCGAGATAGCCGTCGGCGCCCAGCAGGTTGCGCGGCAGGACCGGCACGACGAGCCCGGTCCGTGAAAAGCTGCCATAGGCGAGCGTATCGATGGTCACGAGGTCGGTCGGAATTTTCAGAATCAGGCCTTGAACATTGGCGCGGCCCGTCGGCGTAAGCCCCAGTTCGGCGACGAGGCTGTCGGCCAGGACCGAGCGCTCGGCGCCGGTGTCCACCAGGAAGCGATAAGGGCCCTTGCCATTGACGAACACCTGGGTCGTCAGCCGGTCGACGTCGGTTTGCGTCTTCAGGCTGGTGGCGTCGGACGCCCCGCCGGCGCTTGAGGCCGAGGCCGATGACGAGGTGGCGCTCTGGGCCTGAGCCCGGGCGCTCGCCGCCACGCCAAGCGCCATCAGCGCCGATACGGTGCGGGCAAACTCGCGCCGCGACAACGATCCTACAGCTAAAGTACCCGCCACTCGCCGCCCTCCCTTGCCGGTTTTCCCAGGCCAAGGTACCGCCATAACTTCGTTCCGGCAACGGCGTTTCTTTTGCGGTTTACCCCTTGCCCTCGTCCAGCCAAGACAGCGCATCGTCGAGCGAAGGGAAGGTCCGGCGCTCATCCTTTGGGAACAGGTCGCCGGCGCCACGGGCGCGCAGCAGATCGAGCGGATTATTGACGATGATCGCCACCTTGGTGACCGGCGCGTCCGGCGCGATATGCATGGCCCACCACTGCGCGATGCGTTCGACGTCGGCGAATTCGACGATGCCGTCCGACCGGCGATAGTCGAAGACGCGGTCGTAGGTCCACGGCGCCTCGATGCCGGAATAGATTTCGATATAGCGATCGACCAGAACACGGCTGTCGATTTGGCCGCGAATACTGAACACGATACGGCGCATGCCGGGTTCGACCCGGCCCGCGACCTGAAATCCCTGCGGCATGAAGCCCTTCCGTTTCCCAGCCTGTCCCGAAAATAAGTCTAGCCTGTCATCACCTGTCAAAATCTTAAGTTTCCGCCCATTGGCGCAGGAGATTGTGATAGCAGCCGACCAGGGTACGGCGGGCGCCTTCGTCGGCCTCGGTCTCATTCAGCCGCTGGATGGCGGTATCGAGATCGTAGAGCAGAGCGCGCTGCGTATCGTCGCGAATCAGGCTTTCGATCCAGAAGAAACAGGCGACACGCTCGCCGCGCGTCACAGGCGTCACCTGGTGCAGGCTGGTCGCCGGATAGAGCACCAGGTCGCCGGCCTTAAGCTTGACGCCATGCAGGCCGTAGGTGTCCATGACCTGCAACTCGCCGCCGTCATACGCGTCGGGATCGGACAGGAACAAGGTGGCGGAGACGTCGGTCCTGAGCTTCTGCCCCGAATGCGGATGGATGCGGACGCCGCCGTCGACATGGGCGCCGAAGGTCATGCCCTCGCCATAGCGGTTGAACATCGGCGGGTAGACCCGATTGGGCAAGGCCGCGCTGATGAACAGGGGGTTGAGCTCCAGCGCCGACAGGATCAGGCCCTGGCAGTCGGCGGCGACCTCGGCGCGCTCATCGATCTGCTGGTTGCGCTTGACCGGCGCGCCCGAATAGCCGGCCGAGGCCCGGCCATCCACCCACGCCTCGCCCGCTGCGTCGAGCCGGGCGCGAAGCTCGGCCACCTGGTCGGGGCTCAAGGCGTGGGGAACGGTGATCAGCATGGCAACCCTTAAGGTCTTACAGATGCCAGTTCAGCGACAGCATGGCGGTGCGGCCGGTGCCCGGCACGCTGCGACCGCCGTCGGACTGGATCAGGGCATCGTAATAATGAACATTGGACAGGTTGAACAGGTTCAGCCGCAGATCGTACTTCGGCTGGCGCCAAGCCACGGTGGCGTCCCAGCGCGCGTAGCCGGGCACGCTGACGAGGTCGGTATTGTTGTCGAAGCGCTTCGACATATAGACCGCGCCGCCGCCGATCTGCCATTGCGGCGTCAGGTCATAGGTCGTCCACAGGCTGGCCGACTCCTTCGGCGTATTGGTCGGCACCATGCCCAGTGTGCCCGGCGCGATGGCGGCGATGATCTTGGGGGCCATGTGGGTATAGCCGCCGAACACCTGCCACTTGTCGGTGATCCTGCCGGAGGCGCCGAGCCGCAGGCCCGACACGCGAACCGTGCCGTTGGCGGTATAGGTATTGTCGGAGTTCTGCGAACGGGAATTGTCCTGGGTGATCTGGAACGCCGCCGCGGTCAGCGACAGGCGATCAGCCGGCGTTTCCCACTTGCCGCCCACCTCGTAGGCGGTGTTGGTTTCCGGCGGCAGCGGTTGGCTAATGCCGGTCGTCGAGGTCAACTGCTCCAGCGACGGGTCGAACGAGGTGCTGTAGGAGACGTAGTACGACTGCAGGGCCGTCGGCTGCCAGATGCCGCCGAGACGCACGCTGGTGAAGCTGACGGTCTGGCTGAGGCTGGGGAAGGTCGTATTGCCCGGCGTATTGGCCGAATTGATCGAATTGCCGATGGCCGCGGCGAAGCGGTCCCAGCGCAGGCCCGCGACCAGCTTGAAGGCGGTGCCGAATGCGGCGGTATCGTTGACATAGATCCCCGTGGTGTTGCCCGAGGCGCGCGACAGGTTGCCGGTGCTTTCCGGCACATTGGCGGGTGACGCGCCATAGGCGGGGCTGGTCAGGGACTCACAGCCGACATAGCCCGACGTGCCGCCGGCCGGGTTGAGCGCTGCGCCATTGCAGGTGCCGTCGCGGTAATAGGCCTGGTTTTGATAGGTGTCGCGGCCGATTTCCGCGCCCCACAGGGTGGCGTGATGCACGCCGCCGGTATCGAAGCTGTAATTCAGCTCGGCCTGGTCGAATACCGAGGTGTCATGGATCACCCGGTCGTGGCTTTGCAGGCGCACGCCGATGGCGTCGAGCGGCAAGCTCGAGGTGTCGGCCACCGTAAACGCCTTGAAGCCGGTGCCCCCAATCGTGCCCAGGGTCTGGGGCGCGGTCTCGATGGCGTCGGTCTTGACGCCGTTGTACTGGATCTGGTCGCGGAACGAGAGGGAGTCGGCCCACCTGTGCGTGATGCCGGCGTTCAGCGCCGTCACGTCCTGAAGGGTGCGGTCGGTGGCATAGCCATAGACGTCGTGGTTGGGGTCGGGAACGACCGGTTTGCCGTTGAGCGCCTGGACGCCGTAGTCGGGGCGGTCATTATTGTGCTGCAGCAGGGCCGACACCGTGATCTCGGTCGGCGTGTTAATGCCGAACTTCAGCGACGGCGCGATGCCTTCGTCCTTCACGGTCATGTCCTTGCGCGTCGTCGGCGCGCCGTTCTGCGCCATCAGGTCGATGCGCAGGGCCGAGGTGGTTGACAGGGGCTGATCGACGTCGGCCGTGGCGCGCACGAGGCCGTTGCTGGTTGTCGACACGCTCCCGTCCGTCTCCGCCCGCAAGGTCGGCTTGCGCGTTACCTGGTTGATCGCGCCGCCCGTCGAGCCGCGTCCGAACAGCATGGACGACGGCCCCATCAGGACCTCGACCTGCTCCAGCGCGAAGGTATCGCGGTAATACTGGCCACGGTCGCGGAAGCCGTCGAGATAGATGTCGGTGCGCGCGGTGAAGCCGTTGAGATTGATATTATTGCCGATCTGGCCGCCTTCGGCGCCGCCCAACGTGATGCCGGGCACGTTGCGCAGCGCGTCGGCCAAGGACGTGGCCCCTTCCGATTGCAGCAGCGACTTGTCGAGCACGCTGACCGATTGCGGCACGTCCTTCGGGTCGGCGCCCAGCTTGGACACCGGCTTCGGCGCCGGCCGGTCGCCCTTGACGATAACCGTGGTGGTGGTCTGGTCGGAAGACCCATCCAGCGGAACCTCGGCCACCGGGGCTTCGGCATGTCCGCTCATTGGCGCAGCCATCGGCGCGGCCAGCATGGCCAGGGCGGCGATATAATGTCCGCGGCTGCGAAGGGTGGTCATGGTCTATCCTCTCAAACCCGTCCCGAGGGGCGCCACGCCCATTAGGAATGCGTCGCATTCTTATATAGGGTCGGGAAAACACGGCAATTGCGGCGGCCCGAGGGTGTGAGTAGCATCACTGATAATCATTCTCAATATAAAAATGAGAATTAATCGCAATTTGCGGCGAGCCGAGCCGGCCGCGTCGACAGGTCCGTTCAGAGGTGTAGTTTGAGCGCCATCTGCAACTGGGTCTGGGCCTGCCGCGGATCCAGCATCTCGGTCACCCGCGCCGGGTGCGTGCTCCACACCTGTACGCCTTCGAGTGCGAAATCGAGATGCGCCGTCAATGGTCGCAGCCACGCCAGGGTCAGGGCGTAGCCCTTGTCGGAATTGTTGTCGATCGTCTGATAGGTCTCGCCGCTGGCTTCGAACCAATCGACGCGGCCGGAAAGTTTGGCCCCCTGCCCCAAATCATGGCTCAACAACAGATAGGCGGACGAGAAATCGACATCGACGGCGCGATAGCCGTCGTCGACCATCCATCCGGTCTTGGTGCCGCCGGACAGATATTGCGACAGCAGCACGTCGCGGTCGCTCAGCCTGTATTGCGCGCCCAGATTCCAGAACTGTGTCGCCCAGCTCCATTGGCCGTTGCGAACATCGGATGGATTGCCCTGATTGTTGTAATATTCCAGATTGAAAGCCACGGCCGCCGGTGGACGCCAATCGGCGCGAACATAGTAGCCGAGACGGTGATCGACCTCGTCATAAGGCCGACTCTCATAGGACTGATAGGCGCCAAAAAGCGCCGCGTAGCCCTGCGGCCCCGACGGCAGCGGCAGTTCGCTATTTTGGTTGGACGAGACGTCGTCCAAGGCCCAGCCGCGCCATGCCAGGAGGGTGCCCGCCGTGTCGTCCTTGCTGAACACGCCCACCGTTGCGCCCAGGACATGATCGCCGGCCTGGGTGATGACGGAGGCCTCAAGGCCCTCGACCAGCACCTCCTCGCCGATCCAGCTGTTGATCGCCGACGGTGTCAGCGTCCGCGACGGCGTCCAGCCCGTACCATCGTGCTCCATCGACACGGGCGGAAACATCTGGCCGGCGCGGAAGGTGAAGTGATAGACGCCCATCGGCGTGACCGTCGGCAGGGGACGCCACTTCAGATAGGCCTCCTCGATGCCGGGATGCTCGATGTCCGGAATATCCTGGACGACGATATTGGCCGACAGCGTGTCGGTCAGCCGCGGCCGCCATTGCACGGCGGCCTGGGCCAGGTCGAGCTTGGTCTCGCCGCCGTAGCGCAACTTGCCGAAACCCTCGTCGAGCCAGCTTTTCTCGCCATCGGCCGCCACCAGGCGTACATCCGCCCAGGCCTTGAAGGTATCAGGACCGAACAGATCGACCTGGGCATGCGCCTGCCCGGCCGAGGCCCCGCCGACAAAGGCCGCGACGAACACACATGCACTCGTACAGCCTGATCGTATCATAATGTCTGCCGTTTGGGAGGTATCTGGACCGGGCGGCTCGGCGCCGCCATGCCCTTGGGTTCGGCGTTGAAGTCACGCAGGAATTCGACCAGCTTGTCGTAGGCCATCGGCCTGGCGATGCCATAGCCCTGGGCCATGTCGCAACCCATGGCCTGCAACAGCTTGAACGACACCTCGGTCTCCACGCCCTCGGCTGTAACCTTCATGCCGAGACCGTGGGCCAGGTCGATCGTCGAACGCACCAGCAGCGCGTCGCGCTGGCCTTGCTCGATTTCCATGATGAAGGCGCGGTCGATTTTCAATTCGTGGGCGGGGATTTGCTTGAGATAGGCCAGCGACGACAGGCCGGTGCCGAAGTCGTCGATGGAGATCTCGATGCCGTTCTCGATGAAGCGGGCGATCGCCGCCAGGCCGATGCGCGGATCTTCGATCACCGCGGTTTCCGTGATTTCCAGGCAGATACGGCCCTTGGCCGCGGCCAGCATGCCGAGCGTGCGCGTATTGAAGGCCTCGTCGCTCAGCAGCCGGCCGGAATAGTTGATGCTGAAGTCGAGCGGGAAGCCGGCCTCGGCCAGGATCGCCTGGTCGTGCAGGCAGGTGGCGAAGACCTGGGTGGTCAGGTCGCGGATATAGCCCGACTCCTCGGCGATGCCGACGAAGCGCTGCGGGCTGACCATGCCGCGCTCCGGATGGTTCCAGCGCACCAGCGCCTCGACCGAGGTGATGCGGGCTTCGCGATAGCTGAACTTGGGCTGATAATGGACCGTCAGCACCTTGGCCTGCAGGGCGGCGTGCAACTGATCGGTCAGCAGCAGGGTGTCGGCCAGTTCGGAATAGGTGCGCGGATCGAACTGGGCGACCTTGATCTTGCCGGCGCGCGCCTGGTCGAGCGCGATCTGGGCGCGTTCGACCATTTCATTGGCCGAGGGCCGGCCCGAGCCGTCATGATAGACGCCGATCGACACCGGCACGTCCAGGCTCTGCTCTTCCGAAATGCGGATACGCTTGTCGAGGCGGGCGGCGATGGCGCGGGCCAAAGGCAGGGCCTGGTCCGCGACGCAAGGCGCCAGCACAAGACCCAGGCTGTCGGCGGACAGCCGCGCGATATAGGCTTGATCGAAGATTTTGACGAGGATGTCGCGCAACCGTCCGACCAGGGTGTGGGCGTAGCTGACGCCCCACACGGCGCGAATGTGGACGTAGCGATCGATACCGATGCACACCACGACCATGCCGTCGTCGGCGCCGCGCTCGCGCAGGGTGGCGATATGGTCCTCGAAGGCCGAGCGATTGGGCAGCCCCGTCGATTCATCGTGGCGCGCCATATGCATGATCTCGCGCTCACGGTCCTTGATCGCCACCGCCATGGTATTGAAGGCTTTGGACAGGTCGGCCATCTCGTCCTGGGTGGTGATGCGCACCTCGGCGAAGTCGCTGGCCTGGCCGTCCTTCAGCGCCTCGGCGGCTTCCTTCAGCGCCAGGATCGGCCGGGTCAGGGAACGGGCCAGATAGAGGCCCGCCAGAACCACGAAGCTCAAGCCCAGCGCGCCGATGATCATCAGGGCCGACAGCAGCGGCTGATAGGCCTTCATCGCCGTCTGCAACGGATAGGTCAGCAGCAGGACGGAGGTCTGGTTGGGGTCGAGGCTCGGCAAGGGCGTCGCCGTGGCGATGACCTGGCCCGACTTGATCGGCACGAGATCGGCCTCGGGCTTCGACAGGTGGCTATCGATAAAGCTGCCCAGTTGGTCGCGGCGGAAATTGGCGGCGACGCTGCCGCCGCCCATCCAGCCGCCGCTGCCGGTGCGTGTAACGATCGTGGCGTCGAGCGGGATAGACGACAGCCCTTGCAGGGCGCGCATCTCCTTTTCATCGAGACGCGAGGCGAACACCACCCAGCCCAACAGATCCGGCGCCATCACCGGGGCGGCCACGGTCTGATAGGGCTTGCCATCGACGCTGATGATGCCGCCGGCGGCGACATAGCCGTCCTTGCCGCGCAGGGCGGCGGCGACGTGCTGGCCGAAGCCGCCCTGGTCGCCGACCATCGGCGCCCCCTGGGGTCCGATAACCAGGCCCCCGTCGGAATTGAGCCGCGCCTGAAGATTGTCGAAGGCCGATTCGACCGTGGCTATATCCTGGGTCGCCAGCGCCGATTTGAAGCCGAAATCGCGCGACAGCAGCATGGCGGATGTGCGTTGCGAATCGGATTTCAGTTCCCATAGGTGGCGGAACACCGAACTCGACGCCACCATTTCGCGCTGAACCGAGGCCTGGGCATAGGTCAGGATCGCCATATAGCAAGCTATGGCGATACACACGAGGGCCAGGGAGAACAGGCCCCCGAACATAACTGTCAGCTTGGTGCTCAGACGTTTGAAAACCATGGGCGTCTAATACATTCCCGCCATGGGCGCCTGGGCGTGGACCTTGATCGCGAAACCCTGAGCGGCGTCGTTCGCGCTCATGCTGAACGACCGCGACACTTCGTGGCTGGCGTCTTCCATCAGCGGTTGCCATACGGCCAGCACGCCGGCGCCGGCGGGCACGTCCTTCAACACCACCAGACCATCGTCGCCGGTCGTGGCGAAATAAGGCGTGTCGACGACACGGATATAGGCGCTCATCGAATCATGAATGTTGCAGCCCAGCGCGATCGTGCCTGTATGATCGAATTTCACCGAGCGCGTCTGGCCCGAGCCATAGAGCGGCAGTTGGAACGGCTGAGCCGGCGAAAACGAATAGACGTGGTGGTTGACGCGGTCGCGATTGGGAAAACTGACGGTGGCGCCCTGCGGCACGGCCAGGACGAACGGCACGAAGGTGATGTTTTTCTGCGCCATGACGTAGGACGCCGATTTGATCTCGGCGGGAATGGCGCCACCGCCCGATGGCGTAAAGGTGACGACGGCGTCGCGCACCGGCTTGCCGGCGGGGTCGGTGATCTTCACGGTCAATGCCGCGGCGGCGGCGGAAGACGGGTGGGCAGCGGCCACGGCCAAGGCGGTCGCGACAAGCGTGGCGGCCCATCCGGAAACCCTTGCCATTTCTGTCTCCGACCTATTCGCACACTTTTTCATAGTATTTCCGTAACACGCCAGGCCTAAAACATGGTTAAACTCGCACGAGCCGCAATTTCCGCTGTGCGCCGCAGCATTACTGTCCGCATAACGGTAATATCCTGATCTCGCATGGGCCCTGGAACACGATCAGCCTATTGAGTCGGCACGCGTTTGACACCAAACTCAGACCCATTACCGTCTGAACGGCGGTATTCGAGGGCCCGGCCGCCAATATTCGCGAACGCGCCGGCCGTTTGCAGCGCACAAAATTTCGTAGAATTTACCGCCCAAACATGGCCGAATGTCTTCGCGCGACAAGTCCATCGACAGCGGGGAAGGCATTGCCTATAGGATTTCCTTGATTTTTTTCACCTGACCCGGCGTTTTCCCAAGACTCCCCATGGCCAATTTCGCAAGCGACAACACCGCCGCCGTCCACCCCGCCGTCATGGCGGCGATGGCCGCCGTCAACGACGGCAATGCGCCGGCCTACGGCAATGACGAGACGACGCAGGCTCTCAATCATCGCCTGCGCGAGGTCTTCGGCAACCCGGGTCTGCGCGCCTTTCCGGTGTTCAACGGCTCCGCCTGCAATGGGCTGGCCCTGGCGCGGATGATCCGGCCTTACGAATCGGTTCTGGCGCATCGCCAGGCGCACGTTAACAATGACGAGTGCGGCCTGCCGGAATTCTACACCTCGGGCAAGATCGTGCCGTTGAACGGCCATGGCGCCAAGATCGATCCGGACGGGGTCGCCCGGTTGATCGAGGCCTCGCTCGACCATAACCCGCATACATCGCGGCCGCGCGCCATCAGCGTCACCCAGTCGACCGAGCTCGGCACGGTCTATACGCTCGCGGAACTGCGCGAATTGCGCGCCATCGCCGACCGCTTCGGCATGTTCATGCATATGGACGGGGCGCGCATCGCCAATGCCGTCGCCGCGCTGGGCGCCGATCCGGCCGAGGTGGTGAAGGGTATCGACATATTGAGCTTCGGCGGCACCAAGAACGGGGCCATGCTGGCCGAAGCCGCCGTCATCCTCAACCCCGCCCTGATCGACGATTTCGCCTATATCCACAAGCGCGCCGGGCAATTGCCGTCGAAGGCGCGCTACGTCTCGGCGCAATTGCTGGCCCTGTTGAGCGACGGTTTGTGGATCGAACTGGGCGCTCAAGCCAATGCTATGGCCCGCGCCCTGCGCGACGGCTTGATCGCCCTGGATGGCGCGGGCCTGCTCTATCCGGTCGAGGCCAATGAGCTGTTCGTCACCCTGCCCAAGCGCACGGCCGACGCGGCGCTGGCCAAGGGACACCGCTTCTATCGCTGGCCCAATGAGGGCGACAATGCCTATCGCCTGGTCACCAGCTATATGACGACCCAGGCCGATGTCGAGGCGTTTCTAGCGGACTGCCAGGCGTAGGTTTGCCAGCAGCGGGACAAGCGACCGGCTGACCGGCACATCGATGCCATGCCGCGCGCCCTTGCGCACAATGACGCCGTTCCTTGCATCCCATTCGGTCTCGCGCCCGGCGACGAAGTCGTCGAACATCGAATTGGTCTCGCCGGGCGCGGCCTCAAGGAAACTCCGCATCTGCGCCTCGACGACGTCGTCGCTCAGCACCGCGCCGTCGGCCCGTCCGACTGCCACGCATTCGGCGAGGATCGCCCGCGCCAGATCGGCGATGCCCGGCGCGCGGAACACCTCCATCGGCCGGCCGGTCAGACAAAGGATGGCGCCTCCTGGTGCATTGACGCACAGCTTGCGCCACATGCGCGTCCTCAAGTCCTCGACCGCCTGAGCCGTAACGAAGCTGCCGGCAAACAGGGCGCAGAAATCGCGGCCGTCGGCGGTGTCCTGGACCATAAGCCCGGCCCGGCCGCGCCACAGCACTTCGCCACGGCCCAACCGGCCGGCGGGAATATCGACCACTACCGGGACCAATGAAATGCCGGCCGGCGCGATCGGCGCCAGGCGTTCGGCGTGCTCGACGCCGTTCTGCAGCACGGCGATACGCGTGCCCGGACCGATCGCCGCGCGGATAGCGCCGGCCGCCGCGGGCGTCTGATGCGCCTTGGTGCACACCAGCACCCAATCGGCTGGCGGCAGGGCGCCATCAATAATTGATTTGGCCATATGGCGGCGGAAGACGCCCTCTTCCGTCTTGATGGTGACAAGGTCGAACCGCTGACGCCCGGCGAAGGTGACGGCGTGACCGTTGTCCGTCAGCGCCGCCCCGGCGCACAACCCGACCGCGCCCGGTCCGATAATGGCGATCGTCGTCATCTTGCCCTCTCTTGTTTCGGCTCGTATAGCGTGGCGCCCTCTCCTTTAACTTAGGCCCATGTCCAAGACCACTCCCGGCACGCTGTTCCTGACGAAGGCAGGTATCGCTTTCGAACTGCACCCGTATGCCTATGATCCGGACGCGCCGCGCGTCGGGTTGCAGGCGGCCGAAGCGTTGGACGTCGATCCGGCCCAGACCTTCAAAACCTTGATGGCCGAAGCGGACGGCAAGCCGGTCTGCGTCGTCGTGCCGTCGCCGGAAGAGGTCAGCATGAAGAAGCTGTCGGCGCATTTCGGCGCCAAGGCGGCGCATATGATGAAGGTGCCCGACGCCGAACGCCTGACGGGCTACAAGGTCGGCGGCATCTCGCCCTTCGGACCGCGCAAAATCGTGCCGACGGCGATCGACGAGACGGCGCAATTGTTCGATGTCATCTATATCAACGCTGGCCAACGCGGACTGTTGCTGTCGATTTCGCCTGATGACGCGGCGCGGGTACTGGGCGCCGCGTTTGTCGATCTGATGGCGTGAGCGTCTAGCGCATTCTTCGATCAAATTGATTCGAAAAATTGCTCTAGTTTTTTGTTTTTACGCAATTTTCGGACAGTGCTCTAGCTCCCGCCGAACCAGTTGTAGCCCTTGTCGACCCAGTAGCCGCCGGGGAAGTCATTGGTGACGAAGATCTCCATGACGTGCTTGGGATTCTTGTAGCCCAGCTTGGTCGGCATGCGGATCTTGAACGGATAGCCGTACCAGGTCGGGATCGTGTGTTCGCGGAAGGTGAAAGCCATCAGGGTCTGCGGATGCAGCGCCGTCGGCATGTCGATCGATTCGTAATAGCCATCGGCGCATTTGAAGCCGACATATTTGCATGTCAGGTCGGCGCCGACCGCCTTCAGGAAGGTCGATAATTGCGGTCCACCCCACTCGCCGATCTCGCTCCAGCCTTCGACGCAGATATGCCGCGTCACCTGCGAGACCTGGCCCGGCAGAGCGTAAAGCTGGGCCAGGGTCCAGGGCCGCTTGTCGCTGATCTGTCCCGACAGCATCAGCTTGTAGGTCGAGCCATCGACCACCGGCGCCTGCGCCATCGGATAGAAGGCATTGAAACGAAACGGATTATTGATCATCGACTGGGGATAGAGCGGCGCTCGGCTGCCCTCGCTGAAGATCGTGCCCTGGACGCCGTCATTGAATTTCGACATGGCATTCAGGATATTCTGGATGCTGTTGCGATCCTTGATCAGGATGCCGGTGGCGATCGACAGTCCGCCCAAGGTCAGAAGATTGCCGAACAGCCGGCGCTTGGCCGGGTCCTTGAGAAGGCCGTTGGCCTCGCGCAGGATGGCCTCGCGGTCATTTTTAATGTCGTCGGGGATTTTGCGGTCATCCATGTTTAGCGCCCCCAGATCATGGCTTTGATCGTCTTCGGCACGAGCAGCGCCATGACCACATGGACGACGATAAAGCCGCACAGCAATACCATCGCCGTAAAATGGATGTACCGCGCCGGTTCGTAGCCGAAGGTCAAGACCCGCGCCCAGGCGAACTGCACCGACTTCCACAGCGCGCAGCCGGAAATGATCAGCACGATGATATCGGCCATGGCGAACAGATAGGCGGCCCTTTGCACATAGTTATAATGCCGCAGATCAGCGTGGCTGAGATGGCCGGTCAGGGCGGCCTTGAGGTCCCTGAAAATGCCGGGGATCGTTACCGGGAGAAATTGCGGTACGAAGCGCTTGGTGACGAAGCTGATGACGACATAGAGCACGGCATTGATCAGCAGAATCCACATGGCCGCGAAATGCCATTGCAGCGCTCCGCCAAGCCATCCACCCAGCGTATAGGGCGCGGCTATGCCCCAAAGCCATTGCACGCCGTGCGCCGTCACGACCGGCGTATAGAAATGCAGGAAGTTGGTGGCGTCATAGATGCGCCAGCCCGACATGATCATCAGGATGACGGCCACCGCATTGGCCCAATGCATCAAGCGCAGCCATAAAGGATGGACCGATGCGCGATCATCGGCGGGCGCGGGCGCCACGCCGTCCGTCAGGGTCGTGTCTGTCGTCATCAGCCGCCTCCGTAGGATAAGCTTAACACAGATACGATGTCAGTCGAGCGACGGTTACACACGCGCTGAAAACTTCATTCGTGCTTGCCTTTCCGATACGGAACCGGTGCAGTGCAAAATCATGAACGCCACCACTCGATTCAAGCTCATCAACTTCTACCCGCCGATGATCGGCGCCGGCATACGTGTCACCGACATCGATGCCGGACTCACGCGCATCGTCGTCGAGATGAAGCTGCGCTGGTGGAACAAGAACGTCTTCGGCACGCAGTTCGGCGGCGCGCTCTACATGATGTGCGACCCGTTCTTCGTCGCCAT
>OUWB011207695.1_pt1 | contig 16046 bp, 14 predicted proteins | sample 1779821 | NCBI WGS metagenome assembly OUWB01 (sample SAMEA3914806, study PRJEB12502) | metagenome | biome: forest; material: soil | place: Canada | collected 2011-08-03 | depth 0.1 m
TGCGGCGTCATCGACCAGTCGCTGCGATCCACCGGGCCATTGAGGCGGTTGACGTAGAACGACCAGTCGGCCTCGGCGGCATGCAGCACGTTGCCCACCAGATCGTTGTTGCTGATCGCTACGTTCGAATAGTCGCGCGGATGATCGGGGTAGCCGACCTTGATGGTGTAGGTATCGAGTTTGCGCAACGCCTCTTCTCGCGTCTTAGGTCCCATCCAGTCGAGTTTCTGGATGCGCACGCGATAAGCGGCTTTGAGATTGGCCACCAGCTCCTCGATCTGGGTTTTCGAGCTGGCCGGAAAATACTTCGCGGTGTACAGCTCACCCACGCCCCAGCCGAGATTGCCGAAGCAGTTCAGTCGATCGCCGACACCACAATCGCCACCGGATACCGCCTGCACGCCACGCTTCCAGCGCACGGTCTGTTGCTGCTGGCCGGTGAGCGTCTTGTCATGCATGTCGAAGTACCCGTCCTGGAACGGCTGCGAAAGATAGAACGCGGCGTTGTCGGCGATACGTGCCGCCTGCCACGCCTGAATGGTGGCAACCGGCGTTTTCGCATACAGCGCGGCAAGTTTGGGGATGGCGGTTTTCTCGGCCACCACGATGTGCTTGAGGTCACCCAGCTGTGATGACTTCAGGTAATCGTTCCAGTCGAAACCCGGTGCCAGCTGCTGCAATTGGGCGATGCTCATCGGGTTGTACATCGCCACCGGATCGCGCTGCTCGACCTTGCTCCAGCTTGCCTGCGCAATGGCCGTCTCGAAGGCCACCACGTCTTTCGCGGCGGCCTCGGCGTTCGGCCAGTTCTCCAGCGTCAGTAGCTTGGTGACATACGCCTGATAGGCCGCCTTTTGCTTGGCGAATTCCGGCTTGAGGTAGTAGTCGCGGTCCGGCAGGCCAAGTCCGGCCTGGGTGACGTAGACCGCGTAATGCTTGGTGTCCTTCAGGTCGATATCCATCACCAGGTTGAACAACGCACCGTCGAAGTCGACGTTGGTGCGCCCCATCAGCGCGGCCTGTGCATCGCGCGTGGTGGCGTTGCGTACGGCATCGAGCTGCGGTGCGATGGGCTTGGTGCCCAGTGCATTGACACGCGTCTCGTCCATGAACGACTGATAGAACGCGCCCACCTTGCCGTCCAGCGTATTCGGCGGGCCGCTGCGCGCCGCGGCTTCCATGATGTCGTGCAGGCGTTGCTCGGTGGTATCGGTCATCGCCAGGCGAAGGCTGACGGCGGGCTTGTCGGCGGGAATCGGCGTGTGGTCCAGCCAGGTGCCGTTGGCGTAACGGAAGAAGTTGTCGCCCGGTTTGCCCGTCATGTCGGCGCCGGCCTGGTCGAACCCCCAGGTGCCATATTGCGGCTTGCCGGTGTCGGCGGCGTAGGCCGCTCCCAACATCAATGCAGTCGCACAAGCCACTGCCAGAATCCTGCTGACCATAAGCCCTCCCGCCATGTTTGAGGTCGGGGGATAGTCGCATGTTCGTCACCCGTCACCAGTGCTGAAAGTGGTGACGCCTGAACGCGAACGGCCCGGCAGGGGCCGGGCCGTTCGCGTCAACGAACTGGCTGAATCAGCCGGCGGTGCGCTGCTTGTGGATGCGGTTGCTGTCGTGATTAAGGGACTTGTTGAGGTTCTGCTGCTCGTTCTTGGTCAGGTGGCCGCCGTTCTTGGCCTCGTCCTTGCTCTCGCGCTGGGCGATGTTGGCGTCCTGCTTCTCGTCACGCGCGGCCTGCTTGGCATTGAGCTGGCCATCGGCCACGCCGGCCTGCACGCGGTTCTGCTGGTTGTCCAGACGCTGGTTCACTTCGTTTACGCGCGGGTGACCGGGCACGCCATCCTGCGGGGTTGCGGCGCTGGTCTGGGCCATGGCGCCGACGCTTGCGAGCGCGGCGGCCATCGTGAAACCGATCAGGCTGAAACGCGACGTCAACTTGGTCTGCATGGCTTTGAATCCTCTGGTCCGGGTTGGTTTCGGCAGGGTGCACTTGGCCGGGGGAGGGTTCTCCCCATGGGCCTGAATGTCTTGCCCCTGTGGCCATCCTGTTTTGGATGGCACAGGCGGAGGAACGGGCCTTGCGATGGCGGGTTGACGCTACGCACAGACTTGCCCGGTTTCGTTCAGCCCGCAGTAGGAATCACTTTACGAACAATCATTTAGACGTAAGCCACGCGCAAGCAAAGGCCTGCTGGCCGGAAACAACAGCGTGCGCTGGCGCCTATGGGCCAGTCCTGCGGTAGGGTCGGGCGGGCAACGGTTCACCGTGGGAGACACCGCATGCGCGCGCCAGCAGGTTCAGTCGTTGGGTTGTGCTCTGCCTCGGCCACGCTGTGTGCGATGGGCATGGCGTTCCTCGGCTACTGGGGTGTGCACGAGCCGGCGCCGTGGAGCGAGCGCGACATGGTGGTGGTTATCCTCGCCTTCGTTGGTTTCGCCGTGCTCGCCTCGGTGCCCTGGATCGTCACCACGCCGGTGCCCGAAGAAAGCGCCGAACGCATCGCCGGCGCCAGGCGGGCTTTCGCCGCGGGTGTGGCGGCGATCTGGTTGGCTGCCGTGGTGGCCATACTGGGTTAGACCTCCGCCTTGAACGTCTTGCCCAACGCATCGCCCCGGCCCACGTAATGGCGAAAAAGATAGAACAGCGGCTGATAGCGCACGGGATCGACATGCTGCGTGCCGGGCACCACCACCTCGTCGTGCGCGTGCACGTGCAGCACTTCCAGTTCGGCCATGACGTAACCGCCCGCGCTGTCGCGCCACACGTCCAGCGGTCGTTCGACCGCCATCAGCAGGCGCGCTTCCAGTTGCAACGGGCATTCGGCAATGCGTGGCGCGTTCACGCTGGCTGACGGCACTGCGTGCAAGCCAGCCAGCGCGAACTTGTCCGCTTCATGGCGATAGCCGATGGCGCGTTTCCACTCTGGCACCGGCGTACGACCGGTGGTCGGTGCCATGCGCTCCACGGCTTCGCACAAATCTTCGCCGGCGAGATTGAGCACGCACTCGCGTTCGCGCTGCAGATTGGCCAAGCCCTGGCCACCGCCGGATAGCCCAATGACAACACGGTTGGCCAGGGCCCACGCGGAAGACATTGGCGTGATATTGGTCGAGCCATCGCGATTGCGCGTGGTGATCAGCACCACCGGAGTACCGAAGTAGAGGATGGAAGGATGAATGATGCGGCTGTCAGGCGTGTGATAGATGTCCATGCATCCAGTGTCCCCGCCGCGGCGCATGAATGTTTCGTCGTGGGGCGAAATGTCCCCCGTAAGGCGGCGCTAGACTGCACCTATGAGCGATACCGTCTCCCCAAGCCGCTATCAACTTGCTGAAATCGGCGCGCTGCTGGCCGAGCCCGCACGGGCGGCGATGTTGCTTGCGCTGATTGACGGCACCATGCGGCCCGCGGGCGAATTGGCCCAGGCCGCGGGCGTGGGCGCGGCAACCGGCAGCGCCCATCTGAAACGCCTGCTGGAAGGTGGCCTGTTGGTGGTGCATGCGCAGGGTCGTCATCGTTACTATCGATTGGCCAGCGACGAAGTGGCCGCGCTGCTCGAAGCGCTCGCGCTGCCACGCACGCGGCTCCATGTGCCCTCACCGACGGGTAGCGATCGCCAGTTGCGACTGGCCCGAACCTGTTATCGCCATCTCGCTGGCCGACTCGGTGTGACGCTATGCGACGCCTTGCTGTCGCAAGGCTATCTGCACACGGAAAGCGATGGCTTGCGGTTGCATCCGCGCGGCGCGCACGCATTGGTGACCGCTGGCCTGGACATAGTCCCCGTCCAGGCCCTGTTGCCCTTGGCCGGCCGCGGCTGCCTCGACTGGACCGAACGGCGACTGCATATTGGCGGCCCGCTCGGCGTAGAGCTCACTGGCGCCATGATCGACGCCGGCTGGCTACGTCGCAGCTCGAAAGGGCGAGCGTTGTTGCCCAGCCAGGATGGACTGCGCCGACTGGGCCAGCTGGGCATCCACCTTCACACCGAAGATTGAGCATTACGGGCCGAACAGATAGGGCACGCGGCTCGAGTCACCATCATTGATGAACAGGAAACGCAGCGCCATCACGTCATCGCTGCTGTGCGTGGCGGCCAACCGATCGATCAGCGTGGTTTCTCGAATGCAGGCTTCGGCATAGGGACTCTCACCGGTCTTGAACGGCAAGGTGGGCCGGACGGCATTACGCGTGTCTTCCAGGCGGAACACGCCCTTTACCGGATCGTACGGCGCCGCCGATGGGGGTGAGCTGTCGTGCGCCGCGAGGGTCGTTTGGGCCGCGTTCAACAGGAACAGATCGACACGCTCGCCCGCGTGCTGTTGGGTCTCCTCGCGCAAATACCTCCCGCATCCGTCAGGCGAGCCTTCCCGGCTCAGCTTGGCCAGCTGATCGCGACGACGAACCGCGAGCTCTTCCACCGCGACGTCGGGCATCGACTTCAATGCTTCGCGGCTGCCGGTATCGAGGGCCAGGGTCAAGGCGCGCATGTAGCGCCAACTACGTTCGCGTTCACCGGGCACGTACCGCGTTTCCAGGTCGCTGCTAAGCCATTTGTTGAAGATCGCCGGATAACGATTCTGAATCACGTCCATGGCGCGGGCCGCGTCCGCGAGTTTCGGGTTGGCGCGCAGCGCAAAAAGAAATTGCTCGACATGCCAGCCCGAACCATCCATCAGCCCTTGTTTCAATCGAACGGCGGTGACGATGCCATGGGCAAACAACGTGGTGATGTCGGGAACGTAGGGATGCCGAACCGTTCCGTTTGCCGCGTCGCCGATGAAGATGCCAGTGGCGCCCAGTTGAATCAGTCGCTGCCGAAGCTGCTGCTGGATGCTCGCGAGGATGCCGCTCGCCAGGCCCAGGTCATCGATGGCATGCGGCGGCGAGAAGAACACCTGGGCCTGCGGCCCGACAATGCGTTGGGTGGCCCCTGTAAAGGCAATCAGGCAGCCGTTGCCGCAATAGCCGTCCACTTCCACCGCGATGTCCGGGCGGGAAGCAAAAAAGTTGCGAAGATGCGCTGCGGCAACGGTATCGCCCCACACGCTGTCCAGTTGGAACCGATGGATCTGCGGGTGTTGCGAGAACGCGCGTTCCACCGCCGCCGTGTATCCGGGTCCAAGCGTGCCGGACCCCACCACGGATTGGCCATCGCTCGACACGCCGACCTGGTAGCGCGCGGTCAACAATTGCAGCAGTGCATCTTTCGACAGCGCGTCTATTTCCCAGCCAAACGCGATCACTTCGCCAAGCACGGCCAGGATGACCGCCGCCATCAACACATTCACCAGCGCAGACCAGCGATTCTCCAGCAGTGCCGTTGCACGCAGGGTGCCAACGACCTGCCACGTTGCCACCAGCAGGCGCAGCGTGCCGTAGATCACCACAATGAGGATCACCAGAGCCCAGACAGGGGGATGCCGATAGATGAGCATCAGCCCGCCCAGCTCGAACAACAGCAGGGCAGCACTGAGGGCCATCGTGTTGATCCAGAACGAACGCGACAGCGTCAGCTCGCCTCGCCAGTGCCTGCGAACGTACTCACGCCAGCGTCGCTTGGGACGGCCCGGCGAACGCGCTCGCGGGGCTGACTGCGGGTCGCTCGTGAAATCTGTACTACGGAAATCCAGCTCGCTCATCGGGCATGCTCCGGGTACAGCAAAAGTCGCCGCGCCTCTCGGGACGCGACGACAGTGGAAGGGTCAGTTCACGCTTGCTTCCGCTTGAAGAACTTGGAGATCGCGCCGCCCACGGCGGCCACACCAATGATGATGAATTTCTTCATCGCCAACAGCAGCAAACCCAGCTTGGCGAACAGGCCCGCCTTGGCGGCGATGCCGCCGGCCACCAGCGCGGCGATGCCATAGGCAGCCAGCTTGTCGGTGCTGGCGTTGTAGTCGGCGTAACGTTGGCCGTCGTCGAACTCGGCCATCTCCACTACCTGCGGCATGTCCGCGCGCACTTGGTCGAGCTGGTCGATGGGTGCCACCGCGTTGAGCGACAGATAGCCCTTGCGACCGAGCACGCGAATCGCATAGTTCAGCGAGCGTCCCTGCAGCGAGCCATCGGCTTTCTTGAACTCGAGGTCGCGCGCCCAGAAGAGCTTGTGCGTGCTGGCCTCGTAATGCGGCGGCTCGGCCCAGCCCATCAACGTGATAGCGGGATAGCCTTCCTTGAGGCGCTCGGGATTTTCGTCGTCGGTACCTTTCTTCAGGTCCTTGAGCATGTCGTCGTAGTCGATCTTGGCGGCATCCGCGTCGGACACGTAGCCCTCATCGACAAAGGTGACGACCACCACCCAGCGCTTGTTGTTGAGCACGGTATGCGCATCGGTGCTGGGCAGGATCATGCCGAGCACGTCCTTGTCCGGTGGATTGCCCCAGAGTTGCGTGAGGACGCGATGGGCGTCCTTGGCGGGCAGGAAGCTATAGCCATCGGCGAGCTTCAGCGTGGCCTGCGCGCCAGGAATGGCGACATCGCCCGTCACGGGGTGCAGTGAGCTGACGAACTCTTCTGCCGTCATGCGATGGCCCGCGGCCTCGTCGGGCGCGGCCAGGGCAGGTGTGGTCAAGGCAAAGGCGGCCAGCAGTCCGAATGCCGGCAGAAGCGACGTGCGAAGCATCGATGTCCCCTTGGGTATCGTCCGTTGATACGCATCCCCTGGATGCGACTGCGGCGCCCTTAGGCGCCGCAGCGGGTCGATCTTATCGCCTGAAAGGCATCTTTGCCTTGTCGGCCAAACGGTCAGGGTGACTTGGCGGCAGCCGGCGAGCGCTCAAAGCTGCCGGCGTCGCCCGGAAACACCACCGGGCTCTCGTAGCCATCGGCGGACACGGCCGATACGCCGAAGAACCAGTCGTCGATCACCACGTCCTTGATCACCGCCTGGTCCACATTGCCTACCGTCTGGCTGTACTGCCACTGCGGCGCGGTGGTGTCGCGCCAATGCACCACATAGCCGGTGGCGCCTGGCACTTTCTTCCAGTGCACGGTGGTGTCGGTGGCGAGTGCGCCTTCAATGGCGATGCCGCTCGGCGGCGCCGGCGCGCGACTCAGTGCGGCCATGGTCAGCGTGTTGAGCGCGGTCACGCGGGCGAGGTAGCGGAAGTCCACACCGTCGATGGTGTCGCCGTAGTGGATGCCACCTTCCGTGCGCAGATCCTGATGCTGGCGGGTGTAGTTCTCGTGACCCTCGGTGACGCGTACGGCCGGATAGCCTGCTTCGAGGAACGGCACCTGGTCGCCGCCGCGGCTGTAACGGTCGGTGCGATAAACCATGTGCACGCGCAGGTCGGGCAGGTACTGGTTGGCGAGCTGTTCCATGTAGCGCGCGATGTTGCGCGAGGGCGAATCCACCTCACCGCCATGGTAGGCGCGGTACTTGGCTTGCTCAGGCGTCTCGTTGGTCTTGGTGCCTTCGGAGAAGATGCGCACGGTGGTGTTGTCGATTACGCCGTTCTGGCCATGGCTGTTGCCGACGATGTCGTTGTTGAGATCGGTTTCGACCTGCCAGCCCTGCGCCACCGCGTAGTCGGCCAGCACCTTGCCGCCATACAGGCCCTGCTCCTCGCCGGAGAGTGCAGCGAACACCAGGGTGGCGTCGTTGTCCTGCTTCGACAGCAGGCGCGCGGCTTCCATCAGTGCGGCCACGCCGGAGGCATCGTCGTTGGCGCCCGGTGCATTGCTGGTGGTGTTCATCACGTCGGTGACACGCGAGTCGAGGTGGCCGGTCATCACGATCACGCGCTTGGGATCACCCTTGCCGCGCTTGATCGCCACGACGTCCATCACCTCGGTGGATTGCGGCACGCGCTTGCCGGTGAACATTTGCGAGGGCGTCACCACTTCGATGCAGCCGCCGCAATCTTTCGAGATCTGCTCGAAGCGCGACTTCACCCAGCGCCGCGCCGCACCGATGCCGCGCGTGTCCGACTTGGTGTCGGACAAGGTATGGCGCGTGCCGAAGCCAATCAGTTTTTCGATGGTGGCATGCAGCTCCGCCTCGCTGGGCGCCGTGGCCAGCGCATGCAAAGACGGCTGCTCAAGCGATTGAGGCGGCGTGCTATCGGCGTGCGCCGCGGCGACGGCAAGGCATAGCGAGGCGGACAGCAGCGTAGGGGCAAGGCGCATCAGGGATCTCCCGGTGATCAACGCCCCACTGTAGCGGCTGGCCAGCCGCCCCGAACCGTGCCGATAGCCATGGTGGCGCGATCAACGCGAGTGTGGCGGCACCAGCACAATCTCGAACAGCTTGGGCCAGCGCTTGCCGGTGACGAACAGGCGATCGTGCTGGGCGTCGTAGGCGATGCCGTTGAGCACGTCGTTGGATGGATCGGGCAGGCGGCTGACATCGAGCAGGCCTCTCAAGTCGATCCAGCCAATGACATGACCGGTGGCCGGATCGATGCGGGCGATGCGATTAGTCATCCACACGTTCGCGTAGATCTCACCCTTCACCCATTCCAGCTCGTTGAGATTGACCACCGGCTGGCCGCCATCGGTGACCAGGATGCTGCCGGTGGCGGCGAGCGTGTCCGGGTCGAGGATGCGCAGCACGGCCGAGCCATCGCTCATGTAGATGTGCTTGTCATCGCGGGTCAGCGCCCAGCCTTCGCCGGGATAGTTGAAGGTGCGCAGCTGTTTGAAGCTAGCCAGGTCGTAGACGAAGCCCAGCTGATCCTTCCAGGTGAGCTGTACCAGCTCTCCCTTCCAATCGACGATGCCTTCGCCGAAATAGGCGGAAGGCACGTCATGGCGCTGCAACACCTTGCCGGTCGGCAGATCCACCTTGCGCACGGTCGATTCGCCCGCTTCACCGGTGCTCTCGTACAAATAGCCGTCCTTGTAGAACAAGCCTTCGGTATAGGCCGACGTATCGTGCGGATACACATGCACGACGCGGTAACCGTACACGGGCGTGTCGGCCTTGGCGGGCAGGGTGTAGACGAGGGCAGCTAAGGCGAGCGCGGAAGTGAGGCGGCGGATCATGGAGGCGTGAAGTCCCTGAGGTGAACGGCGAGCCGTCAGTGCAGCGAGCGTACCCGGAAGTTGCGCCCCTTGATCTTGCCAGCACGCAGGCGCTCCAGCGCCTTGTTCGCAAGATCTCGACGAATGGCCACATAAGCGCGCGTGGCGAACACATCGATCTTGCCGATGTCCTTGGCATCGAGCCCGGCATCGCCGGTCAGCGCGCCGAGAATGTCGCCGGGGCGCAGCTTGTCCTGTCGACCCGCATCGATCACCACGGTTTTCATCGGCGCCAGGTTGAGTTGCTTGCCCTTCGGTGCGGCGAGCTTGAGCGGCTGCCACGGCAGCGGCTGACCCAGCTGTTCCTCGACGTTGGTGGCCTTGGGTCGCTCGCGCGGCGTGACCAGCGTGATGGCCAGGCCGGCCTCGCCCGCGCGGCCGGTGCGGCCAATGCGATGCGTGTGGGTGTCCGGGTCGTGCGCGATGTCGTAGCTCACCACCAACGGCAGCGCGGCGATATCCAGGCCGCGTGCGGCGACGTCGGTAGCGACCAGAATCGCGCAGCTGCGGTTGGCGAACTGCACCAGCACTTCATCGCGGTCGCGCTGCTCCATGTCGCCATGCAGGGCCAGTGCGGAGAAGCCGCGGCGGTCCAGTTCGATGGCCACGGCGTCCACATCCTTGCGCATATTGCAGAACACCAGCGCGTGCTGGGATGTGTCCTGGCCCAGCAACTGCGCGAGCGCGTCGATCTTCTGCGCCGGGTCTACTTCGTGGAAACGCTGCTCGATGGTGGTTTCGTGATGCGGCGTTTCCACCGTCACTTCCACCGGATCGCGCTGCACGCGCTTGCTCACCTGGCGAATTTCTTCGGCGTAGGTAGCCGAGAACAGCAGCGTCTGGTGATGCTTGGAGATGCGCTTGACGATATCGTCGATGGCCTCGGAGAAGCCCATGTCGAGCATGCGGTCGGCCTCGTCCAGCACCAGCACCTTGATGCCGCCACCGTGCAGGCTTTCGCGCTTTAAATGCTCCTGCACGCGGCCGGGTGTGCCCACCACGATATGCGGATCATGCGTCAGCGAAGCCAGCTGCGGGCCTAGCGGCATGCCACCGCACAAGGTCAGCAGCTTCACATTGGGAATATTGGCGGCCAGCTTGCGAATGGCCTTGCTGACCTGGTCGGCCAGTTCGCGCGTGGGACACAGCACCAGCGCCTGCAGGCGAATGGTGTCCACATCGATGCTTTGCAGCAGGCTAAGGCCGAACGCGGCCGTCTTGCCACTGCCGGTGCGGGCCTGCGCAATGACGTCGCGGCCTTCCAGCATCGGCGGCAGGCTGAGCGCCTGCACCGGGGTCATCTCGGTATAGCCGAGGGTCTCGACACTGGCGAGCAGCGCGGGTTTGAGCGGGAGTGAGCGGAAATCAGTCATGCACCATGATCGCATGACCCGGGTGAAGCCAGAGGCGAGGGCGGCCGGCTGCGGCCTCCCTCGCCTCGGGAACACTCAGCCCTGCATGTCTTCCAGCTCGATGCCCTTGGTCTCGCGCACCGAGGTCACCACGAAGATCAGCGACAGCAGCGCAAAGGCGGCGTACAGGCCGTAGGCAAAGCTCAGGCCCACCTCGGACAGCGCCGGGAAGCTGCTGGTGATGGCGAAATTGGCCAGCCACTGGGCCGAAGCGGCCACTGCCAGCGCAATGGCGCGGATGCGGTTGGGGAACATCTCGCCCAGCAGCACCCATACCATCGGGCCCCAGCTCAGGCCAAAGAACACCACGTAGGCATTGGCGGCCACCAGCGCCACCATGTTCCACGGCGCCGGCAGGCTCAGGTTCGTGCCGCTGCCGCTGGCCTGCGAGAAGCACCAGGCCATCAGGCCCAGCGTCAGCGCCATGCCGGCCGAGCCGATCACCAGCAAGGGCTTGCGGCCGATGCGGTCCACCAGCGCGATGGCAATCAGCGTCACCAGCACGTTCACCACCGAGGTGACCACGGTGATGGAGAACGAATCGGCCTCGCTGAAACCCACCGAATGCCACAGCGTGGAGGAGTAATAAAAGATCACATTGATGCCGACGAACTGCTGGAACACCGACAGGAGAATCCCCACCCACACCACCGGCAGCAGGCCGAAACGCGCGCCACGCAGGTCGCGCAGGCGAGGGCGGTACTCCGAGCGCAGGCTCTGCTCGATGTCGTGTAGCTTGGTGTCCAGCGCCTGCTCGTTGTGCAGGTTCAGCACCTTGCGCAGCACCTCGCGTGCTTCAGGCAAGCGACCCTTGGCCACCAGATGACGCGGGGACTCCGGTACGCCAAGCACCAGCGAGCCATAGATCAGCGCCGGCACCACCGCGACCAGGAACATCCAGCGCCATGCCGCCAGGCCGAACCACAGCGGGTGTGATGCGCCGCCTGCGGTACCTGCCAGCCACGCGTCGCTGAGCAGCGCAGCGAAGATGCCAAGCACGATGGCGAGCTGTTGCAGCGAACCGAGGCGTCCGCGTACCTGTGCTGGCGATATCTCAGCGATATAGGTCGGTGCGATCACCGATGCCATGCCGACGCCAATGCCACCAATCACGCGCCAGAACACCAGGCTGGCCACGCCTGTCACCAGGCCCGCGCCCAGCGCGCTCAGCGCCAGCAGCAAGGCCGCCACCTGCATGCTGCGCACGCGACCGAAGCGATCGGCCAGCGGGCCGGCGTACCACGCACCCAGTGCCGAACCGAGCAGCGCGCACGACACGGCAAAGCCGATCTGTCCTGCGCCAAGGCCGAAGTTGCCGCGAACGGCATCGACCGCGCCGTTGATCACCGCGGTGTCGAAACCAAACAGGAAACCACCGAGCGCAGCGGCTCCCGCTATCAGGACCACACGCGCGGTGGCGTGCTGTCCCAGGTCGTCGACGGCGTTCGTCGACGTCGAAGTTGAATTCAAGTTCATCGCCTCTCCCCAATGCAAAGTCCGGCGATTCTGCGCTGGCAGTTGCGCGTCGTCGGCCTGAATACGTATGCACGAGAGGAGTGGTGATGTCGAGGTTTTGCGTGTGACAGCGCGAATGGTGCAGGTGCGTCACGCTCTACAGCACCGTCATCCCCGCGAAAGCGGGGATCCAGTGGCTTCAGGGGTTGCAGGATGGTGCGGCGCGGAATGATTTGTGACGTGGGCTTGCAGGTATAGCCCCTCCCCCTGCAAGCAGGGGGAGGCCGGGAGGGGGTGCCCTCCCACACGTCTGAAGCAAGAGCTTTACCCTCCCAACCCTCCCCTGGCAGAAGAGGGAGCGAAGGCTCACCACTGCGTGCGGCTGGGCAGCAATCCCTTGAGTTCGGCTTCGGTGAGGTTGCGCCACTGTCCCACCTTCAGGTGACCCAGCTTCACATTGATAATCCGCACGCGGCGAAGCTGAGTGACGCGATAGCCAAACTCCGCCGCCATCAAACGAATCTGCCGATTCAGCCCCTGCGTAAGAATGATGCCAAAGCCGAACTTGGCGATCTTGCGCACCTTGCACGGCTTGGTCATCTGGCCGTGGATGCGTACACCGCGCGCCATGCCCTTGAGGAATTCATCGCTGATCGGCTTGTTCACCGCCACGAGATATTCCTTCTCGTGGTTGTTTTCCGTCCGCAGGATCTCGTTGACGATGTCGCCGTTGCTGGTCAGCAGGATCAACCCTTCCGAATCCTTATCCAACCGACCGATCGGGAAGATGCGTTCCTTGTGATCGACGAAATCGACGATGTTGTCCTTCACCGTCTGGTCGGTGGTGCAGGTGATGCCTACCGGCTTGTTCAGCGCGATGTAGACACCACGCTTGGCGGCGGCCGAAGGCGCGAGAATGCGCGCCTTGACCACCTCGCCATCCACGCACACCTCGTCACCTTCCAGTGCCTTGGCGCCGGTGGTGACGACTTCACCATTGATGGTGACGCGGCCGGCCAGTAGCAAGTCGTCCGCCTCGCGACGGGAACAGATGCCGGCTTCGCTGATGTATTTATTGACGCGCATGGATGAATCTTTGGTTCTTTTGTAGGAGCGCACCCTGTGCGCCACAATCCGGCGAAGCGGTGCAATGCAACTCTGCGGTCGCGCACAGGGTGCGCTCCTACAGGTGTGATGCCGTTACGAACGCAGGCCGACGCCGCGCTTGAGCAACTGCAGCGCCACCGCGGACAGGCCAATCACAAACGCCAGCATTACCGCGAACGCCACGCCGATCTGCACATCGCTCACACCCAGCACGCCAAAGCGGAACGCGTTGACCATGTACAGGATCGGGTTGACCAGCGAGATGCTGCGCCACGGCTCGCCCAGCAGGTCCACCGAATAGAAAACGCCGCCCAGGTAGGTAAGCGGGGTGAGCACGAAGGTCGGTACCAGCGCGATGTCATCGAACTTCTTAGCGAACACGGCGTTGACGAAGCCGGCCAGCGAAAACACCGTGGCGCCCAGCAACACCGACAGGAAGGTGATGATGGGATGCACCACGTGCAGGTCGGTGAAGAACAGTGCAATCAGCAGCACCAGTGCGCCGACGATGACACCACGCGTTACCGCGCCGGTGACATAGCCAAGCAGGATCACCCAGTTGGGCATCGGCGACACCAGCATTTCCTCCACCGCACGACTGAACTTGGCGCCGAAGAACGAGCTGGAGATGTTGCCGTAGCTGTTCGTGATGATGCTCATCATCACCAGGCCCGGCACGATGTATTGCATGTAAGTGAAGCCATGCATCTGGCCAATGCGGCTGCCAATCAGCTTGCCGAAGATCACGAAATACAACGTCATCGTGATGGCGGGCGGAATCAGCGTCTGCGTCCAGATGCGCAGGATGCGCATGATCTCGCGTCGGACGATGGTGTTGAGTGCAACCAGGTTGCCGGCGCTGTTCATGCTGCCTTCTCCTGGCCTTCCTTGTTTGCCCTGCCGTTCTCCACCAGTCGCACGAATAGTTCTTCCAGTCGGTTGGTCTTGTTGCGCATCGAGGTCACGGTCATGCCGCGCTCGGAGAGTGCGGCAAACAGCGAGTTGAGGTCGTGCGAGCGGGACATTTCCGCATCCATCGTGTGCTCGTCGATGCGACGCAGCGTGACGCCGGGAATGGCCGGAAGATCGGACGGCACCTGGTTCACATCCAGCACGAAGGTTTCCACATCCAGCGTGGCCAGCAGACGCTTCATCGAGGTGTTTTCCACGATGGTGCCGCGATCGATGATGGCGATATTGCGGCACAGCTGTTCCGCTTCTTCCAGGTAATGCGTGGTGAGGATCACCGTGGTGCCGGCCGCATTGATGCCGCTGACGAACTGCCACATCGACCGGCGAATTTCGATATCCACGCCGGCGGTGGGCTCATCGAGAATCAGCAGCTTGGGCTCGTTCATCATGGCGCGGGCGATCATCAGGCGGCGCTTCATGCCGCCGGAGAGCATGCGCGCCTGATGGTGCGCCTTGTCCCACAGGCGCAACTCCTTGAGGTACTTCTCGGCGCGCTCGATGGCGATCTTGCGCGGGATGCCGTAAAAGCCGGCCTCGTTCACGCAGATGTCGAACGGCTTCTCGAACTGGTTGAAATTGATTTCCTGCGGCACCAAGCCAATCAGCTGCATGGCCTTGCCGCGCTGCTTATTCACAGACACGCCAAACACTTGCGCGTCGCCACCACTGGCGTTCACCAGCGAGGAAAGAATGCCGATCAGGGTCGATTTGCCGGCGCCATTGGGGCCGAGCAGGGCGAAAAAGTCGCCAGGCTGCACCGTCAGGCTGATGCCCTTGAGGGCTTCGACGCCGTTGCTATAGGTCTTACGCAGGTTGTCAACGACCAGCGCGGGGACAGAAGAGGTGGTCATGGGCTGCACCAAAGGGGTTAGCCCCTTATTATACGTGGCTTGCCCTTTTTGCCCGGCTCCGCTGGGCACACGCACTGTTTCCCCCGGAAAACCCCATGGCCGACCATTTTCAGCTCCGTCTCGTCGACAGCACCATGCTGGCGTCCACCGTGCGTCACCTGGCGTTCGAGCGCGTCGATGGCCAGCCTCTGGCCTTCGTACCGGGGCAGTTCCTGCAGATCCACTTTCACTATGAAGATGGCGTGGCCACCAAGCGCAGCTACTCGGTGGGCACCGTGGGCGATGGTTCCTCACCGGTGCAGCGCATCGAAATTGCGGTGAGCTACGTCGAAGGCGGCGCCGCCACCAAGCTGCTGGGCGACCTGCCACATGACGGTGTGATTGACGCCAGCGGTCCGTATGGCCGCTTCACCTTGCAGGCCGGCGACACCAATGGCCGGTATCTGCTGCTGGCCACCGGCACCGGCGTCACGCCCTACCGCGCGATGCTGCCGCAGATCGCCGAACTGGTGAAGCAAGGTCGTGAAGTGGTGCTGCTGTACGGCGCCCGCAATGAGGTGGAATTGCTCTACGGCGAGGAATTCGAAGCCTTCGCCCAGGCCAACCCCGGCTTCACCTTCCACGGCTGCCTCAGCCGCCAGCCCCGCGCCACGCCTCGTCCGGGTGACCGTACCGGCCACGTGCAGAACGTGCTGGCCGAGCTGGCGCCCGGCGCCGAGCGCGACATCGCCTACCTGTGCGGCAACCCCAACATGGTCGATGCGGCTTTTGCGGCCCTCAAGGAATTCGGCCTGCCGGTCTCCCAGATCCGCCGCGAGAAGTACATTTCCTCGCGTTGAGGCGGCCGTCTGGCCGAACGCCGCGCTGACTTAGCATTCAAGTTATGCCGTCCCAGGCCGCTAAGGCGGGTGCCTAGCCCGCCCGCCTTTTCCCCAAATTGATGCAACCCGGCGCCATGAGCGTCAAAAATGTGACGCACTTCACATTGCTGACACGTGCCCAGGTTTTGGATATCAAGCCCCGGCACGCCAAGCCGATGACCCGACAAGTGCCCCCGCTTTCCGCAGTGGGGCACGGAAGGGGCGTTTATGAAGGGCTGGATTCGCAGGACCTGTGTGGGTTGCGTAGTCGCCTTAGCGCTGGGCGGGCCGGAGGTGCAGGCGAGTACGGGCGGCACGATTACATTCGTTGGCGCCATCGTGACGCCCACGTGCGGCG
>OUWB010000904.1_pt2 | contig 16042 bp, 19 predicted proteins | sample 1779821 | NCBI WGS metagenome assembly OUWB01 (sample SAMEA3914806, study PRJEB12502) | metagenome | biome: forest; material: soil | place: Canada | collected 2011-08-03 | depth 0.1 m
TATTCCACCGGCATTGAGCCACTGGCATCGATCACCGTGAAGGTGACCTTGAGAGAGTCGTTGCTGCGCTGGATGGATCCGGACTTGACCATGCCGCCCAGGCGGAAGGTTTTGTAGCTGCCCGCCTGGCCTGTCTGCACCTGACTCGGCGTGAAGAGATAATTCATGTTCTGCTGCAGGGCGAACACGATCAGCCCGATTGCCACGGCAGCGGCCGCGACGACGAGAAGAACGATGGTGAGCCTGCGCTTGCGGGTGGGATTCATGATGACTCGGTGAGTGCCGCTTAAGGCGCTGAAGGGTTGCGTTGCTGGCGCGCATTCTGTCGCGCCATGCGGGCGCGCAGTTCGCGCAGGTCGCGACGGCGGCGGAGGCTAGGGCTGATGTAGTCGCCGGTCAGCACGATGAAGAACACCGCGTACGCCGGCCATACATAGGCGGCGTAGCCACCCATGGCGATAAAACTGTCCCAGGAAAACGCGCTCATGGGCGGCCCTCCTGCGCTGCGATCTTGCGCACCCAATCCTTGCCGCTTTCCAGCGACAGCAGATCGGTGCGCACGCGGCCGAACAGGCTCGCGATGTAATAGAACTTGGTGGCGGCCATCATGGTCAGCAGCGGCCACAGCATGTCGCCGCTCATCTTCGACGGGCCAAGAATGCGCACGGTGGAACCCTGGTGCAGCGTGTTCCACCAGTTCACCGAGAAATGCACGATCGGCACATTGATGATGCCGATGATGGCGAGGAAAGCCGCGGCGCGTGCGCCCTGGCGGCGGTCCTCGAACGAGTGGTACAGGCCGATCACGCCCAGGTACAGAAACAGCAGCACCAGTTCGGAAGTGAGGCGGGCATCCCAGGTCCACCAGGTGCCCCACATCGGCTTGCCCCACAGTGAACCCGTGCACAGGGTGATAAAGGTGAAGGCAGCCCCAATCGGCGCCGACTCCATCGCAACCACCTCAGCCAGCTTGATGCGCCACACCAGCGAGATGAACGACGCAATGGCCATCACGCCGTAGACGAACAGGCCCATCCAGGCACAGGGCACGTGGATGAAGATGATGCGGTAGGCGTCACCCTGCTGGTAATCGGCGGGAGCCAGCACCAGGCCGCCATACAGGGCGATGGCGCCCAGCAGCAACGCCAGCCCCAGGGACCACGGGCGCAAGGTGCCGGCGAAACGGTAGAAGTTCGGCGGCGAGCTGAGCTTGTGCACCCAGAGCGGGATCCAGTTGGCCATCTCAAGCATCCAGAGCGATACGAAGGGCGGTGGCGCAAGCCAGCGGCGCCAGCACCAGGGCCATGACCAGCGCGGCGCCCAGCCAGGCAATGGGCGCGAGCCACGGTAGCCCCTGTTGTGCCGCGGCGACAGCGCCAGCGGCGAAGATAACCACCGGCACGCAAAGTGGCAGCAGCATCAGTGCCAGCAGCATACCAGAGCGTCGGGTACCGGCCGTCAGCGCCACCAGCACGGCGCCGAGCAGGCTGAGCAACGGCGTGGCCAGCAGCAGCGAATAGATCAGCACGGGCATCACTGGCGCCGGCAGGTGCAGCATGCCGGCCAGCAACGGCGTGATGAGAATCAGCGGCAACGCGGTGGTGATCCAGTGCGCGAGGATTTTCATGCCCAGCATCAGCGCCAACGGCTGTGGTGCCAGCACCAGCTGCTCGAGCGAGCCATCCTCGATGTCGCTGCGGAACATCGCGTCCAGCGCCAGCAACATGGCCAGCAGCATGGTCACCAGCACGATTCCGCCGGAAATGCGTTGCAGCAGGGCGTCTTCCGGGCCGAGCGCGAACGGGAACAGGGTGATCACGATCAGCGCGTACAACACCGGCATGACGATATCGCCACGGCGACGCCAGGCCAGGGTGAGGTCGCGGCGCAGCACGGCGGCGCATGCGGTGGAAAGCCGCGTGCTGCTCATGCTTCTGCTCCCTCCGCTGCATCGCAGGGGAGGAGCCTGTGCGTTGCGCCCGCGGGGTTACGCATGCATGCGCACCCGTTTCGGTTCGCCACCGAGGAAGCTCACTGCGCCGTGGCTGGTAACCAGCGCCGCGCCGCCGCGCGCCGAGTGTTCGGCAAGCAGGCGGTTGACCAGTTCGATGCCGGTGCGGTCCAGATTGGCGTAGGGCTCGTCCAGCAACCATAGCGTGGCAGGGAGTAATAACAGGCGTGCGAGCGCAGCGCGTTTCTTCTGGCCGGCGGAAAGGCGGCGCACCGGCTCGTCCTCATAACCCCCCAGCCCGACGTCTAGCAATGCGTCCTCGACGTCATGGCCATCGCGAGTGCCATACAGCCCGGCTGCGACATTGAGATTCTCGCGCGCACTGAGATCGGATTTCAGGCCCAGATGGTGCCCGAGGAAAAGCGTGTCGCCGAGGTGTTCCTCGCGCTGCCAGGGCCTCTCGCGCCAGTGCAACTCGCCCTCGTCGATGTGCAACAGGCCTGCCAGGATGCGCAGCAAGGTGGTTTTGCCACTGCCGTTGTCGCCTTCGACCAAGGCCACTTCGCCGGCATGCAGGCGAAAGTCCAGCGGACCGAACACGGGTTCGTCCTGGCGATAGAACGCGAGTGCCCGGGCTTCCAGAAGGATCGGGGCGGCAGCGGGCGGGGCAGTCATCGCGCGATTGTCCGCAATGGCTGACAGGCTTGTCTATGTGGCGCAGTGCCGCCACGGAACGAGTGGGCGAGCATCGAGGCTAAAGTCACTTCGTCATCCATCGAAGCGCGGCGAGACCGTCACCCTGACCACGCAGATAGCCGTTCTGCCCGAAGCGTCGGGCCAGTGGATCGAGTTGCCCGATATCCGGGCCGACCACGAACAGGCTGGGCTCTCTCCATTTGCTGTCGGCACTCACGCCCATGGCGGCGTATACCCTGGTGTCGGGACGCCCACGCAAGGCGCGCAGCAGCAGGTGCTGGGCGTGGCGATTGACCTGTCGCGCTAGCGGTTGCGACTGGGGATTCCATGCCGTGATAAACCCCCAATGCGCGCTGCCGACGAGGGATACCAGTTCGGCCGGCAGCGGCCTGTCGACCCTGATGCTGGCGAAACCGCCGCGAGCCAGACGCACCCGGTAGTCGGTGGCCTGGTACGCGGCGAGCAGCTCATCCATGCAGCGGATCGGGTAGCGCGGGCAGCGTGCTGCGCAGCGCGGCGACGGCGGCGTCCAAGTCGACCGACGTGGCCTGCGTCGAACCACGTAACAGCTGTTCCAGCAGCTGATCCTGCGCACGGCCCCGCTCAAAGGCGTAGGCGTACGGCAGATGGGTGAAGGTGACCATGCGATAGCGCGCCATGAAATGTTGCGGTGCGCGCGTTGCCAGCAAGGCGCCGAGTTCGCGCTTGGCCAGATAGTGCGGGTCGGCCACCGAGTCGCGCATTTCCACGTAGTTTTCCAGCGCCATGGCGGCGATGGCATCGGCGTTGGGCTGGCGGATGCGCTGGAACTCGGCGAACACCTCGGCCGTATCGCCGGGGGATTGCGCCAGCAGCGAGGCCAGTACCACGGTGTCCTCGAAACCGCAGTTCATTCCCTGGCCGTGGAACGGCACGATGGCGTGCGCTGCGTCGCCCACCAGTAGTGCGCGGCCATCCAGGTGCCAACGCTGCAGATAAAGCGTGGAGAGCGTGCCCACCGGATGGCCGTCGTAATCCGCGGCGAAATCCGGAATAAGCGGCAGCAGGTCGGGGAAGTCGTCCTGGAAAAATGCTCGCGCAGCGGCGGCGTCGGGCAGCGTGGCGAAGCTCGGGTGCGCGCCTTGCGCGGGCAGGAACATGGTGACGGTGAAACTGCCCTCGGTGTTGGGCAGGGCGATGCACATATAGCCGCCACGCGGCCAGATATGCAGGGCGTGCGGCTCCAGCGCGAACTGGTCGTGGCCGCCGCTATCGCCAACCAGATCCGCAGGCAACGTGCCGGCGGGCGGAATCTCCAGCTCTTTGTAGGCGTGACCCAGCGCTTCCACGCGTTCGCCCAGCGGCGCATAGGCATTCATGGCGGCGCGCAACGCGGAGCCGGCACCGTCGGCACCGATCACCACCGGTGCGTCGATCTCACGCTCCACGCCGTGCTCGTCGGCGAGGCGGATGCGGCGCGCATCGAAATCCGCGTTGGCCAGCGACTGGCCGAAGTGAAAGCGCACGCCGGCCGCTTCGGCGGCATCCAGCAGCAACATATTCAGCGCGCCGCGGGACACCGACCAGATCACCTCGCTGTCATCGACGCCGTAGCGCTGCAGCCCCGAGCGGCCGTCGCGCGTATGCACCATGCGGCCGCGCATCATCACTGCACGCTGTAGTACGTCGTCGGCGAGGCCGGCCTGGCGCAGCGCATGCAGGCCGCGTTCGGCCAGTGCAAGGTTGATTGAACGTCCCCCGAGAAAGCCGGCCACCCGGGGGTCGGGTCGCTTCTCGAACACATCTACTGCGAAACCGCGCCCCGCCAGTTGCTGGGCGAGCAGGGCGCCAACCAGGCCGCCGCCGATGAGGGTGATTTGCTGCGCCATGAGGCTCCGCTTTGAGGTCCGTTGTCCGCCAAGAGTAGCGGGTTGGCAGCGTGAGGAGGACTGGCCGCGTACGAGGTGCGAGCCCGCCCTCCACCGTTCAAAAGCTCATGAAATAGCCGCCATTCACCGGCAAATTGGCACCAGTGATATAGCCGGCGTCGTCGGCAGTGAGAAAGCTCACGGCGCGGGCGATATCTCCCGGCGAGCCAAGGCGGCCGACCGGGATGTCGGCAATGATCTGTTCGCGGATATCTGCCGCCACGGCAGCCACCAGCGCGGTATCGCAATAACCCGGCGATACCGTATTCACGGTGACGCCCTTGCGTGCCGTTTCGCGGGCCAGCGCCATGCCGAAGCCATGCACGCCGGCTTTGGCGGCGGAGTAGTTGGTCTGGCCAAACTGGCCGGTCTGACCGTTCACCGAACTGAGATTGACGATGCGCCCGAAGCCGCGCCCGCTCATCCCTTCGACCACGTTGCGGCACATGTTGAACACGCCATCGAGATTCACGCGCATCAGCTCGTGCCATTGCAGCGGGGTCATCTTGCGCAGGCTGGTGTCGCGGGTGATGCCGGCGGCGTTGACCAGGATGTCCACCCTGCCGTGCTCGGCTTCGACGCGGGCGATCAGCTCGACACAACTGTCGAACTGGCTCACATCGGCGGGTTCGAAGCGCACTGCGCCGTCGAGGTCGGCCAGTTCATGGCGGAACGCTTCCAGCCTTTCCGCCCGGCCGGGCAGGTCCACGGCGATCACCTTGCGGCCTGCCTGCGCCAGCTGGCGACAGATCTCGGTGCCGAGGCCACCGATGCCTCCGGTCACGACGGCAACGCGTGGGATACGAGCGGAAGAATTCATGTGAAGGACTCGTGCACATGCCGCAGGGCAGCACATGTTGTGCTGCAGCGGTTGGATAGACGGAAGGGGCCGGCGCTGTGCGCGCCGGCCGGGCAGATTCAGCCGGGCTTCTTGCCGGTGCGAGGCGGCGTCTTGGCCTGGGCGGCGGAGTCGAGCAGGCCGCTCTGCATGTTGCGCCAGGCTTCCATGTTGCGCTCGGTCAGCTCATTGAGCATCGACCAGGGCGTCTGGCCGAGCAGGCTGTTGAGCTGGGTGCGAAACTGCTGCTGTTGGTCCAGGAAGACCTGCAGACTGCGCTCCAGATAAGGGCCCATGAACCCCTGCAGCGAATCGCCATAGAAGCGGATGATCTGGCTGAGCAGCTGGGGAGACAGCATCGGCTGCCCCTTTTCCTCATGCTCGGAGATGATCTGCAGCAGGACCGAACGGGTCAGGTCCTCGCCGCTCTTGGCGTCGCGAACCTCGAAGGTTTCGCCGTCCAGGACCAGCTGGCGGACCTCTTCCAGCGTGATATAGCTGGAGATCTCCGTGTCATAGAGCCGGCGGTTCGGGTACTTCTTGATGGTGCGGATAGTTTGTGCCATGCGGCACAAACTAGCAGAAGGTATTGCGGCGCACCAGTCGCCCAAGTGGTATTCAATTGCTGCACCCGGGGATGCAGCAATCTTTATGGATCAGTGGCCTGCCGCGGCCCCTCCGGCGGCGCCAAATGGCGGCTTGGCGAACCACAGTACCGGGATCAGCAGCACGAACAGCACCATGCAGAGCCAAAAGATGTCGTTGACCGCCAGGGTCAGCGCTTCCTTGTTGACCAGCTGGTCGGTCACCCCCAGCGCCTGCGCCCGGCTCATGCCCCCCTGAGTCAGCTGCTGCACCACCTGGGTGGCCGCCGGGTTCGACGGCGCCACGCTTTCGGTAAGGGTGGCGTGGTGCAGGATGCCGCGGTGTTGCCAGAGCGTCACCGTCACCGCGGTGGAGACACTGGAGCCCAGCGTACGGAAGAAGTTGGCCAGGCCGGTGGCGCTGGCGATCTCCTCGGTCGGCAGCCCCGCCAGGTAGATCTGGTTCAGCGGGATGAAGAAGCAGGGGATGGCGATACCCATCACGATGCGCGGCAGCACGAGCGATTCGAACGAGGCCGAGCTGTCGAAGGTAGAGAACCAGTACGACGTGCCGGCGAACACGATGAAGGCAAACGTCACCACCGCACGCAGCTCCAGCCTGTGCAGGTTGCGACCCAGCAGGGGCGAAAGCAGGAAAGCGAGGATACCCACCGGCGCCGTGGCCAGGCCCGCCCAGGTAGCCGTGTAGCCCAGCGTGGTCTGCAGCCACAACGGGAACACCACGTTGATGCCGAAGAAGGCGAACATGCCCAGCGACTGCGCCGTTACGCCCACGGTGAAGTTGCGCCGTCGGAACAGGCTGAGGTCCACCACCGGGTGCTTGGCGTTCAACTCCCACACGATCAGGAAGGTAATGCACACCAGCGCAACCAGGCCCAGCGTGGTGATCATGGGCGAGGAGAACCAGTCGTGATCGTTGCCGTTGTCCAGCATGAACTGCAGGCAGCCCACGCCGGCCACCAGCAACACCAGGCCGATCACGTCGATCGGGCTCTGGAACGTCTTGGTTTCGCGCTTGCGCAGTAGTGACCAGGTGATCACGCCTGCCGCCAGGCCCACCGGCACGTTGATGTAGAAGATCCACGGCCAGGAGAAGTTGTCGGTGAGCCAGCCGCCCAGGATCGGGCCAAAGATGGGCGCCACCACCACGGTCATGGCCCACAGCGCCAGCGCAATGCCTTGCTTGGTCCTGGGGTAGCTCGACAGCAACAGGGTCAGCGACAGCGCCACCATCGGGCCGGAACCGGCACCTTGCAACAGGCGGGCAATCACCAGCATCGGCATGGAGGTGGCCAGGCCGCACAGCATGGAGAACACCACGAACAACATAACCGAGAAGACGAATGTCTTCACTTCGCCGAAGCGCCGCGCGATCCAGCCTGTCAGCGGCTGCATGATGGCGCTGGCGAGCGAATAGGAGCTGATGGTCCAGGTGCCTTCGCTCGAACTCACGCCGAGGCTGCCCGCGATATGAGGCACGGCGACATTGACGATGGTCATGTCCAGCACCTCCATGAAGGTGCTGAACGCAACTGCGATGGTCAGCAGGACAAGCGCACTGCCCTGCAGCGGCTTGAGCGGCTGGACGTCGTTGGGTGTGGAGGCCATGGCGGGTCGCTTGTCAGTTGGCGCGCTGGCTCAAATTGGCCTGGATGATTTTTTCGGCTTCCGCATCGGCCTTGCTCGCCATCTGGTCGTAGACGTCCGTCTGCGCCACCGGCTGGCCATTGTTGGTGGAAGCCAGCACCGGACCCTTGTCGTTGGTGATGTCGACGGTGACCTCGGCGGACAGGCCCACGCGCAGCGGATGCGCGTCGAGTTCCTTGTCATCCAGCGCAATGCGCACCGGTACGCGCTGCACCACTTTGATCCAGTTGCCGGTGGCGTTCTGTGCGGGCAGCAGCGAGAACACGCTGCCGGTGCCGGCACCCAGGCCAATCACCTTGCCGTGGTACTCAACGCTGCCGCCATAGACGTCCGTTTCGATCTTCACCGGCTGGCCGACGCGGACATGGCGCAGCTGGTTTTCCTTGAGGTTCGCATCCACCCACAGGTTATGCAGTGGCAGCACGGTCATCAGCTGCTGGCCCGCCTGCACGCTGTTGCCTACCTGCACACTGCGCTGCGCGACGTAGCCGGTTACCGGCGCGAAGATGGCGTTGCGCTGCGATGCAACCCAGGCGGCGCGGAAGTTGGCGCGGGCCTGCATCACGGCCGGGTTGTTGGCCACATCGATACCTTCGACCGCGGCATGCGAGGCGGCCGCCTGCGCCACAGCGGCATTGAGCGAGGCTTGAGCCTGGTCGATGGCGTCACGCAGGTGCTGCACGTTCTCGGGGGCTTCGGCTTGTTCGGCGATCAGCGGCAGGCGACGGGTCAGATCTGCCTGGGCCTTCTTCAGGTCCACGCGTGCCTTGGCCACCTGCGCGTCGGCGCTGGAGGCGGATTCGGTCTGCTCGCGTACCTGGCGCACGGCTTGCGCCAGAGCGCTGCTGGTCTGCTGCAGGCGTACGTCCGCATCGGTGCTGTCGAGCTTAACCAGTATCTGGCCGGCTTCGACGCGCTGGGTATCGTCGGCGAGGATCGCCACCACTGTGCCCGGCACCTGTGCGGAAATCGCTACTTGGTTGCCACCCACGTAGGCGTTGTCGGTCTTCTCACGGGTGGAGAACACGAACACCCAAAGCAGAGCCCACACGATAGCGGCCAGGATAAAGACAGCCGCAACGATCAACAGCACGCGACGGCGCTTGGCCGGATCCTTCGCGGCCATGCCACTGTCTTTGTCATCCTGCGGTTTGGCGGCGGAATCAGTGGCGCTCATGCGTGGCGTCTCCGGCAAGGTTCTTAGAAGGGGAGGAGGTGTCGTTGGATGCTTGATTAGACGAAGTGGCGCTATAGCCGCCGCCCAAGGCCTTGATCAGCGAGATATCGGTGGAGACGGCCTGCGCATGCAGGCTTACGGCGTCATCCTGTTGCTGCAGCAGCTGCGCATTGGCGCCCAGCGTTTCGCGAATGTCACGCACGCCTCGACGGGCTCGCGCCTGCGCGTTATTGAGCAGTCGTTCATTGGCGTCGACCTGCGCGACCTGTTGCTTGCGACGGCCCGCGAGCTGTTGCGCGGTGAGGCTCTGCGTGGCGACGTCACGCGCCGCGGTAAGCACGGTGCTGTTGTACTGGGCCACGGCGGCGTTGAGTTGCGCCTTGCTGACACCGTAGTTGGCCTCGAGCAGGCCGCCGGTGAAGATCGGCAGGTGCAGGGCAGGCGTCAAGCCAAACACACGGCTGCCGGAATGGAAGAGCTTGTCCAGATCGATGCTGGACAGACCCGCCATGGCGGTGATGCTGATATCGGGGAAAAACTCGGCGCGCGCCACGTCGGTCTGCCGCAAGGCCGATTCCACCTGCCAGCGGCTGGCGGCAATGTCAGGCCGGCGCGCAATAAGGTCGACGCCGACGTTGTCGGGCAGGCCGCTGTTGATGGCAGGCAGGTCGCGCGGCTGCAAGGCGGGCATATCCGCCGGCGCAACACCGAGCAGGCTGGCGAGCGCGGCGATGCGAATCTTGGCCGAGCTCTCGATCGTTACCTGCATCTGGCGGGCCGCGGCAAGCTGCGCTTTGGCCGATTCCAGGGTATCGGGCAGATCCACGCCCTGGCGCACGCGCAGCTCGGCGATGCGCGTCAGCTGCTCCTGCGTCTGTACCGCCTGCTGCGCGATGCTGATGCGCGCTTCGTCCGCGAGCCAGCCGAAGTAGGTGTCGGCCACATTGCTCTGGATCGCCAGCGCGGCGGCGCTGTGCTGCGCCTGGGCTGCGTGCGCCTGGTCTACCGCCGCCTCGATGGTTGCGCGCTTCTTGCCCCACCAGTCGAAATCGTACTGTGCCTGCACACCGAGATCGCCCTGGTTGTACCAGGTGAAACCGAGAAATTTCGGCGGAATCAGGCCGTACTCGCTCAACCGTTGACGTTCGACCTGGGCGCTGCCGTTGACGTTGAGCCCGGCCTGCGCGGTGGTGGCGCGAATCGATTGCTGCGCCGATTCCACACGCGATTGCGCCTGGGCGATATCGGGCGAACCCTTCATTGCCATCGCAATCAACGTGTCCAGCTGCGGGTCGTTGTACTGGCGCCACCATTCCGCTTCCGGCCAGCCCACGCGCGTGGTGACATCGAGGCCAGCCAATGGCACGTCGTCACGGATGGCAGGGTGTCCGAGTTTGGCGGGAATCGAGCAACCCGCGACGGCAAGAGTCAGCGCACAGGCAAGCGCTGCGCGACGCCCAAGTCCGCGGCGGGTCGAAAGTAGTGGAGTCATGGACGACGGTCCGTGTGAGTGAGCGAATCGATGTTGAGAGCAATCTGTCGCAGCAGGCGATCGAGCGTGCGTTTGTCGCTGGCGCTGAGCGAAGCGAATGCACCCAGTACCTGCGGGAACAGTGGGGGAAGAATCTTGCGTACGAGTCGCTTGCCCGCCGTGGTGATGCTGAGCACGACGCGGCGCCGGTCTTCGTCGCTGCTGGCGCGGGTGATCAGCCCTGCCTTCACCAGTACGTTGGCGATGCGCGTCATATTGGTGGCGCCTTGCTGGGCGTACTCGCACAGCTCGGTCGGACTCGCACTGCCCGACGGGCTGCTGTAGATCATCATCAACGTGCGGAAATCACTGTCGTTCAAGCCATAGGGCTTGAGATTGTGCTCCAGCTCGTCAAGCAGATTGCCGCCCACCAGCAGAAGCAGGCGAGTGAGCATGACCTCCTGCAGCGGAAGCTCCGGAATGTGCTCGCGAACGCGCGCTATCCCCGCGTCCATGTGCGCGAGGCATTCATGCATCTGCTTCATTTCATTAGAGGATAGTTCGCCAGTGAAGTAATTAGGCTAACACCCGTTCGGAGGCAGGCACAAGCCTCCGCTTCCCGGCTTACGCCAGGTGGCGTTGCCTTGGTGGGGTCAGTTGAATTTGAAAAGGCGGCGCGCGTTTGCCGTGGTGGCTTCAGCGACCAGCGCCTCGCTCTCTCCACGCAGCTGCGCGACAACGCCCAGTACGTCGATCAGCCGGACTGGCTCATTGCGCTCGCCGCGATGATGGGCATCCGGTTGATCGGGTGCATCGGTTTCGAGCAGCAATCGTTCAATAGGCATGGTCGCGACGATGTGACGAAGACGTTGTGCCCGTTCATACGTCACCGGTCCGCCAATGCCGATGTGAAAGCCCATATCCCAGAGGTGCTGTGCCTGTTGCACGCTGCCGGAAAAGCTGTGCACCACGCCATGAAGGCCGCCCATGCGACGCATGGCGGAGGTGACCTCGTCCATAGCGCGGCGCGCATGCACGATCACAGGTAGGTCGAAATCGCGCGCGATGCGAAGTTGTTTCTGGAAGTACTCGCGTTGCTGTTCCTGATCCAGCTCGGGCAGGAAGTGGTCAAGGCCGATCTCACCCACGGCTACCGCCGGATGGGTTTTCAGCTGCACAACTAGCGCGTCGAGGTGCTCAGGCCGATGCTGGTCGAGATAAATTGGATGTAGCCCATAGGCCGGGTGAGCCTGCGGATGTTTCGCGCAGATCGCGGCAATACGGCCCCACGATGCGCGATCGATCGCGGGCACGACGATGTGCTTGACACCGGCATCCGAGGCACGCGTGAACATGGCGTCGCGGTCGGCATCGAAGCTGGCGTCATCGATATGTGCATGGCTGTCAGTGAGTTCGAGCACAGATTGCAATGTCCTGTCACGAGAAAATAGGCGGTTCGGTCTAAGCGAATATTCAGTGACTCAAGGGTTCAATGGAGGCACGTTCGGATCGAATCAGGCGGAAGCGGGGTGCTCCGCCGATCCAGACAGGAGAGCATTATGAGCAGGTTAGTCGTTTCAGCGCTGAATCTTGGACTCGGCGCGGCGCTGGTTTTTGGTTTGTCGGCATGCAATCGCGACGCGAATGCCGATGGTGGTGTTGATGCCACGGTGCAGTCCCAGGCTGCGCCGCAAAGTGGCCCCAAGTACGCACGCGTGGTGAGCGTAACGCCGGTCCGCCAGGCGCCCGGCGCGCCGCAACAGGTCTGCCACGATGAGGTCGTCACCCAGCACAAGCCTGTGCAGGATACCCATCAGATCGCAGGCACAGCGATTGGTGCGGTTGCGGGTGGCTTGCTAGGCAACCAGATCGGCGGTGGCAAGGGTCGCACCCTGGCTACGGTGGCGGGTGCCGTTGGCGGTGGCTATGCGGGTCACGAAATCCAGCAGAATCACCAGCAGAACGCGACCGTATCCAGCACGCAGCGTCGCTGCACCACGGTGGCCGGCACGCCGAGCGATCAGGTGGTGGCGTACGACGTCAGTTATGAGTACAACGGTGTCACCCGTACTGTACGAATGGATCACGACCCGGGTGACAGGCTGGAAGTACAGGAAGGTGTGGTAGCCGTTTCCGACGCTCACTGAGGATTCACGCCATGCATACATTGCTTAGACATTTGGCAGTCGTGGGATTGGTTTCCGTTGTTGCGCTGATGGCGGGATGTACGCCGCCGCCTCAGCGACAAGTCGTTTATAGCGGCGCGTCCAACCGTTGCGAGCAATGTGGCGTGGTGAGTGATATACGCCAGATCCAGACCCAGAAGGATTCATCGCCGCTAGGCATGGTGATTGGCGGCGTGGTGGGCGGTCTGGTGGGTAACCAGATTGGTGGTGGTAGCGGCCGCACATTGGCCACCGTTGGTGGCGCTGTTGCGGGTGGTGCGATTGGCAACCAGGTTGGCAAGAATAATGGCAGCCCGGATGTCGCTTGGCAGGTAACCGTCAAGCTTGACGACGGTCGCTACGCTACGGTGACCCAGGCGGCCGATCCGCAGGTTCGTCCTGGTGATTACGTGCAGATTCGCAACAACCTTGTCTATCGGTTATGACGGTCTAGGCGTTTAGACGTCCAAATAAAAAGGCCCTCTTTCGAGGGCCTTTTTTTTATGACCTGTGATGCTCAGTTAACTGCGTAGAACGCGTGATCGCCGATGGTTTTTACGATGCGTCGCGTTGACCATGTGGGCGCGACTGCAAGTGTTGCGAAGTGATCCGCCTGTGGCACGTAGACGGTGCGCTCGCCCTTGGGCAGGCTCCAGTTGCTGATGGAGTCGCCGGCGATTTTCCACGCCTTGTTCCAGGAGTTCAGATCGGTGACTTCGAAATTGCGTGCGGTTGTTGTCATCGCGAACTGACGCGGTGAATTGACCACCTCGCAAACGTTGCCGCCCCAGGTGCCGCGATCGCGACGTCGAAGGGCAACCTCGGCCACGGCATACTGGCCAATGGTCGACTCACTGCGTGCCTCGAGATACACCGTCGTGGCCAGGCAGGTCTGGTCCGCGAGGGGTTGGGGTAGCACGGACGCTAGCCACAACAGCATGGAAAGTTTCATTGTCTGCCTCCAACGTGCTGTACGCATGAGGTCGGTACTGCTGACTTCATTGCGCCGTTGCGGTGGACGGGCGGGCAGGCCGTTCCACCTGGATTGATCACACCGAACCGAAACTAGTGGTCAGGCGGGTTGCCACGGGATTGTGGCCAGTCGAGCGGCTGTTCCGGTGCCACTCTCGATTGTTCTGCTGCAAAGGCACTGCTCGGGTACTAACGACCACGTTGCCTGCAACTGCACCGCGCGTTTTGGCGGCATCTACTCCGACATCGCTGTCGGGTCGCGCTGATCCGGACCCTTCCGGTTCGTCGCGTATATCGACACCCATGGGCTGTGGGGTGTCATCAATTGGTCGGCGGAGCCTAGTGGCGCATTTCACATCTGGCAAGTGCCTGGCCGTTCAGGTTCACGTCGCGCTCACATTGACGTGACGTTGTCGTGAGTCCTTGCGTAAACCATTTTTTATGCGGGCCAACTTTGCACAATGCGCAATGAGATGTCTTTGTCGATGACGCTACGCGTGCCATTTATCAATTGATTGACGATGTCTTCATCAATCACTGCGAGCGCCACGACATCCGATTCATCGGCCGCTACATCGAGCAATTGGCCGATCTCTTTGTCGTCATGGCGCAGCACGGTGCCCCCAGGCAAAGGTTGCGACAATACGACGCAATGCATATGCCGCTTGTTGCCGCCGCGATAGTGCAGACGCGCCACGATTTCCTGGCCGGGATAACAGCCCTTGTCCAACGCAACCGCTTGCAGGCGCTCGAGTGACAATGCGGGTGCAAGCAGTTCGCCGAGCGTGTTGTCGGGGAGCCATGGCCATCCTTGATGTATTTGCTGCGCCACCCATGCATGATCGGCCGATGCGCCCACGACAAGGCTGTGCGTGCCGCAGCCAAATGTGTAGGCACTGTCTTCACGATCGAAAGCGTAAGTGTCGCGAGCGGGTCCGGTTCCTAATGGGCGCGGCTGCTGCGCGGCAAGTTTGACTTTGGCGCGAAACACGAAACGCTGTAGCGACTGCGCCAGTGACGTGGCATCGCCACCGCGCAACAAAAGCAGCAGCGCGTCATCGGCAACGCGAGCGAGATGGAACAGTGCCTGCACACGGCCCTTTGCATTGAGCCACGCACTGAACTGCCATTGGCCCACGGCCAGCGCCTGGACGTTGCTGCTAAATTGGGCCTGTGCGAAAGCGACGGCATCGGCGCCTTCGATCAACAGGGTCTGTGCGGAGTGATCGGTAGTCATGCGCCGGGGTAAGTGAGGGCGGGATGCTGATGAAACAAGTGACAGCCCGCGGGCTGTCAGAGCATCCCTAGTGACAGACGATCGGCCGGCCGTCAAGGTTGTGCTGAATTTACGCAAGTATTACGCTTTCTCGGCTTTCACATACCATGTCCGATACGTCCTCCCAATCAGAGTCCAAGCCGGCGTCCGTTCCTGCGGAGCAAGTGACCGTGCCTACAGTTCCGGCAACGGGCAAGACTCCAGTTGAGCGGCCAGCTCCGGATCCCACGCGCTACGGCGATTGGGAAAAGAACGGGCGCTGTATCGACTTCTGATCCGCTGCGCCGGCTGCTGGCCGGCGTTGTTGGAAACAGGGAAGGGCGGTACCGGGCATAAGCGATTCCACTCAGGATAGCCGCCATGGCAGACACGCAACGACCGCTCTCTCCCCACATGGGCATATATAAGTGGCAAGTGCAGATGGTGACATCCATCCTGCATCGCGCCACCGGTATCGCCCTGGCCGTAGGTACCCTGCTGGTGCTATGGGGGGTGTTCTCCCTGGCCAGCGGCGAGGACAGCTATAACCAGTTCAAAACCTGCGTCGGCAGCCCAGTTGGCCTGGTGCTGCTGTTCGGCTGGAGCTGGGCGCTGTTCTATCACCTGTGCAACGGCATCCGTCACCTGCTGCAAGACGGTGGCATCGGTTACGCCATTCCCCAGTTCGTCCGCTCCAGCTGGCTGTCGATCATCGTCAGCATTGTGCTGACCCTCATCGTGTGGGCCTACGTGCTGACGTCGGGAGGTGCCGCATGAGCGGTAATGGAACGGGTGGTCATGACGTGCGCAGCGGGCTGCGCAACCCGCTCAAGCGGGCCCGCGGCCTCGGCTCGGCGCAGTCGGGCGTGGGTCACTGGTGGATGCAGCGTGTCACCGCCGCCGCCCTGGTGTTCCTCGCCATCTGGTTTGTGCTGACGGTGCTGGGCGCGTTGCATGCCGACTACGCGACCGCGCGCAGCATCATCGCCAAGCCCTGGAACGCGTTGCTGCTGGTCGCCTTCGTGCTCGCCGTGTGCTGGCACGCGGTGCTGGGCCTGCAGGTCGTGATCGAAGACTACGTGCATACGCGCTGGAAGGAGGTTGTCCTCCAGGTGCTGGTGAAGTTCATTGCAGTGCTCGGCACGTTGGCCACGTTGATGGCCGTGCTGCGCGTGGCGCTGGGAGCCTGATTCAATGGAAAGCTACAAGATCCAACAGCATAAGTACGATGTGATCGTGGTCGGCGCCGGTGGCGCGGGCCTGCGTGCCACCTTCGGCCTGGCCGAGAAGGGCCTCAAGGCCGCTTGCATCACCAAGGTGTTCCCGACCCGCTCGCACACCGTGGCGGCGCAGGGTGG
>OUWB011209237.1_pt1 | contig 15935 bp, 13 predicted proteins | sample 1779821 | NCBI WGS metagenome assembly OUWB01 (sample SAMEA3914806, study PRJEB12502) | metagenome | biome: forest; material: soil | place: Canada | collected 2011-08-03 | depth 0.1 m
GGCATTGCCATGTCCGACATCTGGATCATGAGCGGCATCTTCCATCGCGTGCGCGAGCTGTATCGCAAGGAAGGCGGGGCGTTCCCCGATCCCATCCTCAACCTCACGTGGAAGTACACCGATCCGGTCAGCCCCGATCCCGAAGATCTGGCCAAGGAAATGAATGGCCGCGCATTGGCCGATCTCACTGATGCGACCACCGGTGTGGTTACCAAGGCCGGCACGCTGCTGGATGGCTTTGCGCAATTGCGTGATGACGGCACGACATCATCAGGCTGCTGGATTTTCTCGGGCTCCTTCACCGAGAAGGGCAATCAGATGGCGCGTCGCGACGCCACCGATCCACGCGAGCAAGGCATCGCGCCGAACTGGGCGTGGGCATGGCCGGCCAACCGACGCATCCTTTACAACCGCGCCAGCGCCGATCCGAGCGGCAAGCCGTGGAACCCGGCCAAACCCGTCATTTCGTGGAACGGCACGCGCTGGGTCGGCGTCGATGTTCCCGACTACACGCCCACCTTGAACCCCTCGGCGGGCGCCAGCCCCTTCATCATGAACGACGAAGGCCTGGGCCGCCTGTTTGCTCGCAAGCTGATGGTGGAAGGGCCCTTCCCCGAGCACTACGAGCCGATGGAATCGCCCGTGGAAAACGTGCTTCACCCAAAGGTGCAGAACAACCCGGCGGCCCGCGTGTTTGCCGACGACCGCGCCGCGTTTGGCAGTCCAAAGAACTTCCCCTATGTGGCAACCACCTACCGCCTCACCGAGCACTTCCACTTTTGGACCAAGCACGCGTTGATCAACGCCATCCTCCAACCGGAGGAGTTCATCGAAATCGGCGAAGTGCTGGCCAAGGAGAAAGGCATCACGCAGGGCGGCTGGGTGAGGGTGTCGTCCAAGCGTGGCGTAGTGGTGTGCAAGGCCTATGTCACCAAACGCATCAAGCCGCTCATTGTCGACGGCAAGCCGACGCACGTGATTGGCGTGCCATTGCATTGGGGCTTTACCGGCCAGGCCAGGAAGGGCTATGGGGCCAACACGCTTACGCCATCGGTCGGCGACGCCAACACGCAGACGCCTGAGTTCAAGGCGTTCCTGGTCAACATCGAGAAGACCAGCGCACCGGTCCCCGCCTGAGGAAGCCGTCATGTCCGATCTGCAATCGCAAGATTACGTCCGGCGCTCCGCGTCGACGATGACGCCTCCCTCGGCCCGCAGTTACGAGGAACAGGTCGCCAAGCTCATCGACGTCACCCGCTGCATTGGCTGCAAGGCCTGCCAGTCGGCATGCATGGAATGGAACAACCTGCGGCAGGACATTGGCCACTTCGAGGGCTCCTACCAGAACCCCAATGACCTGAGTCCTGACGTATGGACCCTGATGAAGTTCGCCGAGTACGAGAACGAACAGGGCAACCTCGAATGGCTGATCCGCAAGGACGGCTGCATGCATTGCGAGGACCCCGGCTGCCTCAAGGCTTGCCCGGCACCCGGCGCCATCGTGCAGTACGCCAACGGCATCGTCGACTTCATCAGCGACAAGTGCATTGGCTGCGGCTACTGCGTGAAGGGCTGCCCGTTCGATATTCCGCGCATCAGCAAGACCGATCACAAGTCGTACAAGTGCACGCTGTGTTCGGACCGCGTAACGGTTGGACTGGAACCGGCCTGCGTCAAAGCCTGCCCCACCGGCGCCATCATGTTCGGCACCAAGACCGACATGAAGGCCTGGGCGGGTGAACGCATTGTCGATCTGAAATCGCGTGGCTTCGAGCAGGCCGGCCTGTACGACCCGCAGGAAGTGGGCGGCACCCACGTGATGTATGTGCTGCACCACGCGGACAAGCCCTCGCTGTACTCGGGGCTTCCGGACAAGCCGCGCATCAGTCCGATGGTCGGCGCGTGGAAGGGCATCCTCAAGCCGTTGGCCCTGGTGGGCATGGCGTTGGCCGTTCTCGGCGGATTCTTCCACGCGATCACCATTGGCCCGAATGAAGTCACCGAAGAGGACGAGGCCGAAGGCGAGCGCGCGCTGCACGAACCGGAAACGGAGAAGTTGCCATGAACCGGCCGCAGGAAGTGATCCTCCGCTACACCCGACTGAATCGGATCAACCACTGGATCACCGCGATCTGCTTCGTGCTGATGGTGTTGTCTGGGTTGTCGATGTTCCACCCGATGCTGTTCTTCCTGTCCGGCTTGTTTGGCGGCGGGCAGTGGACGCGGGCGGTGCATCCGTGGATCGGCTGCGTACTGCTCGTCAGTTATCTGGGGATGATCGTGCAGTTCTGGCGCGAGAATCTGCCTGAGCACTCCGACGTGGAATGGATGAAATCGATTGGGCTGGTGTTGCAGAACGAGGAGGAACGCGCACCGCCGGCGGGCCGCAACAACGCGGGTCAAAAGATGGTGTTCTGGTCGATGGCGTTGCTTATACCAGTGCTGTTTCTCACCGGCCTGGTGATCTGGGAAGTCTATTTCGGCGAGGCCACCTCGATCCCGGTGCAACGCGCAGCAGTGTTGATCCATAGCCTGGCAGCGATCGCGGCGATCCTTGTGTGGGTGGTACACGTGTACGCGGGCATCTGGGTGCGCAACTCGGTGCGCGCCATGACCCAAGGCTATGTCACCCCGGGGTGGGCCTGGCGCCATCACCGCAAATGGTTGAGAGAACTGGCTTCGGGCCAGCACGACAAGACGGTTATCAGGAAGCGCCCGTGAAGCAAGCCGAAGCACCACCCGATGCCAAATGGACCGGCCCGTCACACGCGGGCGTCAAGGCACCCGATCCGATTTTGCTGCCCGATGCGGCGAAACGATTTGTCGCCACCGCGCGACGCCTGGAACACCTTGCCAGCGGGCATCCCATGGATGCGTGGCTACGCTTCATGGCCAACCTCGCCCGTGCGCAGCACGCGGTTGCCACCACGCTGGCGCCTGCCGCCACGCTCGGCACGGATGTCGTAGCCCAGGCCACGGAAGCGCGGCTGCCGCCGCTGGCAGCGGACGGCCATCGTCGTGATGCGTCATGGCGCGAAGGGCTCGCGATGCTGCTCGATCACATCGACCCCAGCGATCTTCCGCCAGCCGCGCTCGATGCCATGGCGCAATTGCAACGCAGCGATGCCGCCACGCTGGACACCCTCGCTGACCATTTCCTGCGCGGCGTGCTGGCCACTACCGAAGCGGGCGTTGCCATGTTTGTAGCCGCCGCCCTGCAGGTCTATTTCACCGGCTCAGCCGCACGCCTGAAGGCCGAGGACTTGCGACTGCTGGAAGAACGTGCGCTGTGCCCCTGTTGCGGCTCGCCTTCGGTATCGGGGCTGATCACCGCCAGCGGCATCACCCCCGGCACCCGCTTCCTGTATTGCTCGCTGTGCTCCACCGCGTGGAACCACGTGCGCGCGGTATGCATCACCTGCGGCGGTACGCGCCGTTTATCCGTGCAAGGCATCGAAGGCGACCCCGGCCTGATCAAGGCCGAGACCTGCGATGAATGCCACACCTACGCCAAGCTGCTCTATCAGGTGCAGGACATGCAGGTTGATCCCTATGCGGACGACCTCGCCTCGCTGGGCCTGGATCTGTTGGTCACCGAGGCAGGCTTTGCCCGGCACGCGCCGAACCCGCTGCTGTTGGTGGGCGATGGCGAAGTGGTGATCGACTAGCCGTGCCAAAACCTGCTAGTGCGCCCCTCTCCCCTCGGGAGAGGGTGCCGGCAGGCCGGAGAGGGTTCGGCCGGAGCACGCCATTGACGGGTACCTCCAACCTTCAACATCTGGCTTCGCCCTCACCCCAACCCCTGTCCCGCAGGGAGAGGGGTTAAAGCAACTCAGCGCATACCCAGTACCGAGGCGATCGCCCCGCCCAGTATTCCAAACCCCACTACCGCGCCGGCAATCGCCAGCAGCATCCGCGTCGGAAACGACCTCCCCAGCATCGTCAGCGACGGCAGGCTCACTGGCGGCAAGGTCATCAGCAAAGCAGCGGCCGGGCCACCGCCCAACCCCAGGGCCAGCATCGCCTGCACAATCGGCACTTCGCCGGCGGTGGGAATCACGAACAGCATGCCGGCGAGCGCCAAGGCCACGATCCAGAACCATTGATCACCGATCGCCGGCCCGATATGCGGAAACATCCACGCGCGAATCGCGCCCAGCAGCAATACGATCACCACGTATTCGGGAATCAGGCGCACCGTCATCCGCACCAGGATCTGCAACCAGCGCTTACCCACCTCGGCCAGTGAGCGCGGCTCGGGCTCGATGGGTGGCAACTCGGCGGCCACCGGAGGCCCCGATTTCGTCACGCGGTTGGCCAGATAGCCCAGCCCGAACACCATCGGTACGCTCAGCAGCACGCGCAGCAAGGTCCAGTTCCAACCGAGTACGAAGCCGGTAAACACCAGCGTCGCCGGATTCAACATGGTGTTGCCGAGCCAGAACGCGACTGCCCCGCCGGGCGATGCCTGATGCTTGCGCAAACCCACCACTACCGGCGCCGCGCAACAGGTACACATCATGCCCGGCATGGCCAGAAACCCGCCGGCCAGCACGCTGCCAAAACTGCGATTGCCCAGCACGCGCTGTACCCAGCTTGCCGGTAGCAGGGCCTGGATGCCCGAGCCCAGCAACAAGCCCAACACCATGGCCTTCCAGATGGCGGCGCCGTAAGCCAATGCATAGCCGAGCGCGGCACTCCATGAAGGCGTCGGCGCGGTCGCCGCCTCGCCCATCAAAATCGAATGGCCAATGGAATGCTGGCTGGCGGCCACGAAGGCGCGCCCGTAGTACGGATACCACTTCACGTAGAACAGGCCGGCAACCGCCAGCAACAGGAATACGGACCACCGGACGGTGCGCGCGGATTGCGATGCAACGGGCATGACTCCCTCCTGCGAACAGCGTGGGACATCAAGGCCCTACAGGGCACGCCCTTGCCCGCTGAATGCCGCAGGCCAGGTGCGCTGCGGAGGGGCAAGACCATTGAACGACTGTGAGTGCAGCCGTGTCGCGCAGCATGCTACGGCCGCTGGGCAAAGTCATCATGGCCGCCCGGTTTACCTTGACCCTGCCCCAGCGCGCACCGCAGCATAGGGGCTACCCCGAGTCTTCGTCGCCGTGCTCTCGAATCACGCTTGGGTGTCCGGCGATGTCACTGGATGAGCGCCATGGCCGAACCCGAGGCAACGTCCCTGCGCCACCTACCTGCGGTTGCCACGGTGCTGGCAACGGCGGAAGCGGCCTTGTTGCTGGAGCGCCACGGCCGCCTAGCCACCACCGACGCCATTCGCCAGGCCATCGACGACGCCCGCGTGACACTGCGCGCCGCCCCAGCCGCAGCACCCGACGCCACAGAAGTGGCACAACGCGCCCGGGGCTTGTTGGAAGCACGTGCCCCAGCCCTACGCCCCTTGTTCAATCTCACCGGCACCGTGCTGCACACCAATCTCGGCCGCGCGGTATTGGCCGAAGCCGCCATCGAGGCAGCGATAGCGGCGATGCGCCATGCGGTGGCGCTGGAATACGACCTGGACGACGGCGCGCGAGGTGAACGAGACGATCACCTGCGTGGTCTGCTGTGCGAACTGACCGGTGCGCAAGACGCGACCGTGGTCAACAACAACGCGGCGGCCGTGCTGCTTTGCCTCAATACGTTCGCGCTGGATCGCGAGGCGGTGGTATCGCGTGGCGAACTGATCGAGATTGGGGGCGCCTTCCGCATGCCCGACATCATGGCGCGAGCGGGTGCGCACATGGTCGAAGTGGGCACCACAAATCGTACCCATCGCGCCGACTATCAAGGCGCCTTGAACGAACGCACCGGCGTGGTGCTGAAGGTACACACCTCCAACTACCGTATTCAGGGCTTCACGGCGGAAGTCAGCGCACGCGAGCTGGCCGCCATCGCCGATGCCGCCGGCGTGCCGTTGGTGAACGACCTGGGCTCCGGCAGCCTGGTCGATCTTTCCCGCTATGGGCTCGCCCGGGAGCCCACCGTGCGCGACGCGGTGGCCGAGGGCGCGCGGCTGGTGACCTTTTCCGGCGACAAACTGTTGGGCGGCCCGCAGGCTGGCTTTATCGTTGGCGATCATGCGCTGATCGAACAGATCAATCGCAACCCGCTCAAGCGCGCGCTGCGCGTGGACAAGCTTCGCCTGGCGGCCATCGAGGCCACGCTGAATTTGTACCGCGACCCGGATCGACTCGCCGAACGGCTGCCCACCCTGCGCTTCCTGGCGCGCGGCAAGGCGGACATCGAAGCACAGGCGCACCGCTTGCAGCCGGCCGTGACCGAACGACTCGGCACCGCGTTCGCAGTGGAGGTTGGCGATTGCCTCAGCCAGGTCGGCTCCGGTGCGTTGCCGCTCGATACCCTCGCCAGCGCCGCACTGCTGATCCGCTCACGCGGCAGCCAGCACGCGCTGGAGCGATTGGCCGCGGCCTTGCGCGCGCTGCCACGGCCGATTATCGGGCGCGTCGCCGATGGCGCGCTCTATATGGATTTGCGCTGCCTGGCCGACACTGACGAGGCATTGTTCCTGGCCGCCCTGCTTTCGCTCAACGCCGACGACTTGGCCGCGCAAACCCGATGATCGTCGGCACCGCGGGCCACATCGACCACGGCAAGACGGCGCTGGTCAGGGCCTTGACCGGTGTCGACGGCGATCGCTTGAAAGAAGAAAAGGCCCGTGGCATCACCATCGACCTGGGCTTCGCTTACCTGCCCCTGGACAAGGACTTCGTCCTGGGCTTTATCGATGTGCCCGGGCATGAGCGATTCGTGCACACCATGGTGGCGGGTGCCAGCGGCATCGACATGGCCTTACTGGTGGTAGCGGCCGACGACGGGGTGATGCCGCAGACACTGGAACACCTGGCCATCCTGGATCTACTGCGCATCGGGCGGGGTTTGATCGCACTGACCAAGGCTGACTTGGCAACGCCCGAACGACTGGCCGAGGTCACCGCACAGATCCGCCAGGCGACTGCCGGCACCGTGCTTGAGGGTGCCGACATCCTGCCGGTCTCTTCGCTCACCGGCGTAGGCATCGATGCATTGCGCGAGCGTCTTGCCGCCGAGGCGCATGCATGGGGCGCGCGCGCTGCCGATGGTCGCTTCCGTCTGGCCGTCGATCGCGTGTTCACTCTGACCGGCATCGGCGTGGTGGTGACCGGCACCGTGTTGTCCGGTGCGGTGCACCTCAAGGATCAGGTCCTGCTCAGCCCGTCGGGATTGAGCGCACGTGTGCGCTCCCTGCATGCGCAAAACCGCCCGGTGGAAACAGGTCGATCCGGTGATCGTTGCGCCCTCAATCTCGCTGGCGAGGGCATCAGCAAGGACGCGATCCATCGCGGCGACATGGTGGTCGATCCTTTCCTGCACGAGCCGACCGACCGTATCGACGCGCGCCTGCATCTGCTACCCGGCGAAGCCAAGTCGATCGGCCAGTGGTTTCCCGCTCGACTGCACCATGGCGCGGTGGAGGTTGGCACGCGCGTCGTGCTGCTCGAAGGCGAGCAACTGTTGCCCGGCCGCGTGGCGGACGTCCAGCTAGTGCTGAGTCGCCCGATTGCGGCGGCGGCGCTCGATCGCTTCGTGCTGCGCGACGTGTCCGCCCAGCGCACCATCGGTGGTGGCCAGTTTCTCGACCTGCGTGCGCCATCGCGCCAGCGCCGCACCGCCGAGCGCACCGCTCAACGTGCCGCGCTCGCCGTCGCCGATCCGCAACAGGCGCTGGCCGCCCTGCTTGAGACGCCACCCTTCGCGTGGGATCTGCTGGCCTTTGCGCGGGATCGCGCCCTGTCCGCAGCCCGGCTCGATGACATGGCTGCGCAGCTGTCGCCCATCATCTTCGACGTCGGCGACCAACGCGTCGCGATAAGCCAGCCGCACTGGCAACACTTTGTGACCAACCTGGTCGAACGTCTGCAGACCTTCCACGCGGCCAACCCGGACATGCAAGGCGTGGGCCGGGAAAAGTTGCGACTGGTCTTGCAGCCACGACTGCCCGCTGCGGCCTTCGCGCTCGCCTTGCAGCACGCCGATTTCGCCGGCCGCGTGGTTCGCGACGGCGCCTTTGTGCGACTGGCCAGCCACTCGCTGCAATTGAGCCCCGAGCGCGAAGCGCTTTGGCAGGCGATCGCCCCGCTGCTAGGCGGCAGCACCCGCTTTCGCCCACCGCGCGTGCGTGACATCGCCGGCGTGCTTGCGCGGCCCGAGCAGGACATTCGCCAGCTGATGAAATTTGCCGCGCGACTGGGCCTGGTCGACGAAGTGGCACACGATCATTTCTTTCTGCGCGCGACCACGCACGAGATGGTGCTGATCGCCGCCGACATGGCAGCACAGGCAGCGGATGGGCGGTTTACCGCAGCCCAGTTCCGCGACCGCATCGACAGCGGTCGCAAAGTCGCGATACAAATACTGGAGTTCTTCGACCGGCAAGGCGTTACGATCAATCACGGCACGTTGCGCAGGATGCAGGCACGCTACCTCGACCTGTTCGGTCCTGCCCCACGGTGACCGCGTTCAATGGAAGAGAAACGTCCCCGGTGGGGCGTCCGGACTTCAAATCCGGGTGAGGCAGCCAGACTGCCTTGGGTGGGTTCGACTCCCATTCTCTTCCGCCACTTTGAGGCGGTTAGTCAGACAACCTCGATGCCTGGGCTGCCCGCCGCCATTGCCCCGATGATGCTTGCCCGGGCATAACCCGACGCTTCGATCATCGCCCGGATCGCCTCGGCCCGCTCCGCCTTGCACGCCACCAGCAGGCCACCCGAGGTCTGCGGGTCAGTCAACAGCGCGCGGCGCCATTCCGGTAGATCCGCAGGCAACGCGATGCCATCGCTATAGCTATCCCAGTTTCGCCGGGAGGCCCCGGTAACGTAGCCCGCCGCGGCCAGCGCGTCCGCCTGCGAGAAATAGGGGATGCGCGCCTGCTCGATCCTCATGCGCAGGCCACTTCCACGCGCCATTTCCAGGCCATGCCCCAACAGGCCAAAACCGGTGACATCGGTGATGGCATGCACGTTCTCATCCGTGGCCAGCTCGTGCCCAATGCGATTGAGCAGCGTGGTCGACGCCAGCATCTCGGCATACGCATCCGCCGATAGGGCCTGTTTCTTGAAGGCAGCCGAATAAATGCCCACGCCGATGGCCTTGGTCAGGATGACCACGTCGCCCGCCTGTGCGGTCGAATTACGACGCACGTTGGCGGGCGCACACAAACCGATCGCAGCAAGCCCATAAATCGGCTCCGCCGAATCGATCGAATGACCCCCGGCGACAGGAATACCCGCTTGCGCGCAAACCGCCTCGCCTCCAGCAAGAATCGCGCGCACCGTTTCCACATCCACTTTGTTCAACGGCATACCCAGGATGGCCAAGGCCATGATCGGTTTGCCACCCATGGCGTACACATCGGACAACGCATTGGCCGCGGCGATACGCCCGAAATCGTAGGGATCATCAACCACCGGCATAAAGAAATCGGTGGTCGCAATCACGCAGGTGCGCTCATCCACCTGCCACACCGCTGCGTCGTCACTGGATTCGGTGCCCACCAGCAGCTGCGAGAACGGCATCGCTGCCGCCTTGTTGGCCAGCAACTGCTGAAGCACGGAAGGCGCGAGCTTGCAGCCACAGCCACCACCGTGAGCAAGATCGGTCAAACGAACGGAGGTCATGGGAAATCCTGCGAAAGTCTGGATGGCACGGCGGCCAGTGCCGAGCAGCATAACCAAAAAACCATGGAGCCTTGGGGCATGTTCCACGCCCCTCCCAGCCTCTTATCAAAGGGATGATGGAAAGCCTTCCCGTCGCTCTCACGCTGCCAAACGTCCACCGGATGTAGAGGCGATGTCAACGCTACTTCACGTGACATACCACTACGGCGTCACACCGGGATGGTCATTCTCCGGCACATGTCCAATGAGCCAAGGTCGACGCGCGTTATTCTTCCCGCCTTCGTTCGCCGATTATTGTGGGCGCTCGGGGTGCTTTACGTCGCCTACCTGGTCGCCGGCAACATCGTTCTCAACACCCCGACGCTGTTGCGCATACTCAATCAACGACCCGAGGCTTTTCAGGCTCAGTGGGCACACGCCGAAACCTGGTGGCCTGGCTACGTGAGGGTTTCAGACTTGCGGCTTCGTGGTCACGCGCGTCAGTGGCTTTGGGCTGCGCAGGGTGAAACGGTCAGTGGACACTTACTGTTCTGGCCGCTGGTGCATCGCGAGCTTCGCTTCAAGACCGTACTTGCGACGGAAGTAAACGTGGACGTGACGTTGGCGGCATCCGATCGAAAGCCACCGCCGTGGACAGCCGATGCGTGGCGGATTACCGCTGACCAGATAGAAACCGCGTCGCTACGGCGATTGCAATGGGACGATCTGCTGCTCACCGGCGTGGCTTCCGCCGAAGTGGGCTTCACTCACCAGCTACGGGGCGGCAGCACGCGCCTGTTCGCCTCGGACATCCGGTCACGACAGGCCACGCTTAGCTATGGCTCGTACTGGCGTTCGCCGGATGCGGCCTTCAATCTGCATTTCTCCTCTGATCCATTCACGCATGATCAGCCGCCTGGCTGGCACAAGGTCGAGGTGGCGACGCTTCATTTGACGTTCGAAGGGGCGACGCCCGCACTGAACCTGGGCGTCGCCCCGGTGGCGGGCCAGGCCGGCGGCGCGGTGCCGGGGGGTGAGGGTCATCTGTCTACGGATATCACGCTTGACCACGGGGTCTTGGCTGACGGAGGGCAAGCCCACTGGAAGGGCACGGTGGCAACGACCGATGCGAATGGCGTCGCCAAGCGGGAGGTAGGAGAAGCCACTCTGGCCGTGAGGAAAGACGATGTGGTGGGGCATTTGTCCATTCCAGCGGCGGCCGATCCCGCGGCGCCCGCGCCTGCCGATCATTTTTCGGTGGATATGTCGTTCGCCAGCCACCGGCTGCTACCCATCCGCTCATCCAGCGAGACATTGAAACTGCTATCGGGCTCGGCCGCTGGGCATTGGCACTTTGCCTCCCTTCGTTGGCTGAAACCGCTGGCTTCAAAAAAGCCCTGGCTGCAGTGGGATGGTGCGGGCGAGATCGATACGGCCTTGCGCATCGATCATGGTCGCCTGTTACCCGGATCACGCCTTGATATTCCGCGGCTTGATCTGGCCGCGATCATTCTTGGCAACCGGTTTTCCGGCGAGGCAGTCGCCAAAGGCCGTGTGGCGACGGACGCCAGTGGAAATTACAGCGCCATGGATATGACGGTACGGAAATTCGTGCTTTCGCCGGGCTCGTCGCCCAGCCAGCCCTATCTTCGTGGCGCCGCGCTGCAGCTGAATTTGCGATCGTCCGACGACCTGTCGGCATTTCGAGACACCGTGTTGGCACACCTGCAGTTCGCCAACGCCGAGGTCCCGGACCTTCAGGCCTACAACCATTACCTTCCCGGGAAGAGCCTGTACTTCATCAGTGGCCACGGCAGCATGTCCACCGAGTTGAACATCAACGGCGAAGGTGATGTGAGCGCGGGTCGGATGCAGATGCGTACCCAAGGAGCACAGCTGGCCCTGGGGACCTCGCGCCTGACGGGAAACCTGAGCATGGATACCCGATTGTCGGTCGCCCAACGCACGGGGCACGCCTTCGATCTTCGAAACTTCACTTTGTCGATGGATGGCGTGCAAATGGAAGGCGCGAATGATCCCTCATGGTGGACTACGATCACGCTTGAGCGAGGCCGGCTGGACTGGGACAGGCCCATGCAACTGAACGGCCTGGCCACCATGCGCATGAAAAACGTGAGTGTGTTGTTGGCGCTGTTCGCGAAGCGAAGCGCGTTTCCGGCTTGGATTGGTCACATCATCGACGATGGCGAAGCCCAGGTCACTTCCGAAGTTCAGGCCAGGCGTGGTGAATTCGTGCTGGATAACTTGCAGGCAAACAACAAGCGCATTGAGCTACTGGCACATCTGCGCATTGCCGAAGGGCAGCCCCGCGGTGACATTTACGTCCGCTGGGGACTGCTGAATGTCGGCGTCGCACTCGCCAACGGCCAAAGGGAGTTCCATTGGGCAAATGCCGCCAGCTGGTATCAGGCCCAACCGGCCCTTCTGCCGGCAACCAATGCGGTGTCGCCATGATGGCCAAGGCAACCGGAGACCGCACTCTTGGTGCGTTCACCTCGTCGGGGTGTCGTGATGAATAGACGGCTGGTCCTTGTCTTTCGATCCGTTGTTTCAGGCGTCTCGGATCATGAGTTACTGACGCGCGCCGCCGCGCTAGCCTTCTATACGGCCTTTTCGTTTGCGCCCGTGCTGCTTTTGCTTTTCTGGCTGTTTTCGATCATCCAGCCCGACTGGGACCAGCAGTTGGTAACCACGTTGTCAGGCATCATGGGTAGCCAGGCCTCGACGGTAGCCGAGCTGGTGATACAGACGGCACAGACCAATCCCCGGCTTCGGCACCTGTATGGCGGCATTGGCCTGGTGATCACCGCCTTCAGCGGCCTGGCGGTGTTCACCCAGATGCAGCAAAGCCTCAATCACGTGTGGAACGTCAGGCCCGTCCCCAAGAAGGCTATTGCAGGCTGGCTGCTGGCAAGGGCACGCGCCTTTGCGCTGCTTATCGGCATCGCCTTCCTGATGATCGTTTCGTTTTCCGCGACCGCCATTGTCGATGTCCTCATTCCCAGCGGGTCGACAGGATGGAAGGTCATGGAAGAGGTGGTCGGCGCCTTGCTGCTGATCGTTGCCTTTGGTGCCATGTACCGCATCCTTCCTGACGCATCGATCGCCTGGATCGACGCAGCTAACGGCGCGCTGCTTACCACCTTGCTCTTCATGGCCGGAAAATTCGTCATCAGCCTGTATGTGGCGCATTCCAGCGTCAGTGGCATCTATGGCCCGGCCAGCGCGCTCATGCTGCTACTCGTATGGGCGTATTACGCCTCGACCATCGTGTTGATTGGTGCGGAGTTGACCCATGGCCTGTCAGCGTCCCGGGGACGTCCAGAGAAACCCAAGGAGTATGCGCAGGCCGAATAAGCGCGTGTAGACGCCACCTTTGCGAAGAGCTTCCCATGAAGATTGATGCAGTCCGCAAGTATGCGATGGCGTTGGAGGCGGTTACCGAAGAGCCTCACCATCAGTCGTCCTCGTTTCGGGTACGAGGCAAGATTTTTGTCACGATCCCACCTCCCGGCGATGTCATTCACGTCTTCGTAGGCGAGGAAGATCGAGAGACTGCCTTGGCGCTGTATCCCGGCTTTCTGGAAAAGCTGCTGTGGGGCGGCAAAGTTGTCGGTCTGCGCGTAGCGCTGGCGACGGCCCATGTCAGCGCGGTGAAGTCCCTGATTAGCCACGCCTACGAAACGCGCGTGCTCAAGGATGCAGGCGCAAAATCCCGTCGAATGGTCCTTCGGTAAGACCAACATGAGCGTGGCATGCCGCGGCTAACCGTGGGGAACGTCGGCGTCCAACTCGAAGCGGGCGTGGGGTCTTGTACGCCTCGCTTGCCGGTCCGCGATGCGACGCTGGCCAGGCTTGCCGGTCGATGCGTCGCTGGCCAGGAAACGGATGACCCCTACTTTGTCGGCGGCGCCTTCGAAGGAAGAAACGCTCGCACCTCGACCGGTGCGCGGCAGGCGACTACCGCTTTTTGTCCCCACGCCAGCGCCTCGTCCATATCCGCCGCTTCCAGTATCCAGAACCCGCCCACGTACTCCTTGGCCTCGATGTACGGGCCATCGGTCACGACCACCGGGCCATCGGACTCCCGGCGCAACGATTTCGCCTTGTTGGCCGGCTCCAGGCCACCGGCGAAGAACCTGGCGCCTACGGCCATCATCTCTTTGTTGAGCAAGGTGATATCGCGGATCATGGCTTCGCTCTCGAGCGACGAGTCGTAGTTGTCGGGGTGGTGAATGGCAACCAGATAGTGCGGCATGTCTTCTCCCGTGGATCATGTTTAGACGGCCCGATGGCCGGCTTTCACTGTCACGACGAACGGCCAGGCCCGAATTCGACAAGTCGTCCGGGCAGTTTACGCATTGGCACGCGTTTGGCGTGATTGCTGGTGTGGGATAGGGAAGCAGGAGGCGCTCAGCACGTGCGCAAGGATGCCTGATTTGAATGTCCGCCTATTGCATGGTTAGGCTTCACGAAAATCTCTTGGCGAGGTGCGGCATGTCTTCTCGAACGGCTTCCTGTTTCTGCGGACAACTGCGCATTCACGTTGAAGGCGAGCCGCAAGGTGTGGGCGTTTGCCACTGCCTTGCCTGTCAGCAAAGAACCGGCAGCGTTTTTGCGGCACTGGCGAGCTTCCGGCGTCCTTTTAAAGTCTTCGGTACGGCTACCGAATATGCTCGCACGGGGGATCAAGGCGCCAGGTTCACATTCCGGTTTTGCCCGGTATGCGGAACGACCGTGTTTCACACGGAAGACGGTGACAATGAGTCGGTGAGCATTGCCGTTGGCGCGTTTGCTGACCCTGACTTTCCAGCGCCTCGCGTTTCCGTCTACGACAGCCGCAGGCATCCGTGGGTCCAGTTGCCGGCAGGCACGCTAACGTTCGACAAAGATCCGATTTGATCGCTTTGGTGCCGCCCACAGTCGTCTTAGCTGCTGAGACAGGGCCGTGCGCTAGTTGGCTCCCGCAGGACGCGCCCCCCCCAGAGCACCGCATGCGATCAACCATGACCCCATCCCGCGTCGATCCAAACCTCGTTTTCGCCTGGCAAACCGCCCATTCCATCGCCCGGAGCTCGCCGCCGCCGGTGCACGACCGCGGGGGCTTCCGAGTAGATACCCACTCGGAAAAGGAAGTGAAACGCTGGGTATTCCCACAGCTATGCGATGGCTTGCGCGCAATCGCACATGACATTACGGCCCCACGTCATTACCTGAAGCTGTGCGGCTCCGACGCAGAGCTGCGAAGTGCGCTGCCGGCTCGCTGGGAGATGCAGTCAGCGAACTATTTCATGATGTCGGAAGCGCCGGCCCTCGATGCGAAGCCGTTGCCGAAAGGGTACGCGATGGAGCTGCATCAAGCCGGCCCCGTCACCCGCGCTTGCATCATCGCGCCGGATGGCGAGCTGGCGGCAAGCGGGTACGCGGCAGAAGCTGCAGGCGTCTTTATCTATGATCGAATTGAAACCGCGCAGGATCACAGGCGCAAAGGGTTGGGCCTCGCGGTGATGATCGCGCTGGGGACAGCGAAAAAGTCGCCATTAAGTCCACAGCTTCTGGTCGCGACAGAAGACGGTCGCAACCTTTATGCGAACCTTGGCTGGGCCGTGCTCGCGCCATTCGCGGCTGCAACCATTCCGGAACCTTGACGCCATCCGTGAACGGATTTTGGGGCCCGCCGCACTCCCCTCCAGGGGAAACAGTGGACTCCCCGCGGGCCATCCCTCCTGCATCGACTCCGGGAAGTCTGCTCCCGGCCTGGGGCGAACATTTTCTCGCCATGGCTCTTCGAACCGCACAGCATGGCGAGACACCCTCATTGCCGGGGCAGCCCCTGCCGCTTCCGCGCAACGGACGTCAATGCGTCCAATTGGGTGGAAATAACCCCCGGCGGACACTACCGAGGCGCGCGGAGCCGGCGTAAAAATGGGGCAACAGCAGCGCCAGGTTCAGATGGCACCGAAATGCTGTTCAGCCAACACGGAATGCACACTCGGGCCATACCGAGGCTGCGGTAGGCTAGACAACCTGAACGGCACAGGCGCATGTGGAGGTCCAACCAATGGCTGCAGAGTCCGTCTCTGCTGCATGGATAGCGTTCGGTACGGTCGAGATCGACACCCTGGGCCATCGCCTGTATGTCAAAGGCGAGGAGATCGGGCTTGAGCGCAAGGCGTTCGCCGTACTCGTGCTGTTGGCGCGCGAACCTGGCCGCGTGTTAAGCCGTGATGAGATTCTCGACGAGGT
>OUWB010003730.1_pt3 | contig 15929 bp, 15 predicted proteins | sample 1779821 | NCBI WGS metagenome assembly OUWB01 (sample SAMEA3914806, study PRJEB12502) | metagenome | biome: forest; material: soil | place: Canada | collected 2011-08-03 | depth 0.1 m
GCGGTCGAACAAGCCCGAAAGCCGGTCATTCAAACTGTCAAACATAGGACATTCCTGGTTTACGAGAGGCCTTCGCCGGCAAACAAAAAACCCCCGAGAGCGCAACGCGCTGTCGGGGAGCCTTTCGATCCTCCGCCGTCCGAAGACAGTCCCGTGATCGCAAAGGTTTGTATGCCGGGCGCGAGCCATCGCGCCGATGTGGCCGGGCTTATGCGCGCAAAGTATCGGAGAGTCAAGGCGGCGCCCGAGTTCCTGGCAGGAACACCGCCCATTAAGCATTCCCGCGTATAACCATACCTCTCATAAGGAAAAAGGGCGGAACCCATGGCTGAAGGCGTAGCGTTGATCATCGAGGATAGTCTCACCCAGGCGCAGATCGTCGGCCGCATGGTCGCCGAAAGCGACTGGGCCTATGTCATCGCGCGCACGCTGGAGGAAGCCCACGCCCAACTGGTCCGCCAGCGCCCGCAACTGGTCTTTGTCGACGTCCACCTGAAGGGCGAAAACAGCCTGGAACACCTGCAGGGCATCCGCGACCTGGTGCCCAATGCGACCATCGCCGTGATGACTGCCGGCAGCCGCGAGGAAGGGGTCGACGAGACCTTGAAGGCCGCGCGCCGCGCCAATGTCGACTATGTCCTGCGCAAGCCGTTTTCACGCAAGCAGATCAACAATATCGTCGATACCGCTGAACGCGACATGGCCGAAGGCCGCCGTCGCCTGCACGCCCTGATCATCGACGACAGCGCGACCGTCGTCTCGCTGACCGCCCAGATCCTGCGTGACAACGGCTTCCGCATCTCGACGGCGACCAGCATGGAAGACGCCATGGAAAATGTCGATATCGCGCACATCGACCTGGTGGTGTCCGACATCTTTATGCCCGGCATGGGCGGCCTGGAAGGCATCAAGGTCATCAAGTCGAACTGGCCGGAAGTGAAGGTCCTGGCCATGTCGGCCGGCCTGCAGACGCGCATCACGCCGCAGCGCGCCACCAATGCCGCCGTGCGCCACGGCGCCGACGCCGAGATCCACAAGCCGTTCAAGCCGGTCGAACTGATTAATCTTACGATCGAGCTAATGGCTTCTTAGTGTGCGCTCAAGTGCCGTGCGGTCGCGCTTGCCGAACGCAAGAGCGTTCGGAGATCTGAGCTCAAGCGCCGCGAGTGGCGGCGCTCTTTCTTCTCCTCCCCATTTTGTTAAAATGGGGAGGTGGCGGCGCGCGCCCAAAGGGCAAGTCGACGTCAGAGGGGTCACTTGCTGTCGTCAAAGCAACCTGAGGCGTCCGTAAGTGACCCCTCCGTCACGGACTACGTGCTTCGCACTCGCCGCGCCACCTCCCCATTTTAACAAAATGGGGAGGAGAAGGTTCGTCGTCTCAAATCTCAAGCGCCGTTCAGCGCTTCCAGATGCACCAATAGCTTCGTCAGGCCGCGCATCAACGCGGCCTTTTCGTCTGCATCGAACAGGGCGAAGTTTTCCTGTTCGAAAGCATAGAGGGTCTGGCCGACCTTGGCGAAGCGTTCGGCGCCCGACGGCGTCAAATAGACCAGGTGCGCGCGCCGATCGGTCGGATGCTTGCGCCGCTCGATCCAGCCATCCTTTTCCAGCCCGTCGAGAAACAGAACCAGCGACGATTTCTCGACGCCGGAAATCTGCACCAAATGCGTCTGGGTCAAGCCCGGGTCCTCGCCTTGCTCGCGACCCTGCATCAGGCGCACCCACAACGTCGCCAGGACCACGACCTGGCCGCCATGCAGCCCGGACCCTTCGATCGCCGTCGTCATGCGCTGGCGCAGCTGCACCTGGAGACGATGCACGATGAAACCGAGGCTGCGCAGATGCACCGCGGTAATCGCCCGTTCCAGATCGTCGTCCTTGTCCGTCATTTCCGAGGCTTAAGGCGGCCGGATGTGCCGCGTCAAGGGTCTTTGGAAAATCCAATTGCATATTGTCTATAATTAGACTATCTATTGGGAAACATCCATAAGGAGGTTGCCATGCGTTGGCTCGCTGCTCTTGCCTTGATGATCCTGTCTCCCCTGATCGCCGAATATCTGCTGGGCAGTATGCCGGTCAGCATGTTGCCCATCCTGCCGATCATGATGCTGATGTATGGCGGAGGCGCCCTGTTGATCCGCGAAATCGTCCGCCGCACCGGCAAGGGCTGGCCGACCCTGATCCTGCTGGCCACCGCCTATGGCCTCATCGAGGAAGGCCTGGTCACCCAGTCCCTGTTCAATCCGAACTACCTGCACTTGCGCCTGCTCGACTTCGGTTTCCTGCCCGCGCTGGGCACCAGTCCGGTCTGGGCGATCTATGTGCTGGGCCTGCACATCTTTTGGAGCATCGCCACGCCAATCGGCCTGGTCGAATGCCTGCTTCCCGCCCGGCGCACGACGCCGTGGCTGGGACCGGTCACCACCGGTATCGCGGCCCTTTTGTTCCTTGCCGGTTCGGGCCTGGTCGCCGCCTTTACCTACAAGTCCCTGCCCTTCATGGCCGCCCCGGCACAAATCATCGGCGTGCTGGCTATCGTTGCCGCCCTGATCGTCGCGGCCTTCGCGTGGCCCAAACCCAAGGCCGCGACGGCTGGCCAGGCACCGCATCCGCTGGCCTTGTTCCTGATGAGCTTCGGACCCGGCAGCCTGTTCGTCGCGACGGAGTATTACGGCATCCACTGGCTGCACACCCCGTGGCCCGGCGCCGTGGCGCTGCTTGGCGGATGTGAGCTGCTGGCCCTCTTGCTGATGGTCACCCTGACGCACGGCCGGACATGGACGAATACCCAGCGCTTTGCGCTGATGGCCGGCGCGTTCGGGGTCTATGTCTGGTTCGGCTTTCCGACCGACCTTGTCCTGCACGGCCGCGCCGACTTGCCGGCCCACGTGATCCTGACCGTCGTGATGCTGGTCATCGCGCTCATTGCCGGCATCAAGGCCAGCCGCGCTAAAGAGCCGGTCTAGAGAAAGCCATTAAACGGCATGTCGAGCAAAGCCGATTGGCGCCATGGTTCGCTCAGATAGGGGATAGCGGCGCGGCCGGCAGCCGAAATCCGGTCGCGCAAAGCCTTCGACGTCGCCAGTTCGCGCAGGCCGATAGCCGCGGCGGTCAATTGCGGCTCACCCCAGCCCTGCTCCGGGTCGCGGTCAAGCCCGGTATAGGGCCCTTCCGGGTCGTTGACGGGCACCACGGCCGCCGGCACCAGACGGGCATTGTCGGCGGTCATGAACTGCATATTGCCGGAAAATTCGGTGGCGATGACGGCAACGCCCTGCGCCATGGCCTCGGCCAGGGTCAGGCCGAAGCCTTCGGCGCGATGCAGCGATACCAGCACGTCGAAGGCGCCGATAAAGGCCGTCATGTCGCTTTCGGAGAAATGGTCCGAGACCAGTCGCATATCACTGCGTTCCGCCACCAGGGCAGCCAGCTTTGCGGCCGACACCGGGTCACGGCTGAGATCGGCGATCTTGATCGTCAGGCGCGTCTGCGGCGACGCCTCCAGGAAAGCGCTTTGCCAGGCATCGATGACGCCCCAGGGGTTCTTGCGCGCCGCCGACGACTTGGCGTCGAACAGACAGAGCATCTCGCACGCCGCGGTCAGGCCGAAACGCCGCCTTGCCTGTTCGCGCTTGTCGGGGCTCTGCGGCGGCAAGGGCAGCAGGGGGTGAGGCATCACGCGCAGACGCGGCAACAGGTCCTCGCGCCCGGCGCCGCTAAAGGCGCGGGCCACCGCATCGCGGACAAAGTCCGAGGGCACCCAGATTTCGTGAAAATAGTCGGCGACGAAGACCCAGGATTTCGGCGCCTTGGTCGTCTCCCAGGCCCAGTAGCCGATGCGGTAGGTCTGGGCCCAGGCGGCCGGCGGATGGGCCAGGAGGGCGACCAGGGCCTCCGACGGATTGGCGTGGATCAGCCAAACCCCACCGGCCCCGTCCGGCCCCACCCCTTCTTCTGGAAATGGCGCGTCCTGGGTCAGGATCCGGCGAAAGGCCGGGCGCAGATCATGTTCGGTGATATCGTAGCCAGCGTCGCGCAGGGCACGCACGGTCAATCGCCCGGCCTGGCCGATGCCCAGCGATTCATTGAGCAGGCCACTGACGATAAAGGGACCGTGATGGATATAGGAGGTGGTGTCGGCCCGAGCCCAGCTGCGGGCGCGCAAGCGCGCAAATTGCCAAAGCCCGCCGTGAATCAACGGCAGGCGGACTTTCAACGGCAGATGGCGCAGGCCCAGCATGTCCCGGGTGTCGCAGGTCGTCCCGCGGCTGGCAAGAGCTTCGTTTCAGGTATTCGTTTTTGAAGGACTGTGACGCGTTTGGCCGTTTAGAGGCCCAACCAACGCCGACGTTGTGTCCAATAGGACTGGAACTGATCGGCCTGGATATCGTCGGCAAAAGTCACGACCTTGACCAGGTGGTCGCCCTGGGTGTCCGAACGGATCGACATGGACTCGGTATCGTTGATAGCGGCGGCTTCGACGAACTTGAAAAAGGCGCCAAAAAAGGCGTCGGTTTCGGAATCGGTACTCAGATTGAATGCCAGACTGATCACGTCGTTACCCTCTTCCTCAACGGCCCAAGTTCAAGTCCATAGCCAGGCCGTCTTCTTGTTCGCCTGATGTCCGTCTGCTTGTATCAAATTGAGCGGATCGGTAAGGCTTCTGGGCGGTCCCGTGCGGCACTGCAATAACTGTGCACCGCACAATGACAAATGAAGCCGAAAATCGAGCCGTTGTCAAAAGCTAAACGGAGTCTTAACGGCACACCCACGCGGATGTGACCCGATTGTCACTTTTCTGCAAAGAATCATAAAAAGACAATGAGGTCAGCCGGTTACATTTATTACCTGGATAGCGACGTTACATGGCGCGTCCAGCGAACGCCCGATCGTTACGTTTCCAGGTAAATCTGCGGTTGCGGCCCGCTGGATCGCGCTAAGCGACCTTGACGGCAGCGGGCTTGGTTTCCGGCTCGGACTTCGCCTCAATCTTGGCGTCCGGCAACAGCAGCTTCTTGATATTGCGTGCCGCCTGGCGGATGCGGTGCTCGTTCTCGACCAGGCCGATACGCACATAGCCCTCGCCATATTCGCCGAAGCCGAGGCCCGGCGCCACGGCGACGTGGGCTTCCTCGATCAGCAGCTTGGCGAACTCGATCGAACCCATGTGCTTGAACTTTTCCGGAATCTCGGCCCAGGCAAACATCGAGGCCGGCGGCGGCGGAATGTCCCAGCCGGCGCGCTTCATCGACGAGATCAGCACGTCGCGACGCGACTTGTAGGTGGCGCGGATCTCGGCGACATTGTCCTGCGGCCCGTTGAGCGCCGCGGCGGCCGCGACCTGGATCGGCGCGAAACCGCCGTAGTCGAGATAGGACTTGACCCGGGCCAGGGCGGCACAGATTTCCGAATTGCCGACCACCATGCCGACGCGCCAGCCGGCCATGGCATAGGTCTTGGACAGCGAGTTGATCTCGACGCTGCGCTTGATGGCGCCATCGACCTGCAGGATCGAGGGCGGCGGGTTGTTCTCGAAATAGATTTCCGAATAGGCGATGTCCGACAGCACGATCAGGTCGTGCTTTTCGGCCAGGCGGATGACCTCCTTGTAGAAGTCGAGATCAACCCACTGCGCCGTCGGGTTGGACGGATAGGACACGATCATCACCGACGGGGTCGGCACCGAATGCTTGACCGCCTTGTCGATGCCCGACAGGTATTGCTCGGGCGACAGGGCCGGCACGTGGCGGATAACCCCGCCGGCCATCAGGAAGCCGAAGGCATGGATCGGATAGGCCGGGTTGGGGCAGATCACCGTGTCGCCCGGCGCCGTGATGGCCATGGCCAGGTTGGCGAAACCTTCCTTGGAGCCCAGCGTCGCCACAACCTCGGTATCGGGGTTGAGCTTGACGCCATAGCGGCGGTCGTAATAGCCGGCCATCGCCTTGCGCAGGCCCTGCACGCCCTTGGACACGGAATAGCCGTGCGACTTGGGCTTTTTGACCGTCTCGATCAGCTTGTCGACGATATGCGGCGCCGTCGCCATGTCCGGATTGCCCATGCCGAAATCGATGACGTCGACGCCCTGTGCGCGCAGCTTTGCCTTGACCTTGTTGACTTCTTCGAAGACGTAGGGGGGCAGGCGGCGGATACGGTAAAAGTCGCGCATGGCGGGGCAGTCTCGGTAGAATGGGGCTCTGGAACAAACGGGGGTGAGAGGCGTCATATGGCCTATCCCTACGCCTTTGTCATCCCTCCGGATGAAATTTTTTAGCCGTAGAGTGCAATGTTTTAGGAAATTTTTGCGCCAGTTGAAAAATATGTGCGCAAGACCTTGCGGCGGCGGCGTGGTAAAGAGCGCCTACCGATATTTGCCTGGGAGGGGGCACATGCAAGCGCGATGGATTACCGTTGTCGCCGTCCTGGCCGGATTATCCGCCCTCCCCGTCCGGGCACAGGACGAGCGCGCGGGGGCTCATGTCGAGGTTCCGGTGCGCGAGGTCATCCTGTCCAATGGCACACGGCGCTACGCCGTGCTGATGACGGCCGGCGGAACGGCGATCGAGGCCGGACTGGATACGGGCTCGGTCGGGCTGCGCCTCCTCGAGCGTGCGGCGGGCGGTATGCAGATCGAGGCGACTCCCCGGGGCACAACCTATAGCTATGGCATCGGCACACGCTTCAGGGGCGTCGCGGCCGAAACCACGTTGGCGTTCGATGCCTTGTCCGGACCGGTTCCGCTCCAGATCATTCAAAAGATCGATTGCCGCCCCGACAAGCCGGCCTGTCCGGCCGCCCACGCCGACCCGGCCAACTTCGGCATCCAGGGCGATGGTTTGCCCGGCGCCGGCTTCGTCGCCATCTTCGGCATCAATATGGGCGAGGATGAAATCGCCAATCCGCTGGTCAAGCTTGGCGTCAAGCGTTGGCTCATCGAACTGCCGAAGCCCGGGGATACCGCGCCTGGCAAATTGATCCTGAATCCGACGGCGGCGGAAACCACAGGCTTCATCATGTTTCCGATCATCCGTGGCCTCGGCGATTCCGACACCGGCGCCCACGACGCCATCGACGGATGCCTGCGTGACCTGAAAACCCAAAAGACAATCTGCGGCGCCTTAATGCTCGATACCGGCGCGCCCGGTATTCGCGTGGTCAGTGCCGACCGTGAAAAACCCTGGGCCGAAGGCGATCCGGCACAGCTTATCCTCCTCAAGGATGGCAAGCCGGCGCTGTGGGATGCATTTACCGTCGGGCGCCGCGAGCAGGCGTCGCACTTCGCGACCGAAGACGACCCGCAAAAGCGCGTGCCACACCTCTATACCGGCCTGATGCCCTATTTCCTTTTCGACGTGCTCTACGACCCGCAGCACGGCGAAATCGGATTGAGATCCCGCTCAGAGTCCGTCATTCCTCCACCAGCGCCTTGAGCCGGTCGAGGCGGTTGTCCCAATGCCGCGACATCTGATCCAGGAAGCGACGGGCCTCGCCCAGGCGCTCGCGCTGCAAGGACCACAGGTTCTCGCGACCGATACGTTCATGGCGAACCAGCCCGGCTTTTTCCAGCACATGCAGATGCTTGGTCACGGCTTGACGCGACATCGCTTGCCCCTGTGTCAAGCCGACGATCGATACTGGCCCCTCGCTCAACCGCGCCAGCACGGCCAGACGGGTCTCGTCACCCATTGCTGCAAAGACTTGGGCCGCGAACAGCTCAGCGGTGGACATAGGCAGCGATCAGCTCCATCTGCTTGGCCCAGCCGCCGTCATTGGCCTTTAGCGCCGCGGCGCGGCGATGCGCCGGGATATGTTCGAACCCGGTTTCGGTGACCGTCAGGGCGACGCCGCCGTCCGTTTCTGTCAGCGTAAAGGTGATCAGCGTCATCGGTTCGTCCGAATAGTCGATATCGGGATCGATGGCGAAGGGATGCCAGCGCAGGGAAAACAGGGTCTTGGGCTCGATGCGGTCGATGGCCAGTTTCACCGGAAATCCGGCATAGGGTTCCTGCATCTTCGCCACTTCCGGATCGACCTCAGTCGGGCGAATGCGGCCGGTCGTGACCTCGCCGGCGGCGAACGGCCCGTCAAGCGCCATGCCAAACCAGGCGCCGAATTGGCGGGAATCGGTCAGCGCGTCCCAGACACGATCCAGTGACGCTTTCAGCACAACGTGCTTTCGATACGGTTTTCCATCAGGCAGCTCCGATATTGCGTATTTCGTAATCCTACGGGGATAAATGAGCAACCAAAAAGTTGCCTTTTATGCCCAGGGCCCGCGTGTTATGGCCCCCTATGCGCAGACGAAACGGGATCATCGCGGGCGGGATTGCGGTCCTTGTGGCCGCCTGGCTGGCGGACGCCTTCTGGATCGAACCGAATAGCCTGATCCAGACGACCCTGGACGTGCAGGATCCGGCCTGGCCGGCCTCGACCGCGCCGTTGCGCGCCGTGCTGGTCTCCGACTTCCATGTCGATCACCTCCATATGCCGCCGGCGCGGGTCCGGGCCATCGCTGCCCAGGTCGATGCCCTGCATCCGGACGTCATCCTGCTGGCCGGTGACTATATCGGTGACGAGGGCCTGCATCAGGGCGAGGCGCGGCGGCGACAGAAGCGAACGGACGGCGCCTTTGAAATCGCCGGCATGAAGGCGCTGGGCGGATTTGACGCCCCACTGGGTGTCTACGCCATCATGGGCAATCACGACTGCGACTGGGACTGCGCCGAAACCCGCGCCATCCTCGCCACGACGCATGTCCACCTGCTGGAAAACCAGGCGGCGCGGCTGGCGCGGCCAGGCGGCGACGTATGGATCGAAGGCATAGAGGATATGGGAACCCAGGCGCCCAACTTTGTGGCCGCCGCCGCGCCCGTGCCGAAAGGCGCCGCCAGCCTGGTCATGACGCATAATCCCGACGTGTTCGACTGGAGCGACAACCAGGCTGAGCTTCAACTGTCCGGCCATACCCATGCCGGCCAGGTGCGGTTGCCGATCATCGGCGCCCTGGCGCGCATGTCCCGCTATACCGAGAAGACGGCCAAGGGCTGGACGATCGTCGACAACCGCATCCTGGTGGTGACGCATGGGCTGGGCGAAAGCGGCGTGCCGCTGCGTTTCGGCGCGCCGCCGCAGATCATGATCCTGACCATCCATCCGGGCCCGACCGCCAAGGTCACCAAGGTCAGCGAAACTCCATTACACTAAAGGAAAAGGCGGGGCCGTCTTTCGACGACCCCGCCCCAACCTGTGACTTCCTGTGAGGGAAAGCTTATTTCGACACGTAGACGGGCTTGCCGCCGTCGGTGATTTCGGTCGCCCATTGCTGGCGGATCAGCGCCTTGACCGAAGCCGGCATCGGCACGAATTGCAGGTCCGACGCGTCGAGGTCGCCGGTCTTGAAGCCGAAGTCGAAGAACTTCAGGACGTCGGCGCGCTTGGCCGCATCGCCGTCGGTCTTGTAGAGGATGGCGAAGGTGGCGCCCGAGATCGGCCAGGCATTGGCGCCCGGCTCGTTGGTGAGCATCATGTAGTTGCCGGGCGCATGGGCCCAGTCGGCCTTGGCGGCCGCTTCGGCGAAGGCCGAGGCTTCCGGACGCGGCCAGGTGCCGTCATGGCTCTGCACCAGGGCGTAGTTGGCGGCGGTCTTCATGACATAGGCGTATTCGACGTAGCCGATGGCGCCGGTCGTTTGCTTGACGAAGGCTGAGACGCCGTCATTGCCCTTGCCACCGAGGCCCGTCGGCCATTGCACGGCGTCGCTGACGCCCAGGGCCGACTTCCACTCGGGCGACACCTGCGACAGGTAGGTGGTGAAGATGAAGGTCGTGCCCGACCCATCCGAGCGGTGAACGACGGTGATCGGCAGGGCCGGCAGGTTGAGGCCCGGGTTCAGCTTGGTGATCTGCGGGTCGTTCCAGGCGGTGATCTTGCCCATGAAGATCAGAGCCAGGACTTCACCCGACAGGTGCAGCTTGCCGGCGGCGACGCCAGGGATGTTGATCATCGGCACCACGCCGCCGATGGCGGTCGGGAACTGGTAGAGGCCGTATTGGTTCAGCACGTCTTGCGTCAGCGGCTTGTCCGAGCCGGCGAAGTCGACGGTCTTGGCTTCGATTTGCTTGATGCCGCCGCCCGAGCCGATGCCTTGGTAGTTCAGGTCGTTGCCCGACGCGCGCTTCCAGCCTTCCGCCCACTTGGCGTACAGCGGTGCGGCGAAGGTCGACCCCGCGCCCGAAAGCGAATCGGCATGCCCGGCGCCAGCCGAGGCCAGCAGTGTCGCGCTGAACGCGACCGTCAAGAATGTCTTCATGTCCCCAGTCTCCATGGATCTTAACAGATTAAGGTCTGGATCACCTGATCCTGAGGCTTGGGGTACGCGCCTTTTGCAACAGCCACGTGACGGCAGAGGGGAGCGCCCATTCGACGCGGATACCGACCAAGCTCTGCCAAGACCCTCCGCGCCATTATCGTCGGCGTGGTTGCCGTCGGGGTTGGACATCGTTCGCCGAATAGCCCAGCCTACAGCCTCTTCGAAGTCCTCCGAACCCTCTGGAGTTCGGCATTACCTTTGGGTGGCTCGCGCTACAGCCGTTGGACAATGTCGACGCAGAATTCGACGAACGCCCGCACCTTGGCCGGCGGATGCTTGCGTGACGGATGGAAGGCGAACAGCGGGAAGCGTTCGCCATGCCATTGTGGAAAAATGTCCACCAGCGCGCCGTCCGCCAGCAGGTCCCCGACACCCCAACCGATGATCTGAGCGATGCCGGTGCCCGCGACGCATTCCTCCAGCATCGACTTGGGATCGGTGAAGGTCAGCGGGCCGCTCGTCGCAACCTCGATCGTCTCCGCGTCGCGGATGAACGCCCAGTCGTACGGCCGCCCTGTATGGGGGTCGAGAAATTGCAGGCAGCGATGGCCGACGAGATCCGAGGGATGTTCGGGTTGGCCGTATCGCTCAAGATAGAGTGGCGAAGCCACGGTGAGGATCGGCGCCTCGATCAGCTTGCGCGAGACCAGCGTCGACAGGCGCGGTTGCCCGAAGCGGATGGCGAGGTCGATGCCTTCCGACACCAGATCACCAACATGGCCGCGCGTGACGAATTCGATCGCGAGCTGCGGATGGCGCTCACAGAAGGCGCCCAGCCGGCCGGCCAGGACCAGCGGCAGGAAGAAAGGATCGATGTCGATTTTCAAGCGGCCGCGGACCGCTGAAACCGCGCCTGACGCAACGGTCGCTGCGTCCTCGATGGCGTCGAGGTGCGGTTTGACCGCCTCGTAGAAGCGCCGCCCCTCATCGGTCAGCGTCACCGATCGCGTGGTGCGATCGAGCAGCCGCGCGCCGAGCCTCGTCTCCAGCCGGCCGATCGCCCGGCTGACGCCGGAATCGGTGAGTCCGATGAGTTCTGCGGCCTTCACGAAACTGCCGCCGTCAACGACCGCCGCGAGAACACTCACGCCGGACAGAATCCTTCCATCGAACGACACATGAACTCCTGATTTTCAGTCATGAATCATATGACATAAGGTCACTTAATTCAAGTCCCTGGTGGGGCGATAAGGGTTGCAGCCTGATCGAAACCTCAGATCGCAATCTTCGCAAAGGACTTGACCCGTGAGCCAGCACAAGACCGACCGCACCCTGTTCAGGGGCGGCACCATCGTCACGATGGACCCCAAAGTTCCCAATCTTTTGGCCGGCGATGTGCTGGTCGAGAACGGCCGGATTGCCGCGATCGGCGACACCCTCCAGGCGGACGGCGCCGAGGTGATCGACGCTGCCGGCTGCATCGTCATGCCGGGCTTGATCGATGCGCACCATCATATGTGGCTTGGCGTGATGCGTCGCATGATGCCGGATGTCGACGATCTCTTTGCCTATATCGACGTCGTGGCCGAGACCTTGGGCGCGCATTATCGCCCGGTCGACATGTATGTGAGCACGAAGCTGACGGCAGCGGCTTCGCTCGATGCCGGGATCACCACGATCATCGACGCCTGCCATGCCTCGCGCAGCCCCGGGCATACCGATGCGGCGCTCGAGGCGCTATATCACAGCGGTATCCGCGCGCTGCATATGGTCGGCGCGCCCATGGACAAGCAGGCGTCGGCCGCGCACCTGCCCGGCGATCTCAAGCGCCTGGCGACGACGTGGAACCAGGGCTGTGGCCTGGTCCGCGTCGGTCTGTTCGGCCAGCTCAACCTGGATTGGTGGAAGGTGGCGCGCAGCCTCGACATGCGTATCCTGACCGAGTTCATCGGCGACCTCGCCAAGCTGGGGCCTGAATTCGATGAACCCGGCCTGCTCGGTCCGCACAACATCTTCAATCACTGCACCCGCGTGCCGGAAGAGACCTGGCAACGCTTCGCCAGGGCCGGCGTCAATGTCACGGTCAATCCGCGTTCGGACGCCCTGTTCGGCTTCGACGACGAAGGCTTCGCCTATCAGCAGGCCATCGATCATGGCCTGACGCCGGCGCTCGGCATCGACCTCGACACCGCCTTCGGCAGTGACCTGTTCGGCGAAATGCACGCCCTTTTCGGCCAGCAGCGTTCGGCGATGCGTTACCGCCGGTTCCGCGGCGAGGCGAATGTGGCCGCGCCGATCTCAGTCGAAGCGGTGCTGAAAGCGGCAACTGTCAATGGCGCCCACGCCGCCGGTCTTGAAAACGAGATCGGTACGCTGACGCCCGGCAAGCAGGCCGACATCATCATGGTTCGCACCAACGGCGTCGCTGTGTTCCCCGTGACCAACGCCATAGGCACGATCGTCCAGGCGGTCGAACGCGCCGATGTCGATACGGTGATGGTGGCGGGCGCGATCCGCAAGCGCGCCGGCAAACTGATAGGGGTCGACGTCGCCGGGCTTGCGGCCGACGTCACCGCCTCGCGCGACTATCTGCTTGCGGCGAGCGGTTATCGCCCGGACCTGTTCGGCGCGCCCACGGCCGCCGGGACCGACGCCTGACCGGCATTGCCGCCGGTCTCGGGCGGCAATGCCATCTCTTCAACCGAAATACATGGAGGCTGCTATGTCGGCATCTGCTGCCAAAGAGGCCGGTCGATCGGAGACCGCGCCGGCTCATCTGTCCCGCCCCGCGCCGGGCATTATCGCGGCGCTTTTCTGCGGCTATCTGGCCGTCGGCCTGCCGCTGCCGGTGATACCGCTGTTCGTCCACGACAAGCTGGGTTTCGGCAATCCCATCGTCGGACTGGTCATCGGCATCCAGTTTCTCGCCACCGTGCTGACGCGCGGCTATGCGGGCAGGCTCGCCGACCACCATGGCGGCAAGCGTTCGGCGCTGCAGGGCGCAGCGGTCTGCGCGCTGGGCGGGGGGCTCTATTTCATCGCGGCCATACCCGGGCTTTCCCCCCTGACGAGCCTCCTGATCGTTATCGCCGGCCGCCTGGTCGCCGGCTTCGGCGAGAGCCAGTTCGTCACCGGCTGTGTCGCCTGGTCGGTTGCCTCGGTCGGCCCTGGGCGCGCCGGCCTGTCGATGTCCTGGACGGGCATCGCTATGTTCGCCGCGCTCGCCATCGGCGCGCCGGTCGGCATGGCGCTCTACCAGGCCTACGGGCTCGAAGCGGCCATGATTGCTTGCATCGCAGCTCCCCTCGTTGCCGCGCTCATCGCCTGGCGCGAACGGCCCTATGCCAGCCCGGCGGGTCAGCGCTTGCCGTTCCACAAGGTTGTCGGCCAGATCTGGCGGGAAGGGCTCGGCCTGATGCTGCAGGGCGTCGGCCTGTCGGGTCTGACGGCGTTCGCTTCGCTCTATTTCGCGGCGCAGAGCTGGCATCATGCGGGCCTCGTCATGACCGCTTTCGGCATAGGCTTCATCTTCGTTCGCCTTGTCCTCGGATCCCTGCCGGACCGGATGAGCGGCTATCGCGTCGCCCTGTGGTCGCTGGTCGTCGAGGCGGTCGGCCAGACGATGCTGTGGGGCGCCCCGCAGGAGAGCGTCGCACTTGCCGGCGCGCTGGTCACCGGTCTCGGCTGCGCGCTGGTCTTTCCGGCGCTCGGGGTCGAAGCCTTGAAACGCGTGTTGCCGGCCAATCGCGGCAGTGCGATGGGCGCGTTCGTCGCCTTCCTCGACATCGCCTACGGCCTGTCCGGCCCCTTGGCGGGCGTGATCGCCGGACAGTTCGGCTACGCCTTCGTTTATCTGTTCGGCGCGGCCTGCGCGCTCATCGGCGGGGCGCTTGTCGCCACCGCTCGCAATCCTCAACTATGAATCTCAGCCCCGCGCTGTCCCGGAGACAAATCATGTCACGTATCTTCATTTCCGGCTCGTCCACCGGTCTCGGCCTGATGGCGGCTGAGCGGCTCATCGATCAAGGCCATCACGTCGTCCTGCATGCGCGCAATGCCCGCCGCGCCGACGACGCCAGGCGCGCGCTGCCCGAGGCCGAGGCCGTTGTCGAAGGTGACCTCGATACGGTTGCCGGCGCCAAGGCGGTCGCCGCGCATGCCAACGCCCTGGGCCGCTTCGACGCCGTGATCCACAATGCCGCGGTCGGTTATCGCGAAGGAGCCCGCCTGACCCCTGACGGCTTGCCGCATGTGTTCGCGATAAACACCTTGTCGGCCTACATCCTGACCGCCTTGATCGAGCGACCGCACCGGCTCGTCTATCTCAGCTCGGGCATGCACCATCATGCCGACGCCAATCTCGACGACATCCTCTGGCGCAAGCGGCGCTGGAACGGCTCGACGGCCTATGCCGAGAGCAAATTGCACGACACGATGCTCGCCTTTGCCGTCGCCAGGCTCTGGCCGGATGTCTTGGCAAACGCACTCGAGCCCGGCTGGGTGCCGACCCAGATGGGTGGCGCCGGCGCGCCGGATGATATGGATCAGGCGCATCTCACCCAGGCCTGGCTGGCCGCCGGCGATGAACCGGAAGCCAAGGTAAGCGGCCGTTACTTCTACCATCTGCGTCCGCTCGCCGCCAATTCGCAGGCCGACGACGCTGCGCTCCAGGATCGCCTCATCGCGATCTGCGCCGAGTTATCGGGTATTGCATTTCCGACCTGAGCGTCGGACGGAATGTCCGTGGCCGCCGTCTGGCGTCTTCCGGGACGTACGCCTATTCCACGGTCACCGACTTGGCCAGGTTGCGCGGCTGGTCGACGTCGGTGCCCTTATGCACGGCCGTGTGATAGGCCAGGAGCTGGATCGGCACCGAATAGATCAGCGACGCGATGAACGGATCGCAGGCCGGGGCCTTGATGATCTTCAAGGCCTTGGCGGCATCGCCGGACAGGGTCGGCACCTTTTCCGGCACGTCGGTGATCATCACCACGCGGCCGCCGCGCGCTGCCACTTCCTGGACGTTCGACGCCGTCTTTTCGAACAGGGGGCCGTCGGGGGCGATGACCACCACCGGGGTGTTCTCGTCGATCAGGGCGATCGGCCCGTGCTTCAGCTCGCCCGCCGCATAGCCTTCGGCGTGGATATAGCTGATTTCCTTGAGCTTGAGCGCGCCTTCAAGGGCCAGCGGATACATCTCGCCGCGGCCGAGATAGATGACGTCGCGCGCCTTCGATAGCTCATGCGTGACGCGGATGATGTCGGGATCCATGGCCATGGCCTGGCTGAGCAGGCCCGGCACTTCGAGCAGGACCTGGACCAGGTGCGCCTCGCGCACCTTGTCGATCTTGCCACGCTGGGCGGCGGCTGCGACGGCCAGCGATAACAGGGCCGAAAGCTGGGCGGTAAAGGCCTTGGTCGAGGCGACGCCGATTTCAGGGCCGGCATGGGTCGGCCACAGGATGTCGGCCTCGCGTGCCATGGTCGAGGAATGGACATTGACCACGGCGGCGGTCTTCAGACCCTGGTCCTTGCACCAGCGCAGCGCCGCCAGCGTATCGGCGGTTTCCCCCGATTGCGACACAGCCACCGCCAAGGTGCCCGGCGTCACGGCCGGCGA
>OUWB010077378.1_pt1 | contig 15906 bp, 15 predicted proteins | sample 1779821 | NCBI WGS metagenome assembly OUWB01 (sample SAMEA3914806, study PRJEB12502) | metagenome | biome: forest; material: soil | place: Canada | collected 2011-08-03 | depth 0.1 m
TCGGGGCAATAGGTGTAGCCGAAGAACACCGCCGTCCACTTGCCGTCGAGCGCCGTCTGGGTAACGACATGCCCCGCCGTGTCCTTAAGCGTGAACGGCCCGCCGATAGCGCTATTGGGGTCGGTCGCGGCGCCGTAGCTGGCCATCGGATGGCTGAGGCTGCGGTACCAGCCGAAGCCGGCCAGCGCGGCCAGGGCGACGACACAGGCGACGAAAAGGCTCAGGCGAATGCGGTTCATGTGGGGGACTCGGTCCTGCGACCCCGTGTCATGTGGCTTCGGAGCGCCGCAGTGGTATATAAGCCCTCATGCCTTTGCGCAAACCTCTGAAATGGATCAATGCCGCCCTGAGCGACGGAGCGGCGGCCGAGTCCCCGATCGCCCGCTTCTATGACGGCGACCGCGACCGCTTGCGGCTGCGCACCCTGGTCATGCTGCGCTGGCTGGCGATCGTCGGCCAAAGCGCCATGCTGCTGGTCGTCGCCTTCGGTTTCGGCTTTCATATCAATATGTGGCTTACGCTCAGCGTCATCCTGGCCAGCGTGTGGGTGAACATCGTGCTCACCGTCGGACGGCGCAATGTCCAGCGCATGAGCGGCTGGGAGGCGGCGGCGCAGCTCAGCTTCGACGCCCTGCAACTGGCCCTGCTGCTGGCGGTCACCGGCGGATTGAACAATCCCTTCTGCCTGATGCTGATCGCCCCGGCGACGGTGGCGGCGGCCAATCTGCCGACGCGCTATGGCGTGCTGGTCGTCGCCGTATCCGTGGCGTCCGCCCTGGCCCTGGCGTTCTGGGCCCTGCCCTTGCCGTGGCAGCCCGGCGAGACCTTCGTTTTGCCCGAGATCTACCGGCTGGGCTTTCTCGGCGCCATCCTGATCGGCATCGTCTTCACCGCCGGCTATGCCTGGCGCGCCGCGCTGGAATCGGCGCGCATGGAACAGGCGCTGGCCGCGACCCAGGCGGTGCTGGAAAAGGAACACCGGCTGTCGGCGCTGGGCGGGCTGGCGGCGGCGGCGGCGCATGAGCTCGGCACGCCGCTCGGCACCATTCAGGTCGTCGCCAAGGAGATGCTGCACGGGTTGAAACCCGACAACCCGCTGTATGAGGATGCCCAGCTGCTGGTGTCGCAGAGCCAGCGCTGCCGTGACATTCTCAAGAACCTGTCGGCCAAGCCCGAAACGCGCGATTCCGTCTACGACCGGGTGCCGTTGCGCACCTTCCTGGAGGCCGCCGCCGCGCCCTATGCCCGCGCCGGCAAGACCATCCGGATCGAGGTGGCGGCTGAAGGCACAGCGGACGGCGACGGGCCTTTGATGCGCCGCCGACCGGAATGGCTGCACGCCCTGTCGGCCTTCATCGAGAACGCCAGCGACTTCGCCCGCGGCGAGGTCGTCGTCCGCGCCGAGGTGCAAAAGGCCTTCGTCCGGCTCAGTGTCGAGGACGATGGGCCGGGATTCGCCCCGGACATATTGTCGCGGTTGGGCGAACCCTACGTCTCGTCGCGCAGCCTCCACGCCGGCGACGCGCAAAACCTTGACGGCTCAGGCCATACGGGCATGGGACTGGGCCTGTTCATTGCCAAGACCCTGTGCGAACATACCGGCGCCGTGGTCAGTTTCGGCAATCTCGAGCGCGGCGGCGCCTTTGTCCGGGCCTTGTGGCGCCGCGACCGCGTCGATATCCTGTCGGGCGAAGACGCCCTAACCGTTGAGTGACGAGCCGATGAGCGAACCGCACGACCTCGAAGCCTTCAAGGCCGACATCGCCGCCAAGGTGGCGGCCCTGTCCGACCGCTCGCTGCTGCTGCTCGACGACGACGCGCCGTTCCGCATCCGCCTGGCGCGGGCGCTGGAGGCGCGCGGCTTCGCCGTGATGACGGCGGAAAACATCCAGCAGGCGCTGGCGATCATCGATCAGACGCCGCCGGCCTTCGCGGTGATGGACATGCGGCTCGACGACGGCAACGGCCTGAAGGCGGTCGAGGCCTTGCACAAGAAACGCGCCGACGCCCGGGCGATCATGCTGACCGGCTATGGCAATATCGCCACGGCGGTGGCGGCGGTGAAGTCCGGCGCGATCGACTATCTGTCGAAGCCGGCCGACGCCGACGACGTCGTCAAGGCGCTGCTGGCGGTCGAGGACCACGCGCCGCCGCCGCCGGAAAATCCGATGTCGGCCGACCGCGTGCGCTGGGAGCACATCCAGCGCGTCCATGCCCTGTGCGGCGGCAATGTCTCCGAGACCGCGCGCCGGCTGAACATGCATCGCCGCACCCTGCAACGGATCCTGGCGAAACGCGCGCCGAAATAGGCCGCATTTCCGCCCGGCGCCTTGCCAAGGCAGACCTGTCATGCCTAAGATTTGCACAATAGAGGCCAGGATTTTATGGGGATAGAATCATAATTCCGGCCCGATAAACCGGGAAGATACAATGGGCGCTGCACCCCTATCGAAAATCGCCATTCTTGGCGGGGGAACCTCCGGCTGGATGACGGCCGCCGCCCTCGCCAGGTTCTTCGGACATAAGGTACAGATCACCCTCGTCGAATCGGACGACATCGCCACGGTCGGTGTCGGCGAGGCAACGATCCAGCCGCTGCGCCAATTTCACAATATGCTGGAAATCGACGAAAACACCTTCATGAAGGCCGCCGGGGCGACGTTCAAGCTGGGCATTCGGTATCATAACTGGTTCCGCAAGGGGCATACCTACTTCCATCCCTTCGGGCACTACGGGCTGGGCGCCGAACTCGGCACGTTCCCGCAGGCCTGGATCATGCTGAACCTGGCCGGCCTCATCGACGGCGAAGGCGCGGACTATCTCGATTCCTACTCCCTGTGCACACTGGCGGCGTATTCGAACCGCGTCACGACCGGCCTGGCCTATCCGAACATGGGCCATATGCGCAACCAGAGCGCCTATCATTTCGACGCCAGCCGTTACGCGGCCTTCATGCGCACCTATGCCTGCGGCCGCGGTGTCGAACGCATCGAGGGCCAGATGGTCGATGCCGAGCGCAATGCCGAAACCGGCCATGTCGAGGCGTTCACGCTGAAGTCCGGCCAGCGCATCGAGGCGGAACTCTTCATCGACTGTTCGGGAATGCGCGCGCTGCTGATCGAGGGCGCCTGCGAGGTGCCCTATATCGACTGGAACCGCTGGCTGCCGATGAACCGCGCCATCGTCATGCCGACGACGCACGACGGATTGCGCCAGCCGTATACCACATCGACCGCGACCGAGGGCGGCTGGCAATGGCGCATCCCCATCCAGGAGCGCATCAGCAACGGCCACGTGTTTTCCACCGACCACATCTCCGAAGCACGCGCCGAGGAGATTCTGTTCGAAGTGGCGCCGGGAACGCCAATGGCCGATCCACGCATCATCAAGTTCCGCGCCGGCCGGCGTGAAAAGCTGTGGGACAAGAACGTCGTCGCGGTGGGGCTGTCGAGCGGCTTTATCGAGCCGCTGGAATCGACCAGCATCTACATGATCCAGGCGACGATCAACCGCCTGCTGACCCATATGCCGGATACGGACTTCTCGCCCGTCAATCGCGACGTCTTCAATCGCCGCATAACCGACGAGTTCGACCACATCCGCAACTTCATCATCATGCACTACCATCTGACCGAGCGCGAGGATTCCAGCCTGTGGAAGCAGGTCAAGCATATGGACATTCCCGACGAACTGCGCCTGCGCATCGACCTCTTCCGCGAGCGCGGCATGATCCTCAACTATCCCGACGAGATGTTCGGCGCGACCTCGTGGCTCGCCATCATGATGGGGCAGGGGGTCAGGCCGCGCGGCTACAACCCCATGATGAACAACCTGGACCGCGATGCCCAGGTGAAGATGTTCAAGGCGATGCAGGGCGAGATCCAGTCGGCCCTGGCCACCTTGCCGACTCAGGACAAGTACCTGAACGATCGCGGCTGGGTCCATGATGCACCGATGCAGTCGGCGTGACGGTCACTCTGAAGTAATTTTTAAACCACGAAACACACGAAACACACGAAGTTAGCTGACAATCCGTTCCACCTTCGCCTTTGGATAGGCGCCGAAATTCACTAATAACCCCAGTCGAAATCTGCTCGCCTTGAGATAGTTCAGGACTTGGGCGCGATGTATCGGAGCGAACTCCTGCGTTGCCTTGAGTTCTACAATAATTTCGCCGTAGCAGACGAAATCGGGTTTATACGTTTGGAGAAGTGGCGCGCCTTTATAGGATAACGCCAACTCTTGATGTGCGACGTAAGGAATGTTCATGCGTGCGAATTCGCGCGCGAGACACTCTTGATATACGGCTTCGAGAAAGCCGGCTCCCATCTCGCGTCCAACTTCGAAGATCGCGCCCTGAATTGCAAAAACTTCTTCTTTGAAGAGCAAATTTTCCATCGATATGCAGGCACATCCTAGAGTTCGTGTTTTTCGTGTGTTTCGTGGTTCAAAACCCTTTACTCATCCGCGATGACGATCCCCGGATTATCCGGTGGGATAAAATCGAACAGCCCGTAGTCGAGTTGCTTTTGCGGCCGCAGCGGCACAAGCGGCGTGTCGGCCAGACCCTGCACCTCATCGGGCGTCAGTTCGCCACCGCGCGCCGACTTGCGCAGCTTGCGCGCCTGGTCGCCGGTCGCTGTGCCCGCTTTTGCCGCGCTCGCCCCCAGCATCTTCCAGTAGCTCACCGACAACTGCCACACCGGCTCGGCCGGCCGCGCCATCTTCGGCCAGCGCTCGCCGTCGCGGAACACCGGCGTCACCGCCCGCCCGCGCGCCACGGGCGACTTGAGACGGCACGTCAGGACGCAGACCGCATTCTCGGGCGCCGGCGAGAACAGCCGCCCCGAGCGATCGTCCTCGACCAGACCGGCATAGGCGTCGAGCGCATCCTCGCGCCGTTCGTAAACCGGCCCCGTGGCTTCCGAAACGAAGGCGACCCGGCCGCCGGCCATGGCCTCGGCATCGCGTTCGCGCATCGCCCGCCGCGTCGCGCCGGCGCGCAACTGGATCAGGGCGTCATGGCCGTCGCGGGCGATGGGATAGGCCGGGAGGGGCATAAGCACTTTCTGAAAAGTGTTACGCACTTTTCAGACAAAAAGTGCGTAAGCAAAAATGAGAGCTCTTGACGGACCGCAGGCCCGTAGAGAGCTCGATGTTCATGGTTTGTGCGGGCAGGCATCTAACCCCGAAACGCCATCTGACGCAACCGGCTTGACGTGTCTCCTATAATTCGGTATTTAGCAAAATAACGAAAGGAAGCCTCGTGAGCGAAGTCTACAAAGCCCTGGCCGATCCGACGCGCCGCCGCATCCTGGAAATGCTGCGCGACGGGCCGATGACCGCCGGCGATATAGCCGACCGCGTCCATGTCGCCAAGCCGACCCTGTCCGGCCATCTCAATGTGCTGAAGGCGGCGGGCCTGATCGACGTGACGCGCCAGTCGACCTCGCTGATCTACCGCCTCAATATCTCCGTGCTGGAGGAAGCGCTGTTCGCGCTGATGGACGCTTTCAAGGTCGATGTCACAAGGGGCGCGGCGCGCGCCGTGCCGGATGGGGAGACACAGTCATCATGAGCCTGAAATTCGCCAAGATCGCCTCGCTGGCCACCGTGGCCGCCACCGCCGGCGTCAGTCTGTGGGCGCGCACGCAATTGCCCGACGCGCCGATCGCCACGCATTTCGATGCCGCCGGCCACGTCAACGGCTATATGGCGCGCGACACGGCGCTGGCCTTCGGGCCCGCCGCCGCGCTCATCCTCGCGCTGATCATGCTGTGGGCCCTGCCGGTAATCATGCCGAAAAAGGGCCGGCTCGAGCGATCGTCGGAAGCCTACGGCGCTTCGGCCATCGTCACCGTGCTGTTCGTCTGCCTGGTCCAGTGCGGATTGATCGCCCGGGCGCTGCATTACCCCCTCGACGTACCGAAGCTGGTGCTGGCGGCGTCCGGCGTGCTGTTCATCGTTATCGGCAATTACCTGCCGAAGACCCGTTACAACTACGTCATGGGCATCCGCAATCCGTGGACCCTGTGCAACGAGGAGGTGTGGGACAAGACGCACCGCTTCGGCGGACCCCTGTTCATGCTGTTGGGCGCGCTCATCATCGCCGACGCCGTGCTCGTGCCGTTTCCCCTGGCCTTCATGCTGATGGTGCCGGCGGCCTTGGTCGTGACGCTCATCTGTGTCGTTTATTCCTACGTGGTCGCGAAAAGATTAAACGCCGCTTGATTGTCCACCGCTGCGTTAACCTCGTGCTAAGGTTTTTCGCCCGTAATTTTAGGAATTGGTTTAGAGTTAACCTCTGACTGATTCGTAACAAGGGCTTGGCGGCTTACATGGCCATGGAATCTATCGCGTATACGGCCGCCGCAGGGGCCATGGCGCTGGCCCTGTCCACCACCTACCTCGCTTGGCGCACCCGTGCCCGCCTGACTCAGGCGCGCGACACCGCGCGCGAGAGCCTGCTGTCGCGCGAGGCGATGCTGGGTGAGCTGGATGCTGCCACCCAGGCCTTCGACGAGGCTTTTCTCGCCGTCGAGGGCGACGCCGTACGCCTGGTGTGGGGCGAGGAAACCCTGAAACAATGCGCCATCGCGCTCGGCATCCGCAATGTCGCCGAGGCCGACTTCGCGCCCGCCGTCGTCGAGGCCCTGGGCGAGACCTCGCCCGAAGCGGCGACCGGCCTGAAGGCGCTGATCTCCGAAGGCCGTTCGTGCCGGTTCGAAGTGTTCGCCGAAAACGCCGGCGGCATCCCCGCCGCCACCCCGGCCGGCCTGACCCTGATCATCGAAGGCAAGTCGTCGGGCGCCACGGCCTGGATCCGCCTGGCCATCGCCGGCGCCAAGGCGTCCTTGTCGTCGGGTCCGTTCGCCCAGATGGCCGAGCACCTGCCGGCGCCGTGCTGGATCTGCGCCCGCGACGGCCGCATGGTGTGGGCCAATGCCGCCTGGCTGAAGGCCGCCGAAGCGCCGTCGCTGGAATATGCCCTGAAGCAGAATATGGGGCTCGACCGCAATGCCGACCAACTGGTCGCCGAGGCGCTGGAAAGCCATTCGCGCCGCGACGGCTTCCGCTGGCTGACGCTCGGCGGTCAGCGCCGCTCGTTCCACATTATCGCTGAACCGCTCAACGAAGCCTATGTCTGCGCCTACGCCATCGACGTCACCGAGGCCGAGGAAAGCCGCGAGGCGCTGAAGCGCCACGCCAAGGCGCACGACGAGACGCTCGATTCGCTGGAAGACGCCGTCGCCATCTTCGGCCCGGAAAAGCAGTTGATGTTCCACAACCGCGCGTTCGAAAAGCTGTGGGAGATCGAGCCGGCATGGCTCGCCGAACGGCCGACCCACGGCGAATGGCTCGACCGCCTGCGCCAGAAGCGCCGTTCGCCGGAAACCAGCGACTATTCCGCCTTCAAGGCGCGCGAGCTGGAATTCTACGGCCTGACCCACACGGCGGACGACGAGATGTGGACCCTGCCCGACGGCCGGTCCCTGCGCGTCGTGCGCCAGCCGCATCCGCTGGGCGGCCTGTTGATCCTGTTCTCCGACAAGACCGGCGAACTGAAGCTGAAGACGCAGTTCAACAGCCTGATCCAGGTGCAGAAGTCGACGCTCGACCAGTTGAACGACGCCGTCTCGGTCTATGGTTCCGACGGGCGCCTGCGCCTGCGCAACCAGGCCTTCGACCGCTTCTGGAAGCTGCGCGGCGAGGATATCGAGGGCGTGGTCGATTTCACCACGGTCGCCGAACAGTGCCTGCCGCTGGTCCACGATCGCGGCTTCTGGACCGAGCTGAAGGCGCGGGTCACCGACACCGACCCGCTGGCGCGCGCCCCGCAACTGGGCGAGATGAAGCTTTCCGACGGCCGCCTGGCGCAGTGGCGCACGCAGCCCCTGCCGGACGGCGCGACGCTGGTCGCCTTCTCCGACATCACCGCGACGCGGCAGCTCGAACGCGCCATCGTTGCCCGTGACGAGGCGCTCAACGAATCGGTGCGGCTGAAGCGCGATTTCGTCGCCAATGTCTCCTATGAACTGCGCACGCCGCTGACCACCATCGTCGGCTATGCCGACCTGATGCACGCCCAGAACAAGAGCCAGGACGCCAAGCAGCGCTCCTATCTCGAATCGATCCAGAGCGCGGCCCAGGAACTGGCGCGCTCGATCGACGACGTGCTCGACATGGCGCAGATCGACGCCGGCGAAATGACCATCACCCTGGCCGATGTCCGTTTGCTCGACGTCGTCGCCGAGGTGGGGGCGCGCCTGGCCGACGCCATCAAGGCGCGCGGCGTCAAGTTCGACTATTCGGGCGTCGTCGAAACCGGCCTCGTCCACGTCGATGCCCGCCGTCTTGGGCAATGCCTCGATCACCTGCTCGGCAATGCCGTGCGCAACACCGCGCCGGACAAGGCGGTGATGCTGAAGGCCGAACGCTCGGGCGACAATCTGGTTCTGGAAATCGCCTATCAGGGCCGCGGCATTCCCTATCACGTCCAGGCGCACATTTTCGACCGGTTCATCGGCCGCGAACGCGGTGGCCCGGGCCTGGGTCTGGCCCTGGTCAAGGCGCTGGTCGAATTGCACGAGGGCTGGATCACGCTGGAGTCCGAGCCGACCGAAGGCGCCAGCTTCAAGATCCACCTGCCGAACCAGAGCCGCGCCGGCCAGGGCACGACCGAGATCGTCGAGCAAAAGAGCCCCGTGCCCGAACCGCTCGTCCTGCCGCAGACCACGGCCTCCGATCTGGGCGTCGTCGACGTCGCCTAAATGGCCCGCCTTGCCTCGGCGTGACGTTCCGCCGCGGCGATCAGGCGCTTAAGATCGGCGGGATCAATGTCCAGCAACTCGGTTTCGTTGGCCACCGCGGCTTCGAAGTCGGATTCGATCAGACCATCCACGGGCGCCGGCTTTACCGCATGCGGATAGCTGTGGCGCGTCGCGGCGTGATAGGCGAGGCCGGCCAGCACCAGCAGCAGCGAATTGGTAAAGGCGGGGAACAGGGCGAACATGGGCGCCCTGGTGTGGGTCAGCACGACCAGCAACGCCATGGCGCCGCCGGGCGGATGCAGACAGCGCAGGGCGTACATGGCGGCGATCGCCAGGCCGACAGCGACCGACGCGGCGATCATTGGATCGGGAATGAAATTGCACGCCAGCAGGCCCACGATGGCGGTCACCGTATTGCCGCCGACGACCGGCCACGGCTGGGCCAGCGGACTGGACGGTATGGCGAAGACCAGCACGGCGCTGGCGCCGACCGGTGCGACGAGCCAAGGCGACAGGTGCAGGGCATTTGCCAGCCACATGCTGACAAAGGCGGCGAAGGCCATGCCGATACCGCCGCCCAGAGCCCCGCGCAGGCGTTCGGGCCATGCGACGGCCAGGCGGCGAGGAAGGAAGGCGGTCAAGGCATACATGACGGCGTCCTGTGCCCGCAGGACGTGCGCGAGTCAATCGGCATGCAACGGGTGACACGGCCGTCTCGTACGCCTATAGCTCTGCGCGCCTCCCTTTTTCCGGTCTTGCCATGCCTCGCGATCTGCGCCGCCTTCGCCCCGTCATTTCCCGCTGGATGAGCCTGAAGCACTGGCGCTCGCAGCTCGTTTTCTGGGGCGGCGGCCTGGTGGTGGGTCTTGTCGCCGTTTTCATGGCGATCGCCGCGGACAAGGCCCAGGCCGCCTTCTTTTTCATGCGCGAGCACTTTGTCTGGTTGCCGCTGTTGCTGACGCCGGCGGGTTTCGCGGTCTCGGCCTATATCACGCGGCGCTGGTTCCGCGGCGCCCAGGGTTCGGGCATTCCCCAGGTCATCGCCGCCTCGGAAATCGCCCGCCATCACCCCGAAGCGCTTGATAATCTGGTGTCCATGCGCATCGCCATCGGCAAGATCATCCTGCTGCTGCTCGGTCTGCTGTGCGGCGCGCCGATCGGCCGCGAAGGGCCGACCGTGCAGATCGGGGCGTCGCTGATGCGCATGACCGGCCGCATCGGCGGCATCGTCAGCAACGAGTCGGCCCTGCTATTGGCCGGCGGCGCGGCAGGCGTAGCGGCGGCCTTCAATACGCCGCTGGCCGGGATCGTCTTCGCCATCGAGGAACTGGGCAAGTCGTTCGAGCAGCGTACCTCGGGCACCGTGATATTGACCGTCATGCTGGCGGGCGTGGCGTCGCTGGGTTTGCTCGGCGACTACACCTATTTTGGGCGCGACACCGTGTCGCTGAGCGGGTGGCCCGACGTGGCGGCCGTGGCCATCTGCGGCGTGGTTGGCGGCCTGCTGGGCGGGGGATTCAGCCGTATGACCCTATTCGGGGTGAAGCGGCTGGGCACGCTGTGGGGCGGCCTGATCGCGCGCCGCCCCGTGGCCTTCGCGGCGCTGTGCGGATTGATCCTGGCGATCGTTGGCCTGGTGACAGGCGGCGCGGCCTTTGGCACGGGCTACGCCAACGCGAAGACGATGCTGGCCGGGGTACAGACGATGCCGTTCGGCTATGGCCTGCTGCGGATTGCGAGTGCCCTGCTATTGGCCGTGTCCGGCATACCGGGCGGCTTGTTCGCCCCGTCCCTGTCGGCGGGCGCCGGCGTCGGTGCCGACCTGCACTGGCTGGTGCCTGGGCTGCCGCTGGCGACCATGGCCCTGCTCGGCATGGTCGGCTATTTTTCGGGCGTGGTGCAGTCGCCGCTGACCGCCTTCGTCATCGTCATGGAGATGACCAACGACCACAATATGGTGCTGCCGCTGATCGCCACCAGCCTGCTCGCCTACAGCGTATCGCGCCTGATCTGTCCGCGGCCTCTGTACCATGCCCTGTCCCAGACCTTCGTGCGCCAGGAACGCGAACGCCGCCTGGCCGAATCCGCCGAGGCGGAAAAGCCCGCGGACGTGTGAATCGAAAAATTTGAACAATGTTCAAATTTTTGTGGCGTGCGTCGCTGTCCCGTGTCATAAGGTCCTCGAACGAGGGGAGAGCGGGATGAGACCGATCTTGAACGGCGCCCTGGCGCTAATACTGGTATTGACGATAACCGGCTGCGACCGCGTGCAGAAGGCGGCGCGCGACTTGGCCGGCGAGGACGGTGACAACGGCAAAGCGCCGGCCTCGGCCCCGAGGCCCGCCGCCACTCCGGCGAAGGCATCGGCCGGCGCACCGCCCGCCGTGGCGATCATCGATCCGCCGGACAGCCAGCTTGGCGACTGGCATATCGCCATGACCGCCGCCTGCGCCGCCGGCAAGGCCGAACACATGGCGCACTACGACATCAATGGCGACGGTCTGCCCGACACAGTGTGCTGGCGCGTCATTCGCAGCCAGACCTATGGCGATTTCGTCGAGGTCGATGCGCGCGTCAAGGCCGGCGACCGCGAACAGTCGGCCTACCGTCTTTTGTGGGTGCGTCCCGGCGAAACCATGGGCCTGTGCGCCGCCGATCGCGTCAGCGTCAAACAGACCCTGTGGCCGCAAAAGGATCTCGATCAAAGGGGCTGGGGCGCCGACCACCGTATCGGCCTGACGGTCGCCAATGACGGCTGCGCGCCGGTGCGGCTGTTCTGGCCGAAGGACGACACGGGCGACGAGGTCGACTTCCGCTACGAGCGGAACTAGATATTTCCCTCCCATTCTTACATGGGGGTAAAACAGTTTCGTTCAAGAATTGGCCGCGCGCTATTTTATCGCTAAATCTCAAGGCCTTAGCCGACGGGATTGATCCCGGGTCGCGGCGATTGGGAGCGAACGATGACCGAACATGCGGTGGTGATCGCCGGCGGCGGTCCGACGGGACTGATGCTGGCGGGCGAGCTGGCCCTGGCGGGCGTCGATGTGGCCATTGTCGAGCGGCGCGCCAGCCAGGCCCTGGCCGGCTCTCGCGCCGGCGGTCTGCATGCCCGCTCCATCGAGATCCTCGACCAGCGCGGCATCGCCGAGCCGTTCCTGGCGGAGGGCCAGGTGACGCAGGTGGCCGGATTCGCCGGCGTGCGTCTCGACCTCGGCGACTTTCCGAGCCGGCATCCCTACACGCTCGGCCTGTGGCAAAACCAAATCGAGCGCCGGCTGGCCGGCTGGGTCGATACGCTGGGCGTGCCGGTCTATCGCGGGCGCGACGTGACGGGACTGGGACAGGACGACCGCGGCGTCGATGTCGCGCTGTCCGAGGGGCCGCCGCTGCGGGCGGCCTGGCTCGTCGGCTGCGACGGCGGCCGCAGCCAGGTCCGCAAGGCGGCGGGCATCGCCTTTTCCGGGTGCGATGCGACCACCAGCAGCCTGATCGCCGAGGTCGAGTTGGCTCAAACGCCGAAATTGGGCCTGCATCGCGATGAATTGGGCGTCCATTCCTTCGGCCGCGTCGAATACGAGATCCGCGACGGCGAAGTGGTCTTCGCGGACACGGGGCCGGTGCGGGTCCTGGTAACCGAGCGGCAGGTCGGTCCCGCGACCGAACCTACCCTGGCCGACCTTAGCGAAGCGCTGATCGCCGTCTACGGCACCGATTACGGCGTGCACAGTCCCACCTGGATATCCCGGTTCAGCGACGCGGCGCGGCAGGCCGAGGTTTATCGCAAGGGCCGGGTGCTGCTGGCGGGAGACGCCGCCCACGTGCATCCGCCCGATGGCGGCCAGGGTCTCAATACCGGCGTGCAGGACGCGGTGAATCTGGGGTGGAAACTGGCCCAGGTGGTCAAGGGGATATCGCCGGATACACTTCTCGACACCTACCATGCCGAACGCCACCCGGTGGCGGCCCGGGTGCTGCGCACGACCCTGGCTGCGGTGGCGCTGCGCCGCGAGGACGCGCGCACCGCGGCATTGCGTGAGGCTTTGGCGGAGCTCCTCGGCATGGACGAGCCGCGCAAGCATTACGCGGGGCTGCTGTCGGGTCTGGATATTCGCTACGACCTTGGCCAGGGCCATCCGCTGGTCGGGCGGCGCATGCCCGATCTCGACCTGGTCACCGCCGAAGGGCCGCTTCGGGCCTATGCCTTGTTGCACACGGCCCGGCCAGTGCTGCTCAATCTTGGTAAGCCCGGCAGTATCGACATCGCGCCCTGGGCCGATCGCGTGCGGACGGTCGATGCTGACTATGCGGGCGTGTGGGCGTTACCGGTCGTCGGGCCGGTCGCGGCGCCTTCGGCGGTGCTGATCCGTCCGGACGGCCATGTAGCATGGGTAGGCGAAGGGAGCCTTGAGGGACTTGCCGAGGCGCTCACAGCCTGGTTCGGCCTGCCACGATCCTATCTTTAGGCCTCGAAGGCGCCGATCGGTTTTTCCGACAGGGTCAGCGGCTCGCATTGCCGGTCGAGCGCGCTGTAGGCTTCGGCGTTATCGCGCTTGAAGGCCAGGAAGGCGTCGCGGCTGTCCCAGCGGTCGATGGTGACATAGCGCCCGGCCTCATCGGCGCTGTGCAGCAATTGCGTGCCGCGATAGCCGGGGGCTTGCGAGAACAGGGCCACCCAGTCGCCGTCGGGGGCGTAGGCGGCTTCGAAACGGTCGCGCCGGGCAGGTATGACGCGGAATTCCCAGAGGAGTGTGTATGTCATGAGGCCAGCTTACGCCGCCCGCTGTCAAAACACGTCAGTGCTCTTACTTTCCTCCCTTGTGAGCGCAGCGAAACGGGGGAGGTGGCAGACAGCGCGTAAGCGCTGGATGACGGAGGGGGCCTGCGCCGGTGGAATAGCCCCCTCCGTCGCGGACTTCGCCTTCGGCGAGCGCCGCGCCACCTCCCCCGCTGCGCTTCGCTTGCAAGGGAGGAAAGAACGCTTAGTGCTGGTTTTCCGGCATCCGGACGATCAGCCCATCCAGAGCGTCGCTGACGATGATCTGGCACGACAGGCGCGAATTGGGGCGCAGGTCCTGGGCGAAGTCGAGCATCGATTCTTCCATCACCGAGGCCTTGCCGGTCTTGTCGGTCCAGGCCTCGTCGACATAGACGTGGCAGGTGGCACAGGCGCACGCCCCGCCGCAGTCGGCGTCGATGCCGGGGATATTGTTCTTGACGGCGCCTTCCATGACGCTCTGGCCGCTCTTCACCTCGAGGGTATGTTCGGCGCCGGTATGTTCGATATAGGTGATCTTGGCCATGGTCTTGTTCTAAAATCTCGAAGGGCCGAAGCCTGAGCTCCGGCCCTTCATATAGGCAGCAAAAGGTTTAGCGCCGGGTTTACCCCTTCGCCGGCATCATCTTCTTGATCTCGGCGATGGCCTTGGCCGGGTTCAGCCCCTTCGGGCAGACCTGGGCGCAGTTCATGATGGTGTGGCAGCGGTAGAGCTTGAACGGATCCTCAAGCGCTTCCAGCCGCTCCTTGGTGTTCTCGTCGCGCGAGTCGGCGAGCCACCGGTAGGATTGCAGGAGGGCCGCCGGTCCCAGATACTTGTCCTGGTTCCACCAGTAGCTCGGGCACGAGGTCGAGCAGCAGGCGCACAGGATGCACTCGTAGAGGCCGTCGAGCTTGTCGCGGGCCTTCGGCGTCTGCAGCCGTTCCTTTTCGGGATCGGGCGTCTTGACCTGAAGCCACGGCTCGATCGAGGCGTACTGGTTGTAGAAACCGGTCAGGTCCGGCACAAGGTCTTTGACCACCGGCATGTGCGGCAGCGGCGAAATGACGATATCGCCTTGGAACTCGTCGTGGCCCTTGATGCAGGCCAGCGTATTGCGGCCGCCGATATTCATGGCGCACGACCCGCAGATGCCTTCGCGGCACGAGCGGCGCAGCGACAGGGTCGAGTCGATATTGTTCTTGATGTGCAGCAGGCTGTCGAGCACCATCGGGCCGTGATCGGCCGAGTCGATCTCGTAAATGTCCCAGCGCGGGTTTTCACCCGTCGTCGGATCGAAGCGGTAGATCTTGTAGGTCCGCGTCGTCTTGGTCTTCTTCGCCGCCTTGAAGGTCTTGCCCTTCTTGATCTGCGAGTCGCGGGGGAGGGTCAACTCAACCATATCAGTACACCCGGGCTTTCGGAGCGATATAAGCGATGTCGTTGGTCATGGTGTAGGTATGCACCGGACGGTAATCGATCTTGGTGTCGCCGGACTTCAGGTCGATCCAGGTCAGGGTGTGCTTCATCCACTTGTCGTCGTCGCGCGCCGAGAAGTCCTCGCGGGCGTGGGCGCCGCGGCTTTCCTCGCGGTTCGACGCCGAATTGATCGTGACCACGGCCTGGGCGATCAGGTTGTCGTATTCCAGCGCCTCGACCAGGTCGGTGTTCCAGATCATGCCGCGGTCGGTGACCTTCATGTCGCTGGATGCCTTGTAGATCTCGCCCAGATGCTTGACGCCCTCTTTCAGGGTGTCGCCGGTGCGGTAGACGGCGGCGTCCTTCTGCATGGCTTCCTGCATGTCCAGCCGCAGCTTGGCGACGGGCGTCGCGCCCGAGGCATTGCGGAAGCGGTCGAGGCGGTCGAGATGCGCCTGGACGGTCGTGTCCGGCAGGGCCTTGTGGGCCTCGCCGGTCTTGACCACTTCCTTGGCGCGGGCACCGGCGGCGCGGCCGAAGACGACGAGGTCGATCAGCGAGTTCGACCCCAGGCGGTTGGCGCCGTGAACCGAGACGCAGGCCGCTTCGCCGACGGCCATCAGGCCCGGCACGACCGAGTCGGGATTGCCGTCCTTCAAGGTCAGCACTTCGCCATGATAATTGGTCGGGATGCCGCCCATATTGTAGTGCACCGTCGGGATGACCGGGATCGGCTCCTTGGTGACATCGACGCCGGCGAAGATGCGCGCCGATTCCGAGATGCCCGGCAGGCGCTTGTGCAGGATTTCCGGCGGCAGGTGGTCGAGGTGCAGGAAGATGTGGTCCTTCTTGGGACCGACGCCGCGGCCTTCGCGGATTTCCATGGTCATCGAGCGCGACACGACGTCGCGCGAGGCCAGGTCCTTGGCCGACGGGGCATAGCGCTCCATGAAGCGCTC
>OUWB010003724.1_pt3 | contig 15872 bp, 10 predicted proteins | sample 1779821 | NCBI WGS metagenome assembly OUWB01 (sample SAMEA3914806, study PRJEB12502) | metagenome | biome: forest; material: soil | place: Canada | collected 2011-08-03 | depth 0.1 m
CACGAAATCGGCGCCGATGGCGTACTTAGCCCCTCCTTGCCGGAAGATCCGGGTGGCGTCCGCTTTGCCCTGTTTCACCCCACGACCTTCCGTCTCTGCGGCTTTGGCCAGTCCGGCGACTGGAATCGCCTTTCCTATTTCGATCCCCTGATGCAGAAGCTGACCGAATCGGTCGCCAAAATGGTCGATGGCGAGCGTTTCATCATGGAAAGCTTTGCCGACGACCCGCGCCAGATGATCGTCTATAGCGAAGGCGAAGGCGACGCCGGCAGCTACTACTATATCGACCTGACCACCGGCGACGGCAAACCGGTCGCCAGCAACTATCCAGACCTGCCGGCCGAATGGATCACTCAAAAGAAGGCGATCGATTACAAGGCCGCCGACGGGCTCAATATCCACGCCTATCTGACGCTTCCGCCGTTCCGCGAAGCCAGGAACCTGCCGCTGATCGTTTTGCCGCACGGCGGCCCGGAGGAACACGACGATATCAGCTTCGACTGGCAGGCCCAGGCCTTCGCATCGCGTGGCTATGCCGTGCTGCAGCCGAATTTTCGCGGCTCGAGCGGCTACGGCCAGGCCTTCATCAATGCCGGCCACGGCGAATGGGGCCGCAAGATGCAAACCGACCTTAGCGATGGCGTCCGCTACCTGGCCGCTCAAGGACTGATCGATCCCAAGCGCGTCGCCATCTTTGGCGAATCCTATGGCGGCTATGCGGCGCTGGCCGGCGCCACGATCGACACCGGCGTGTATAATTGCGCGGTCTCGGTCGCTGGAATCTCGGACCTCAAGGCTATCGTCGATTGGGAAGACTCCAAGACCGGCTATCAGAATGACACCGTCGTCCTGGCTGACCGCCAATTCATGGGCGATCCGTCGCGCTGGGGGGAAATCTCGCCGGCCAAACAGGCTGCCAAGGCCTCCTGCCCCGTCCTGGTCGTCCATGGCACGGACGATACCCGCGTCCCGATCGAGCAGAGCTACGAGATGCAAAACGCGATGAAGGCGGCCGGCAAGGAGGTGCAACTGATCACCTACAAGGGCCAGACCCATTGGGAAGACGACCAGACGTCGCGCATCGCCATGATGCAGGCCGCCATGGACTTCATCCAGAAACATAATCCGGCCTAAAGAATGGCCTGCTTAAAGAATGGCCTGCTTAAAGAATGGCCTGCTTAAAGAATAGCCAGCTTAAAGAAGGCCCAGCTTAACACCACGGCCGGCCTGACATCCGCCAATCACGAACCAAGGCTATAAACATCCGGCGCGTCGATCATCACCCGCACGCGCATGGGGGGACATAATGAAACAACTCAATCGCCGCAATATTCTGACCCTGGCGGGCGCCGGGGTCACCGTAACGGTCATCGGGCAGCGCGCCCAGGCCCAGGACAAGGCCCAGGAAGCCGCCGGCAAGACGGCAACCGGCCCGGCCGCGGAGGGCGCGCCCGCCCTGGGCGATGCGCCGCCGCTCGACCTCTTTGCCGCCAGCCCCTTGATCGACGACATCACCATTTCGCCCGACGGCAAGCGTGTCGCCTTCATCAGCCAGAAGGTCGACCAGAAGATCCTGGGCTATTTCGACCTCGCCGACCAAAAGCTTCATCAGTTCGCCCTGGGCGCCAAAAAGGTCCGCAGCATCTTCTGGGGCGACAATACCCACGTCGTCATGGTGTCGTCGGTGACCGACAGCCTGCCAGGATTTGCCAGCAAAGGCGAATTCAGCCTGGCCGAGATTATCAATCTCGATACGCTGGAGGTTCGGCAGATCTACGGTCACATGGATAACTTCTACAATATCGTCCAGGGCGATCTCAGCCGCATCAAGGTCAATGGCGAGTACCAGATCACCGCGTCAGGCGTCCATTTCGGCGGCCAATTCGAAGAGCCTTACCTGTGCCTTTACAGCTTTTCCGTGGCCACCAAAGCCCTCCCCCATCTGATCGATTCGGGCACCCGGAACACGGAAGACTGGGTATTCACCACAATGGGCGTCCCGCTGGCCTATTGCGACTTCAACGACGAAGCCGGTACCCACGACAAGGAATGGACGCTGTATTTCAACGTCGTCGAAACCAACCCGCCCCATTACAAGAAAATCTACTCGGTTACCGGCGGTACGAACTTTCCCGGCCTGGTCGGCCTGGGCCGCGACGGCAAGTCCGTGGTGATCTCGGTCAAGGATCCGGACGGCGACGGCTACAACTATCACGAAATTTCCGCTGACGGCGTCCTCAGCCCGCCCCTCGATACCAAGCCCGGCGACCGCACCCCTCTCTTCCACCCCGTCACCGGCTACCTGGCGGGTTTCAGCAACCATGACGACTGGTTCACCTACGACTATTTCGATCCCCTGATGAAGAAGCTGGCCGAGGCCATTCCGCAGGTACTGGCGCCCGGCTATCGCTTCAAAATCTATGAGACGGCCGAAGACCCGCGCAAGATGATCATCTACGGCGAAAGCGCCGACGATGCCGGCAGCTATTTCTTCGCCGATTTTTCCACCGGCGATACCAAGGTCATCGCCAGCAACTATCCGGACCTGCCGCAAGGCTGGATTACCCAGAAGCAGGCCATCGACTACAAGGCCCGCGACGGGCTGAAGATCCACGCCTATCTCACCCTGCCGCCCGGCAAGCCGGCGAAGAACCTGCCCCTGATCATGTTCCCGCACGGCGGTCCGACCGCCCGCGATACGATCAGATTCGACTGGGAGGCCCAAGCTTTCGCCTCGCGCGGCTATGCGGTGCTTCAGCCGAACTTCCGCGGCTCGACCGGCTACGGCGCCAAGTTCGAAAAGGCCGGCAACGGCGAATGGGGCCGCAAGATGCAGAGCGACCTCTCCGACGGCATCGCCCATCTCGTCGCGCAAGGCATCGTCGATCCGAAACGCGTCGCGATCTATGGCGCCTCCTACGGCGGCTATGCGGCGCTGGCCGGCGCGACACTCGATCCGGCCGGCACCTATCGCTGCGCCGTCGACATCGCCGGTGTGTCCGACCTGCGTCCGTTCCTGAACGATATCCAGAACGATTCCGGCTCGACCTACCAATCGATCACGGTGATCGGCGAAAAGGAATTGCTGGGCGATCCCGCCCATTACGACGATGTCTCCCCGGCCCGGCAGGCGTCAAAGGCCTATTGCCCGATCCTGATCATCCATGGCACCGACGACACCGTCGTGTCGATCGACCAGAGCCACCGCATGGTCAACGCGCTCAAATCCGCCGGCAAGGACGTGCAGTTCATCACCTACAAGGGCCAGACCCACTGGGAGGACATCGCCTCTTCGCGCCTGCAGATGATCCAGGAGTCCATGGACTTCATCCAGAAGCACAATCCCGCCTGACCGGGTTTAACTCAAAAGATAAGGGCGCGACGTGTACACGTCGCGCCCTTATTGTTTTTACTCCGCCGTAACGCCGGTGCCGGCCTGCGCCTTGCGATCGAGGCGTCCGCTGCGTTCCAGCTTGCCCCAGCCGACCAGCTTGCCGCGCCACGCCGCGACCAGCGCCCGGATGACCACGTAGTACATGATCTGGCGGTAGACGAAGCGCTGCGACAGCAGCCAGAACACCGGATAGGACTTCTCGCGCGGCTCCAGCCAGTAGGCGATGCCGCCGCAGATGGCGTCGATCAGCAGGAAGGCGACCCAGTAGACCAGCATCCGCGACAGGTCGCTGTCGGCCTCGATCCAGCCGTGCTGCTGGATGCGCACGATGGTGCCGATGATATTGACGACCAGGGCGAAGTCGATCAACGGCGAGACCACCGAGAAACCGATCTGGAAGATCCAGGCCTGCGGCACGCCGATCAGGGCCAGGCCCTTGGGCTTGTGCGTCTTGAGGATCTTCTGGTGCTTCCACAGGCATTGCAGGGTGCCGAACGCCCAGCGGAAACGTTGCTTCATAAGCGCGCCGAAGCTTTCCGGGGACTCGGTCCAGGCGACCGCCTCCTGGTCGTAGGCGACCTGCCAGCCCCGGCGCTGGATGGCGATGGTCAGGTCCTGGTCTTCGGCCAGCGTGTTTTCCGGATAGCCCCCGACCTCTTCGAGCGCGCTACGGCGCCAGGCGCCGACGGCGCCGGGCACGACCATCATCGCCCCGAACATGGCCAGCGCCGAGCGTTCCAGGTTCTGCGAGGTGACATATTCCACGGCCTGCCAGCGCGTGACGAAGTTGAAGCGGTTGCCGACCTTGGCATTGCCGGCGACGGCGCCGATTTCCGGTCGCACGAACCAGCGCACCAGCCGGGCAATGGTCTCGGCCTCGAACTGGGTGTCGGCGTCGAGCGCGATGATGATCTCGCCCTTGGAGGCCGCGATGCCGTTATTGACCGCGGCTGCCTTGCCGGCATTGGCCTGGGTGATCAGGCGCACGCGCGGCTCGTCGGTGAAGGCCGCGGTCATGACGTCAGAAGTGCCGTCCTTGGAGCCGTCATCGACGACGATGATTTCCAGGTTTACGCCGGTCGAGGCCAGGACGCGGCGCACGCTGGCCACGATGACCTTGGCCTCGTTATAGGCCGGGATGACCACGCTGACGAAGGTCGACTCGACGAAGTCGGCCTGGTCGCCGTCAGGCGGTTCCATATGGTCGGTATATTCGGCGTAGATGGCCAGGGCCGACAGCATCAGGGCGCGGGTTATCCCTAAGAAGATGGCGACGATGAACAGCCATTTCAGCAGGTCGCTCATCGAGGCGACGAACAGGAACAGGCCGACGTCGAAGCGCACCTGCAGCAGTTCGTTGCCCGACAGTTGCGGCATCACCTGGTCCTTGGGCAGACCGATCAGATCGCCGACCGTGACGAATTGATAGCCTTCCTTTTGCAGGGTCTCGATGATCGTCGGCAGGGCCGCGATCGTCTGGGTACGGACGCCGCCGGCATCGTGCATCAGGATGATCTGGCCGCTGTAGCAATCGCTGTTTGTCGGATCCGCCTGGCAGGCTGGCGTGGCCATATTGGTCGTCCCAGCGTGGACGCCATCGAGGACATTCTTGATGATCGTCGGCACGCCCGGCTTTTGCCAATCCTCGGAATCAACGTGCAGGCCGACATTGGTGTAGCCGAGCTTCTGGCCGATCAAGGCCGGCACCAGTTCTTCATCGTCGGTCGGTTCGGCATCACCGAAGAAGGGCGGGCGCACTAGGCGCATCGAGCGGCCGGTATAGGCCTCGACGACGCGCTGGGTCGAGTTCAGCTCGAACCGGATACGCCATTCCGGCTCGTAGGCCATGTTGGGGTGGGTATAGGAATGGTTGCCCAGCTCATTGCCTTCCTGAACCATCTCGCGCAGCAACTCGGGATGGCCGATCGCCTGCTCGCCGACCACGAAGAAGGTGGCGTTGACATTGTGAGCCTTGAGAATCTTCAGGATCGTCGGCGTCCAGCGGCCGTCGGGACCGTCGTCGAAGGTCAGGGCGATCTTGGTACCGGGCGTCGTGGTGCGGCGGACGACATATTCGGTCGGCAGGGTCTGGTACTGTTCGGTCTGGGCGACATTGTTCTTGTCAAAGGTCACGGTGCGCTTGCCGACCGTCGGCGTGGCGTCGATGTGCAGGACTTCGCCGCTGCCTTCGACATCGACGTCGCCGACCGGCGTCAGTTTCGACAGATCGGGCGTATCGTTGGTCTGGAACTTGCGCAGGTCCTGCCAGATCGCCGGATCCTCATCCCCCATGCGCCACAGAGCGACACCGGAGACGGACGTGTTGTCGATCGTCCTGAGCTGGTTCCAGGCGCTGACCGCGTCGAGGAACCACACTTCGTGCTTCACGCCGTCTTCTTCGTAGAGGAAAAACGGATTGCCCGAGACCGGGTCGAACTGGATCTGGGCCGACGACTCGTTGGCGATGCGCCAGGCATCTTCGACCGAGGTTTCCGCGCCGACGTTACGGCCCGTCTTGTCCATGGACCAGTCGTAACCATAGTTGGCGATACTGACCACCGCCTTGGCGGCCGGCACCTGTTTCAACGCCCAGGCCAGCCGGTCGTTGAAAAACTGCTGGCTGGCGATCGGCCCCGCCGGATCGACCGGCGAATGCTCGTCGTAGATCATCAGAAACACGCGATCGGCAGCCGCCGAAAAAGCGCGCAGGTTCCAGGCCTCGTCGTCAACCGGCACGGTCAGGGTCACCAGGAAACCGTCCTTGCTCAGGGCGGCATGCGCCTCCTTGATAAAGGTCAGGTAGTTTCCGAGCGAGCCGGGCGTCATCTGGGGAAAGGCTTCGAAGTCGAAGGTCACGCCCTGCGCATGCTCCGACCGCAGCGAGCCTTCGACCTCGGCGATCAGTTTCGCGCGCTCAACCGGACTGGCCAGCAATCTCGCGGTATTCTGCGTATCCCAGATACGATTGGAGACGTTCTGAACCACCAACAGATAGGTGGGCTTGTGCTGGGCATTGACCATCAGCTGGCGAAACTTGTCGTCCACCTGAAAGGCATAGGCGTGATTCGGCCCGGTGACCTTGGCCAGGACCGGCAGCACCATGTCGAGATTGTTGATGTGCTTTTCCAGCGAGATGCGCGAGGCGTCCGCCCAGGGCACGTAGAATCCGGCGATCTCCTGGTTGACGTTGTCGTGGCCGCCGCGCACCGTCAGCGGCATGTGCCGCGGCGCCGCGCGATTATACTTGATCTTCCACGCCTGGAAGCGCGGATATTCCATGTGCAGGTCCAGGCCCTGCGGCACCGGTACGACCAGAATCGAGATGAGCAGGCCCACCGCCAGCAGGACCGCCGCGGCGATAAGCCCAAGAACACCGAACAGAGACGCCTTTTTGCGCTTGCCCGACGGATCGTAAAAGATTGGATTTTGCATGGAAATAGGCCCGGAACCGATGCCCTGCTCTAGAGTGGAATGGCCCTCAGGGGAAGCGTCAATCCGCGTGATGGCGTCTGCGCTCCGGAGAAGGCCCTCCCCGCTTCGGATCAAGCCCGAAGCTCTAGGCGCACTTTATGGCAAATTCCAGATCGTTTTTCGCCGGATAGCGCGTTTTTAGCCGGCCGAATCGCCGGCCTTCCGCGCATAGGCCAACAGGGAAAAGCCCTTGGGAAACAGGGTGCCGGGCGGATAGCGGATGTCATCGATGCGCCAACCGGAGGGCGTATGGGCAAAGGCATAGATGACCGTGACAGGCTGGCCCTGGTTGTCGAACGCCGCCATGACGGTTTCGTCGTGGCCAGCCGGTGTGACGGTCAGGTTGAGATGCTCGACATCGGCGTTCGCCGCCCCCTGCGCCGGCGCATTGACGAAGACATCCCAATCCATCACCGGCGGTTCTCCGGCCTGAGGTTTCGTCACCTTGGCATAGGCGCGGGCCAGCTGCGGTGTCATCAGGGTGCGGGCGTCGATGTGTCGTGCCACGGCATGCGTGCCGTACTGAGCATAGAGCCCGCGCAACATGTCCTCAGGCGCCCGCTCGGCTCCCGCCAAGGCGGCGGTGGCGAACACGGTCAGAGGTAGAACGCACGCGACGCCACGTAACATTAGTGTCTCCCGGATAACGGGGAAACTTTAGCGCATGAACCGCAAGGATTCAAAGGCGTTTTCACACTTTCTCAAAAGCAATTGACGATGGCGCAAAAGGGATTGACGGTTCCCGCCCGCAACGGCCGCCGCGCGACAGGATCTAAAGCATGCGGACTTCGATCTTTTCCTCTTCGCGCGTGCGCAAGGTGTTGCTCAGGCCGTATTCGAACGGGGCGGCCGTGATCTCGAAGACGTCGCCGTCGCGCGTCTTGACCCCGTCGGCGAACGACGCCGTCGCCGTGCCGAAGCAGTGGACGTGGATGTCGCCGGGCGTACGGAACAGGGCGTATTTGAAGTGGTGGTGCTCCAGGTTGCCGAGCGAATGCGACATGTTGTCTTCGCCCGAAATGAAGGGCTTTTCCCACAGCACTTCGTTGCCGCGCCAGATGCGTGACGTACCTTCGACGTGGCGGGGCAGTTCGCCGGTCAGGATCTCGACACCCAGCGAGGCCGGGCGCAGCTTGGAATGGGCCAGCCACAGATAGTTTTGCTTCTCGACGACATGGTCTGAGAACTCGTTGGCCAGGGCGTAGCCGAGGCGATAGGGCTCGCCGTCCTCGCCGATAACGTAGATGCCGGCCATTTCCGGCTCCTCGCCACCGTCCTCGGCGAAGTTCGGCGACAGCAGATCAGCACCCGAGCCGACCAGGGACGTGCCGTTGCCCTTGTAGAACCATTCCGGCTGCACGCCGGTCTTGCCGGCTTCCGGCTTGCCGTCCTTCATGCCCATCAGGAACATGCGCATCGAATCGGTCAGGGTCTCGCCGGCCTGAGCCGCCTTATGCATCTTGTCGCGGCCCTCGGCCGATCCGAGGTGCGTCAGGCCGGTGCCCGTGACGTGCAGGTGGGCGGGATCGGGATGATCGATCGGGCACAGCACGCGGCCTTCCGCCAGGGCCAGCGCGATATCGACCTCGGCCCCGGTCCCCAGGGCCTCAACGGTGGCGGCGATGGAAGCCTTGTCGGCAATCGCCTTTTGGGCCAGTTCGTAGGTGGTGCCGACCCCGTTGACAACATGGGCGCCCGCATCGCCGGCGGCGACAACCTGGCGTTCGCCACTGGGGCTCTTGATCTGGATCAGGCGCAAGGCGGGTCGGGTCATCGGGGTCTCCTGGCTTCTTATAACTCAGACAATTGGCATATCCGGCGGCGCAAACTACGCCATAGATTCACTTTGTCAAACCGCGAATTCGATGTCATGACAGGGCCCATGAAAAAAAACGCGACTCCGGCGGCCCCGCACGAAGAGGCAGAAGCGGAAACTCAGGATGCGCCCCAAGACGCACAACGTTCGCTCCATACGCTGGGTGACCGGCTGAAAGGATCAGGCCGGCCGGCGCGCACCGAACAAGGCGGCTCGACCCGCGCCCAGGCCATGTTCCAGGGCCGGCTGCACGGCGCCCTCGCCCACCGCCTGGGTGTCAACATCCTGAACGGCGTCTACACCTCCGGCGATACCCTGCCCAACGAGATCGAATCGTCGTCCAGCCTGGAAATCTCACGCTCCGCCTATCGCGAGGCCATCCGCATTCTTGCCGCCAAGGGCATGGTCGAAAGCCGCCCCAAGACCGGCACCCGCGTCACCGAACGGTCGCGCTGGAACCTGCTCGACCCCGAGGTCCTGGGCTGGATGTTCGAGACCGAACCGTCGGAGACCTTTATCAAGGCGCTGTTCGAACTGCGCCTGATCACCGAACCGGCCGCCGCCGAGTTGGCCGCCCTGCGGCGCAGCGACGCCGATGTCGAGCGCATGAGCGCGGCCCTTGTCGTCATGAAGGCCGAGACCCTGACGACCGAGGCCGGACGCCGCGCCGACCTCGATTTTCACCACACCCTGATCCACGCCACCGGCAACGAAGCCCTGGCCTCCCTGTCGTCGTCGATCGAGGCGGCGGTGTCGTGGACGACACGCTACAAGGCGCGGCATGATGGCCTCATACGCGACCCGATTCCCGACCACGAACGCGTGTTCGACGCGATCGCCCGCAAAGACGCCGGCGCGGCGCGCTGGTGCATGGAATCCCTCGTCCGCATGGCCCACGAAGACACCATGCGCATCATCCATCCGGATATGGCTTAAGCGCCGCAACGCCTCGGTGTCGAAGCCCCGAAGTCCACCCATTGCAATTTGTCTGACGAATACTTGCCATCGGCTAGGTCACGCTGCTAAGGTCAGTCCATAACGACCCGATGATCGGGCGCGGTGGAAACCTTCAGGATCGACGAGGACAGCGATGGTGAGGCATTACGTGATGGCGACGGCCGCGGCGGCGCTGCTGATGGCGGCGGGCACGGCGACGACGGGCGCGCAGGCGGCAACGGCGACGACCAGCGACTTCGGCACGCTGAGCAATGGCGGCAAGGTCACGGCCATCACGCTTAAGAACGCTCACGGCCTGACGGCGCGCATCATCACCCAGGGCGCGACGTGGCAGTCGATGATCGTCCCCGACCGCAAGGGCCACATGGCCGACCTCATCCTGGGCTACGACACGCTGGCCGACTACGACACCCACCACTTCTTCTCCGGCGACACGGTCGGCCGCTACGCCAACCGCATCAAGCTCGGCAAGTTCTCGCTCGACGGCAAGGACTACCAGCTGGCCGCCAATAATCCGCCCAACAGCCTGCACGGCGGGCCGGCCGGCTTCTGGTCGAAAAACTGGACCGTCGAGCGCGTCGACGCCGGCGGCGCCGGCAAGACGGCCTCCGTCACCCTGAAATATGTCAGCCCCGACGGCGAGGAAAACTATCCCGGCACCATGACGGTCTTCGTCACCTACAGCCTGAATGACAATAACGACCTGACGATCAGCTACAAGGCGACGACCGACAAGCCGACCATCGTCAACCTGACCAACCACGCCCTGTTCAACCTGGCCGGCGTGACTTCGGGGCGCAGTGCGCTGGACGCGGAGGTCAAGGTCGAGGCCGACACCTACCTGCCGACCGAAAATGCGATTCCGACCGGCGAGCTGAAACCCGTCAAGGGCACGCCCTTCGACTTTACCCGCCTGACCGTCGTCAATTCCGTGGTGCGCGACGCCCGCGATCCGCAGATTCTGAAGGGCACCGGCATCGACCACAATTTCGATATCCGCGGCGGCGTCACCGCCAAGCCGAAGCTGGCCGTCACCGCCATCGACGAGCAGTCCGGCCGCGCCATGACGATTTCGACGACCGAGCCCGGCATCCAGTTCTACACCGGCAACTTCCTCGACGGCAAAATGCCCGGCAAGGGCGGCCAAGCCATGCGCATGGGCGACGGCATGGCCTTCGAATCGCAGCACTATCCCGACAGCCCGAACCAACCGAGCTTCCCCTCGACCCGTCTCGATCCCGGCCAGACCTATACCCAGGTCACCGTGCATCACTTCTACACGATCAAATAAGAGTTCATGACTTCCAAGCCCTCTTCCCCCACTCAGTCTTCTCTGGCCAAACTGCGTTCGCGCGCCTGGTTCGACAACCCGGCCAATGCCGACATGACGGCGCTCTATCTCGAGCGCTACATGAACTTCGGCTTGAGCCTGGAGGAGTTGCAGTCCGACAAACCGATCATCGGCATCGCCCAGACCGGTTCGGACCTGTCGCCGTGCAATCGCCACCACATGGTGCTGGCCGAACGCGTGCGTGAGGGCATTCGTGAGGCCGGCGGCATCGCCATCGAGTTTCCGGTCCACCCGATCCAGGAGACGGGCAAGCGGCCGACAGCGGGGCTTGACCGCAACCTGGCCTATATCGGCCTGGTCGAGATCCTCTACGGCTACCCGCTCGACGGGGTGGTGCTGACCATCGGCTGCGACAAGACGACGCCGGCCTGCCTGATGGCGGCGGCGACCGTCAATATTCCGGCGATCGCTCTGTCGGTCGGGCCCATGCTTAACGGCTGGTACAAGGGCCAACGCACGGGCTCCGGCACCATCGTCTGGAAGGCGCGCGAACTGCTGGCCGCCGGCGAGATCGACTACCAGGGCTTCATCAAGCTGGTGGCCTCGTCGGCGCCGTCGACCGGCTACTGCAACACCATGGGCACGGCGACGACGATGAATTCGCTGGCCGAGGCGCTGGGCATGCAACTGCCCTACTCCGCCGCTATTCCCGCACCGCACCGCGACCGCCAGGAAATCTCCTGGCGCACCGGCAAGCGCATCGTCGACATGGTCCGTGAGGATCTGAAGCCCTCGGACATCCTGACCAAGGACGCCTTCGTCAACGCCATCCGCGTCAATTCGGCGATCGGCGGCTCGACCAATGCGCCGATCCACCTCAATGCCCTGGCCCGCCATATCGGTGTCGACCTGACGATCGAGGAGTGGCAATCGGTCGGCGAGGACGTGCCGCTGCTGGTCAACCTGATGCCGGCCGGTGAATATCTCGGTGAAGACTATCACCATGCCGGTGGCGTCCCCGCCGTCGTCAAGCAATTGATGGACCAGGGCTTGATCAACGAAGGCGCCCTGACCGTCACCGGCAAGTCGATCGGCGAGAATTGCCGCAGCGCCGTCATCGAGGACGAGAACGTCATTCGCCCGTTTGATCGGCCGCTCAAGACCCGCGCCGGCTTCCGCGTGCTGTCCGGCAACCTGTTCGATAGCGCCATCATGAAGGTCAGCGTCATCTCGCCGGAATTCCGCGAACGCTATCTCAGCAACCCGGCCGATCCGGAAGCTTTCGAGGGCCGCGCCATCGTCTTCGACGGCCCGGAAGACTATCACCACCGCATCGACGACGAGAGCCTTGGCATCGATGAGCACTGCATCCTGTTCATGCGTGGTGCGGGCCCCATCGGCTATCCGGGGGCGGCCGAAGTCGTCAACATGCGTTGCCCAAGCTACCTGATCAAGCGCGGCATCCATAGCCTGGCTTGCATCGGCGACGGCCGGCAATCGGGCACCTCGGGCTCGCCCTCCATCCTCAACGCCTCGCCCGAAGCGGCGGCCGGCGGCAATCTGGCCCTGCTCAAGACCGGCGATCGCGTCCGCGTCGACCTCAACAAGGGCACGGTCAATGTGCTGATCTCCGATGACGAGATGAAGGCCCGCCGCGACGCGCTCGAAGCGGCCGGCGGCTTTCAGTTTCCGAAAAGCCAGACCCCCTGGCAGGCCATGCAGCGTCGCACCGTTGGCCAGATGGGCTCCGGCGCGTGCCTTGAGGACGCGGTCGAGTTCCAACGCATCGCCCAGACGATGGGCTTGCCCAGAGACAATCACTAAAAAGACAATCAGCCCCGTCTCGAAAAGCGGCCCCCACGGGCCGCTTTTTTGCGTCCACGCGACCATTTTCCTGATCATTCAGAGTCGGCTCGCCGCATTTCGCCCTAGTCACCTGGCCATTTTGCCGGATAGAAGAAAAAGCGGCCTTACCACATTCCCTAATCTTTTTTGGGTTGCCACCGGTGGCACTTCCAGCAATAAGAGGCTTCGAAAGATTTATCTCGCCAAGACCGGGGCAACCGGCGTAAGGTCTGACCAATACAGGGAATACCATGCCACAGCCGAATGCCGCGTCCGCCAAAACGGGTAACTATCGATGGGGCGTCATCGTCCTGCTCTTCGCTGCGTTGGCCATCAACTACACCCACCGCCAGATGCTGGGTCTGTTCAAAGCGGATCTGCAACATCAGTTCGGCTGGACGGAACAGGGCTATTCCTGGATGGTGTTCTGGTTCCAGGCCGCCTATGCGGTCGGCCAGTTGGGCTTCGGCCGCTTCCTCGACATTTCCGGCGTGCGTATCGGCTACACCATCGCCTACGCGGTCTGGGTCGTGGCCCATATGGCCACCGGCATGGTGACCAGCACCGGGGAATTCCTGGCGGCGCGGATCGTTCTGGGCCTTGGGGAATCAGGCTCCTTCCCGTCAAGCCTGAAGGCCATCTCCGAATGGTTCCCCCAGCGCGAACGCGCCCTGGCGGCGGGCATATTCAACTCCGGCACCTCGATCGGCGTCATGGTCGCTGCCGCCGTCGTGCCCTTTATCGCCTTGGGCCAATTCAAGATTTTCGGCGTCGTGTGCCACGGCCTCAACTGGGGCTGGCGCGGCTCCTTCCTGTTCACCGGGGCGCTCAGCCTGCTATGGCTCATCCCCTGGCTGCTGACCTATCGCCCGCCCCACGAGCACAAAAAGGTCAGCGCTGAAGAACTGGCGCACATCCATCAGGATCCCGTCTCAACGCTGACCGAGACAATTCCCGTGTGGAAGATCATCAGCCGCCCGGAGACCTGGGCCTATGCGCTATCCAAGTTCATGATCGATCCAATCTGGTGGTTGTGGTTGTTCTGGCTGCCCGACTTCCTGCACAAGTCCTACGGCCTGGACATTTCCTCGTTCGGCCTGCCGTTGATCGTCATCTACCTGATGTCCGACGTCGGCTCTGTCATGGGCGGGTGGATGTCATCGACCCTTATCCAGCGCGGCGTGTCGGTCAATGTGGCGCGCAAATCGACCTATTTCCTGTTCGCCCTCTTCGCCGTGCCGATCTTCTTTATCGGCCATGTCCACGACCTGTGGCCGGCCGTATTCATGATCGGCCTGGCGACCGCCGGCCACCAGGCCTTCTCGTGCAATGTCTACACCATGCCGTCGGACCTCTTCCCGCGCGCCGCCGTCGGCACCGTCCTGGGCGTCGGCGGCTCGGTCGGCGCCGTCGGCGGGATGGTCATGTCGATTTTCGTCGGCTGGCTGCTGCAGACAACGCATTCCTACACCCTGATCTTCGCCATCGCCGCCTTCACCTACCTGGCGACATTCGGGGTGATCCACCTGCTGAAGCCCCATTACAAACGCATCGAAACACTCTGATAGGGCTGCTGCGGCCACCACGGCTTTTCTTAAGATTTGTCCCGCATATTGGAAGTATCGTATCCGCCGGGGCATATGGCCATGTCGATCCGTACCCGCCTGATGGGCTTGATGGCCGGCTTCGCCGCCATGGCGCTGGCCATCGCCGCGCTTGGCCTGATGACGCTGGCCGACTACCAGACCATGATGGGCGACAATAACCGCGCCTGGGAAAACACCTGGCGCGGCGAGCGGCTGAACCACCTGGTCAGCAATGTCGTCATGGAATCGCGCGGCATGTTCTCGGCCGACACCCCCGCCGACGTTCCGATGTTCGCCGCCAAGGTCACCAGCAATCTCGACGCCATCGAAGCGCTTCTGCGCGACTGGAAGGCTACGGGGCCCGTCGAAGGCCGCCTCGTTGCCGAGATTACACCGGACATGACGCGTTTCATCGCCCTGCGCCGCCAGACCGCCGCGCTGGCGATCGCCGGGCACGTCAACGAGGCCCATGCCCTTGGGCTGTCCAACCGCGCCGACCGCGTCGCCTTCCAGGCTCATCTCGATGCGCTGGTCGCCCATATCCGTAGCGATCAGGACGCCGCCCAGACAAGGGCGGACCAATATAGCCGCTCGCGCGCGCTGGAATTCGCCATGGCCGCCGGCGCCGGTATCCTGCTGATGAGCGCGATCGCCGTTTGGGCCCTGGCCCGCTTCGTCACCCGGCCGCTGAAGGCCATTGCCCGCGCCATCATCGATACCGCCGAAAGCGACTATTCGCTGCCGCTGCCCGAGCCGCGCGGCCAGGACGAAATCTCGACCGTCTGGCGGGCGCTCAATGTGCTGAAGGATCGCGCCATCGAAGCCGAACGCCTGGCGGCCGCGCAACGCGAAGCCGAGCACCAGAAGGAAATCGAGCTGCGCCAGCTCATTCTCGACTGAATTCCCTTCCTTTCATCCGTCTTCCCCCCTATATTGGGAGTGTCCGGGCAACCGGACTATGGGGATAAACGCCCACGTAATAAGCGAACTGGACCCGGGTGCGATTCCCGGCGGCTCCACCATTTCCCTGAGGCTTATGGGATGCGGGGCCGATCAGCATCGACAGGCGTGTAAAGGTGTCGCTTTCCCTCGGCATGGGCTCCCGCGATCGGCCCATTTTTTAACTGCGAACGATAACTTCGCTCCGGAAATGGCTCTCGCCGCGTAATGCGGTTGGAGTGAATTCCACGCCTACAACTCCTAGGGAATAAGCCCTCTAGGCGGGGCCCGGGAGGCGCCTTGCAACAGAAGCCTCCCACTTCACCACAATCGCATGGGGGCGCCTCAAACGCCCAAAGGGCGTCGGCGATCGTTCGCCGCCCCCGCGGAGGCGCATCGCGCCGTGAGCGGAAAAATGCCGCCTTGCAACAGAAGCCTCCCACTTCCCCACCCGAGTGACAGCGCTTCCCAACAGGCAAAGAGCCTTGGGGGGAAATCCTTTCACGCATTTTTGTTTCAGCGCACGATTTTGGCCTTCCGTTTCGGCGGCTGCGTGCTAAGTCATGCGTTAAC
>OUWB010002244.1_pt3 | contig 15827 bp, 11 predicted proteins | sample 1779821 | NCBI WGS metagenome assembly OUWB01 (sample SAMEA3914806, study PRJEB12502) | metagenome | biome: forest; material: soil | place: Canada | collected 2011-08-03 | depth 0.1 m
ACCAGGATCAGCAGCGACAGCACGATGGCGAAGCGCGGCCGGCTGACGAAAAAGCTAGATATATTCATGGGATGCCCCGATCGATGGGTCTGCGCGGGCGTAAGGGAGGTTCAGGCTTTGGGCGCGGCTCAGCCGGCGCCCAAGGTGTTCAGCTCGGCGGCGTCGACCTTGAACGGCGTCAGCTTGGGCGAGACGGCGTCGCCGGGCTTGACCTTCTGCAGGCCGGAGACGACCACCTTGTCGCCCGGCGCCAAGCCGTCGGTGACGATGCGCAGTTCGCCGACGGCCCGGCCCAAGGTGACGGGTCGGTAGTCCACGTGATCGGAGGCGTCGAGCACCAGCACGTAGCGCTTGCCCAGGTCGGTGCCCAGGGCGGCTTCGGGGATCAGGGCCACGGGCTGGGCCTTGTCGCTGACCAGGCGCACGCGGGCGAACAGGCCCGGGGTCAGGCGCTGGTCGGCGTTGTCGAACACCGCCCGGCCGCTGATGGTGCCGCTGTGCGGATCGACGCTGTTGTCGAGGAAGTGCAGCTTGCCCACGTGCGGAAAGCCGTCCTCGGTCATCAGGCCCATATAGACCGGCTCGTTCCCGCCCCGCTCGGCCTGGGCGTAGGTCAGGTAGGTCTGCTCGTCGGTGTTGAACGACGCATAGATCGGGGTGTCGGACACCACCGTGGTCAGCAGGTCGGAGGGGGTGACCAGATTGCCGCGGGTGATCAGGGCCTTGGATACGCGCCCGTCGATGGGCGAGGTCACGCGGGTGAAGGACAGGTTCAGCTGGGCGGCGCGCAGGGCGGCCTGGGCGGCGCCCACCTCGGCCTGGGCGACCTGGGCCTCGGAGGTCAGCCGCTCGCCCTCCTCGCGGGCGATGGCGTTCTGGGCCAGCAAGCGGCGGCCGCGGTCGTCATCGGCGGCGGCCAGCTGGGCCTTGGCCTTGGCCTGGGCGACCTCAGCCGACAGGCGGTCGACCTCGGCCTGAAACGGGCGCGGGTCGATCTGGAACAGCACCTGGCCCTTATGCACCCGGGCGCCGTCGGCGAAGGGCGTGTCGATGATCTGGCCGGAGACGCGCGGGCGCAGGTCGACGGTGTCCACCGCCTCCAGCCGGCCGACGAAATCGTCCCATTCGCGCAAGGGGCGCACGTCGACCTGGGCCACATCGACCACCGGCGGCGGCAGGGCCGGGCCCTGCGACTGAGCCTTGGCGCCGCAGCCGGCCAGGGCGAGGGTCGCCAACGCGGCGAAAAGCTTCAGGGAATTGGCTTGGTCCGACATTGCAGGTCCCCACGCGGGATGGACGAGCCACCCCTTTTCATACCGATCGGTATGGATGTGGGAGTCATGCTGCAGTGCGTCAAGGTTTGGATATCGATCGGTATGGAAATTTTCCAGCCCCAATTCCGCCGCGGGCGGGGCGACGCCCTCGATATCTGGCCACAAAGCCCTGAAATTCCAGGTCGATTTGCGCGGGTGAAAATTATGTGTCCGCCGCTGAAAATCTCGCCTGATCGGGTCCTAGGCGATCTCAGCTGAAATGAGCGGCGATCAGACGCCCGGCCATAGGGCCAGGGTCGTCTCCACCAGCCCGCGCAGCTCCTCCGGCGAGGCGCCGGAGCCGGCCTTGACGCACAGGCCCTGCAGCACCGCGCCCAGATATTGCACCAGGCCGTCCGGATCGAGCGAAGCCGGAAAGTCGCCCTCGGCCTGGGCGCGGCGGAACCGTTCGGTGAGGGCGGCGTCGGAGGAGGCGCGGCGCTTGATCACCTCGGCCTTGATCGATTCCGCCTCGGAACCGCAGGCCACCGAGCTGATCACGCCCAGACAGCCCTTGGGATCGTCGGCGCTGAGCTGCATGTTCAGCGCTCCGTGCAACAGCCGCTCGGCCACGCCGCGGGCGGTAGGGGCCGACAAGGCCGCGCCCATATAGGCCAGCTTTTCACGCTCATAGAGGTCGAGCGCCTTGCGGAACAGGGCTTCCTTATTGCCGAAGGCGGCGTAGAGGCTGGGACGGTTGACGCCCATGGCCAAGGTCAGGTCGCTGAGCGAGGCGCCCTCGTAGCCCTTGCTCCAGAACACGCGCAGGGCCGCGGCCAGGGCTTCGTCCACCGAGAAGGCCCGCGGGCGCCCGCGCGCCAGATGGATCACATTGTCTTCCATACCGATCGATATGTAAGCCCGGCGCCCCGACCGGTCCAGTGCGCCGCTCCGGCGCCCGCCTGCGACACCCTAACTCAGGGGCAAAGCCGCCCCGCTTGCCCGCGAAGCTTGAAATTTCCAAGGTCAAGTCCTATTAAATAAATCAAATTGCTAAATTGACTCGGCATGCGAGGTCGGGCCGCCCACCCGGACGACGGTCCCTCGCGCCCGAGCCGCTTGCTGGAGACATGCCATGCTGAATCCATTGACCGATATCCTGACCGCCTGGGCCTATCTGGCCGCCATTCCCATCGCCGCAGTGATCTACGCCGCCGGCCTGCTCGAGACCCCGGACCGCTCCGGCGGCGGCGGCCTGCGCCGCTGGCTTTCGGGCAAGGCCAAGCCCAGGATCGCCGTGGCCGCCTCGCCGATCGGGCGGCCTCTGCGGATGGTCATGCCGTAAGGCGCAATCCGGTCAGGCCGGCGCCTGCAGGCCGAACAGCCGCGCGCCGTGAGCCGGCATGGTGCGGTTGAGCAAGGCCTCCAGCCGGCCGGTCTCGCCGCTCCACAGCTCTCGCGCAACGCCCGAGCCCAATTCGGCCCAGGCGCTGACCGGCAGGGATGGAATCTGCGGCGCGCCGGTGCGGTTGAACAGGGCCAGATAGCGGACCCGGCCGCAGGAAGAAACGCTGGTCCAGGCGGTCAGGCCGCCGCGATCGAACATCGGCCGCGCCGCCACCCCGCGCTGGTTGACCGCCAGCACCGCGTCATTGGTCAGCAGCGACAAGGTCCATGCGTCCAGCCGCGCCAGATCGCCGCCCACCGACAGGGGCGCGCGGGCGATGGCCCACAGGGTCATCAACGCCTTCTGCTCGTCACGGCTCAGGCGCGGGCGGTCGCAGCCCAGGTCGTCCAGCCCCCGGGCCAGCGCCGCCGCTGTCGACGGCCATCGGTCGCCGCCGCCCAGGGCGGCCGCGGCCAAGCGATCGAACTGGGAATCGATCGCCACCCAGCGGCTCCATGCAGGCTCGTCGGCGCGCTCGGTGCGGCCAGGCGGCGACAGACAAAGGGCCATCGGCGGCTCGCAGGCGTGGGCCGCGCGAGTCATGGCCGCCAACTCTGCGAGGTCATGGGTGCTGGACGGACGCCAGCCGCCCAGCTTGACCACCGCCACCCCCCAACCCGACAGCAGGGTCAGCAGGCTGTCATAATATGCCTGGGCTGCGGGATGGAAGTTGTCGACGCTCAGCATGTCGCCCGGGCCGGCGCGCAGGTCCGCGATATCTGAGGCCGTGCGGCCCGCCGCACCCAGAATGGGCGCACGGCGGGCGGCCGCCGCCCGGGGAAGGCCGCGATCCAGATAGACGCCCAGGCGAAGCCCCCGCTTGCGCAGCTGCTCGGCCAAGGGCGCCAGGCCGCGCCCCTCGGCGCCGGAGGGGAAGCGCGCGGCGATGGGCGCCGGGCGGCCATGCCTGTCGATCGCCACCCCGTCCGCGTCGGCGAACCAGCGGCTGTCGAGCATCAGCAGGTCATAGCCGAAGGCCGACAGCCGATCGCGCATCAGGTCGGCGCAGGCCAGCACCTGGCCCTCGTCGATCCCGCGATCGCAGGGACCGCCCAGCGACCAGGCCATCAGCGGCGCGCCGTCCAGGGCGGCGTCGGCCTGACGCCCGATCAAGCCGCTCCGCGCCGCCGCGGACGAAGCCCATGGATCGTCGACTTGCACACCGATCATAGACATAGCGCGCCGAGCTCTCAGATTGTATTAGTCTGACAATATATGAAATCCGTATGCTGTGCTAGCGCTGGCGCTTTTTCGGCGCGTGAAATGATATTTTTACAAGCGGATATACTTTTACAAGTCTCAGGGAGACAGGGCCAGGACCCAGGAAAGCTCGCCTTCGGTCGGTTGACTCGCCACGCTTGGCGAAGGCAATAAAAGGTCTGACAAAAAGCATCAGCAGGCTGGGCAAGCCTAGGCTGGCGACGAGGTTGCGGGGGCGCCATCCTCGCAGGGGGAGGTTCCGATGCCTGCAATCCATAGGGTCCGCGCCCTGGGCTGGATGCTGATAGGGCCGCTGCTGGCGGCCTCCAACGCCCCCGCAGCGGCTGCGGACCTGTTGCATCCCATGTTCCAGGACCACGCGGTGCTGCAGCGTGGCCGGCCGGCGCCGGTCTATGGCCAGGCGGCGCCAGGCGCCACGGTGACCGTCACCTTGGGCGGCGCCAGCGTGCAGACTACCGCCGACGCCCAGGGCCGCTGGCGCGCCGCGCTGCCCGCCATGCCCGCAGGCGGCCCGTTCGACCTGGAGGCGCGCAGCAGCGACGGCGCGGACCAGACCGCCCATGACGTGCTGGTGGGTGACGTGTTCCTGTGCGGCGGCCAGTCCAACATGCAGCTGCCGGTCAAGGCGACCAAGGACGCGGCGGCGGAGATGCGCGCGGCCACCGACGGCCAGATCCGCTTCATGACCGTCGCCACCCACGCCAGCGTCACCCCGCTGGACCGTTTCGCCGACCCTGTGGCCTGGACGGTGGAGACGCCGCAGACGGTCGGGGACGCCTCGGCGACCTGCGTCTACTTCGCGCGCGAGCTGAAGAAGATCGAGGGCGCGCCCATAGGCCTGGTCGTAGCGCCCTGGGGCGGCACGCGCGAGCGCAACTGGATCAGCGAGCCGGGCTTGCGCGCCGCCGGCCTGGACGGCGCCGACCTCGACATGCTCGACCTCTATCGCACCGACCAGCCGGCGGCCGAGCGGCGCTGGGACGCGACCTGGGAGGCGTGGTGGCGGCGGGAGGGCGGATCGGGCGAGCCGTGGAGCCCGGCCTATCCGGTCGACAATTGGAAAATCGCGCCGGCCAGGCTGGGACCCTGGGCGCTGTGGGAGGGAACTTCGCAGGACGGGTTCGTCGGCCAGATGTGGATGCGCACCCAGGTGCGGCTGACCGCGGCCCAGGCCGCGCAGAACGCCGTGCTGGAGCTGGGCATGGTCGGCGAGGAGGACGAGACCTGGATCAACGGCCGCGGCGTGGGCGGCACGTCAGGCGTCCTCCATGCGCCGCACGCGATCCCCGCGGGCGTGCTGCGCGCGGGCGACAACACCATCGTCACCAACATCTTCTGCAGCTGGCGGTTCTGCGGGCTCAACGGGCCGCCCGAGGGCCGGGCGATCCGGTTGGCGGACGGAACGAGCGTGCAGTTGGACCAGCCCTGGCGCTACGCCGAGGTTCCCGCCGAGCACATCGCGCCCCAGCTGCCCTGGGGGCCGACCCACGGGACCAGCCTGGACTATAACGGCATGATCGCGCCGATCGGCCCCTATGGCTTCGACGCCGTCGTCTGGTACCAGGGTGAATCCGACGTCCATTTCACCGGCGAATACCAGCCTCTGCTGGGCGCCTTGGTGGCCGACTGGCGTCAGCGCTTCGGCGCCGACTTGCCCTTCCTGATGGTCGAGCTGCCCAATTTCGGCGTGCGGCCCATCCAGCCCATGGCCTCGGCCTTCGCCGACATCCGCGAGGCCCAGCGGCGGGTGGCCGCGGCCACGCCAAAGGCCGGCTATATCGTCACCATCGACATCGGCGAGGCCGACAACATCCATCCGGGAAACAAGCAGGAGGTCGGCCGCCGGCTGGCCCTGACCGCCGAGCGGGTCATCTATGGCCGGCCCGGCCCCGCCTGGGGCGCGGCGCCCGGCCAGCCGTTCCGCCGGGGCGCCGCGGTGATGGTCCCCTTCGCCAATGTGACCGGCGCCCTGGCCGCCTATAGCGGCGCGCCCAACGCCTTCGAGCTGTGCGGCGCCAGCCAGGCCTCTTGCCGCTATGCGGCGGCCCGCATCGCCGGCCCCGCCCTGGTGCGGCTGGAGAGCTCAGGCGCCGCCACCGCCACGCGGGTGCGCTATTGCTGGGGCGACAGCCCGACCTGCACCCTCACCGACGGCTCGGGCCTGCCGGCCACGCCCTTCGAAGCGGCCATCGGCGCCGCCCGCCACTGACCCAAGAAGAGAAGATCACCATGCGGATCCGAATCCCGGCCTGGGCGCTGATCGCCGCCGCCCTGCTCTCGCTGGCCCAGGTCGCGCCGGCTGAGGCCGCCCCCGCTGCGGCCCGCAAGCCGCCCATGGGCTGGAACAGCTGGGACGCCTACGGCTTCACCATCGACGAGGGCCAATTCAAGGCGGGCGCCGCCGAACTGGCCAAGCTCAAGGCGCTGGGCTGGACCTATGCGGTGATCGACGAGGGCTGGTACATGGACAACCCGTTCGGCGCCAAGCTGGCCGACCGGGCCTATCAGCTGGACGCCCACGGCCTGCTGGTCCCCTCGCCCAAACGCTTTCCTTCGGCCGCGGATGGAACGGGGTTCAAGCATCTGGCCGCCTGGGCCCACGCCCGGGGCCTGAAGTTCGGCATCCACATCGTGCGCGGCATACCCAAGCAGGCGGTGGAGCAGAACACGCCCATCGCCGGCAGCGACTTCCACGCCGCCGACGCAGCCGACACCAGCGAGACCTGCCCCTGGGACGACGGCGATTTCGGCGTGCGCGACAACGCCGCCGGCCAAGCCTATTACGACTCCATGATCCGGCTCTACGCCGGCTGGGGCGTGGACTTCCTCAAGGTCGACTGCATCGCCGACCACCCCTTCCGCCCCACCGAGATCCGTCAGATCCATGACGCCATCCGCAAGGTCGGCGGGCCTATGGTGCTGAGCCTGTCGCCCGGCCCGACCCAGCTGGAGCACGCCGACGTGGTGAGCCGCCAGTCGCAGATGTGGCGCATCGCCGACGACATCTGGGACGGCTGGCGCTTCGAGCAGGACGGCAAGCCCCTGGCCTGGCCCAACGGCGTGGCCAGCGCCTTCGACAACCTGGCCAAATGGAGCGCCTATGCCGGGCCGGGCCACTGGCCGGACGCCGACATGCTGCCCTTCGGCGTGCTGAAACCGCATCCCGGCTGGGGCGATCCCCGCGTCAGCGGCCTGACGCCGGACGAGGCGCGCACCCAGTTCACCCTGTGGGCCATCGCCCGATCGCCGCTGATCCTGGGCGCGAACCTGACCCAGCTGGACGACGCGACCCGCGCCCTGATCACCAACCGCGCGGTGATCGCCATCGACCAGACCGCCTGGGCCAGCCATCCGGTGGCGCTGCCCGCCGGCTTCGAGGGCTTCCGCGCCTGGATCGCCCTCACCGGGTCCAGGGCTCATCCGACGCGCTACCTGGCGGTGTTCAACCTGGGCGACGCGCCGGCGCACCTGGCGGCCGACTGGGATCAGCTGGGCCTGCCGAGCGGGCGGCATGGGACGCGCGACCTGTGGAGCGGCGCGCGGACGGCGCCAGCCACGGGGCCGGCGGTCGACCTGCCGGCGCATGGATCGACGGTGTTCCGCGTCGAGTAAGGCGTCCGCGGCGGACCCCCTCCAACGCTTCGCGGTCCCTCTCCCCCACAGGGGCAGGGGTGCGCCGCCTACTTCGCCGTCAGCACCAGCAGCGACACCCCTTGCCGCGGCAGGCGGAAGTCCAGCGCCGCCGCGCCATCCTTCACCTCAAGCGTCCTGGGCGCATCGTCCATCGGCGCCAGCTGCGCGGCCCTGATCAGCGCCGCGCGCTGGGCGTCGGTTGGGGCGATGGGCGAGCCCATGGCCAGCCAGGCCGCATAGGCGTTGGCGTGGGAGCCGTCGATCCGGTAGTGGGCCAGGCTGGCCGCGCCGGCGAACGCCGCCGGCAGGCCGTTCAACGCCAGATGCACCGCGGCGTCCGGGCCGGGCAGGTCGTCGTCGTGATAGTGCCAGACCAGCACGGCGATCTTGTCGCCCTGGCGGGTGGCGACCACGCCCACGTCGGCGTCGCCGCGCACCCCGTCATGCAGCACCGCATCCAGCGGCGCCTGGTGGTCGGAGACGGCCTGCACCGACCGGCCGCCCATCTGGGCGAACAGCTTGAAGACGTTCATCACCGGCAGGTCGATCCCGGCCGAGGTCAGCTGGCGGAAGCCGGCGAAATAGGGCTGGTCCTCATATTCGAAGGCCCAGGTGATCGCGCCCGACAGATCCAGGCCGCGCCGCTGGGCCAGGGCCTGCAGGCGGGGGAACACCGCCGCCTCGTAGCTCGAATAGAGGGTCCCGTTGCGATAGGCGTTGGCCGGCCCCTGGCAGGCGGCGCAGCCCTCGGGGTCGGATTCGCCGATGATGATCGGCTTGGTGCGAAAGCCCGGATCGGCGGCGATGGCGGCGAAGTCGTAGTCGGCCACCTGCAGGTGGGTGCTGATGCCCATGCGCACATGGCTCTGGGCGCCGTCGGAGACGACCTGCGGCTGGCCCTTGGCGTGGAAGGAGACGAAGTCGTCCGGCGCGCCGACGCTGTCCTCGTGCTTCATGAAGTCGGCGAGGGACGCATCGCGGGTGCCGGCCATATCGGGCCCGCCCACCCGCGCCTGGGGCAAGGCCCGGCGCACGCCCCGCACCGCCGCGTCATGCAGGCGATAGAACTCGTCCGGCGTCCCGCCCCAATAATATTGCGGCAGGTTGGCCTCGTTCCAGGTCTCGAAATACCAGCTGGCCACCTCGGCCGCGCCATAGCGCTGCACGCAGTGGCGCACCCATTGATAGGCCAGTTCCTCCCACTTGGCGTAGTCCTTGGGCGGATAGGCCCAGCCGGTGCGCAACTGGCCGCTGCCGGGGCGCCAGTCATGCTGGTAGGGGTCGGGATGGGTCGACAGGGCCTGCGGCATGAACCCGATCTCGACATAGGGCTTCACGCCCCGCGCCAGATAGGTGTCGAAGATGTGGTCGACGATGGTCCAGTCATAGACCGGCCGGCCCTGGGCGTCCTCGGTATAGACATTGGTCGAGCCCCACTTCAGGGCCGGCGTGCCGTCGCCCGAGGTCAAGAGGTTGTGGGCGCGGAAATAGACCTGGCCCGGCGCCAGCGCGCCCAGGGTGGCCAGGGTCGTGCGGCCGTCCTTCATGGTGGCGTAGTTGGGCTCGTCCGCCCCGAAGAAGCGCCAGATCGGCTTGACCGGCCCCTCGGACTTGGAGGCGTCGACGCGGATGGTCACCGGGAACGCCGCGGGCTGGGCGCCGGCGCCGAAACCGGGCGCGGCGGCCGCCAGCAGGACCGCCGTCGCGGCGAGGGCTTTGAACATGGACAGGCCTCCCAGGCTTCGGTCCGGGACGCGTGGTGAGGCCGGATCCGCGCTGAGCAATATGTCGGACAAATAGGTCCGGTCAAATCGGGAAGCCGCGCCGGCCTGGCTTTGTGGTGACGAGCGCGCCTGGTCAGAGCGCCTTCGCGGCCGCCTCGGCCCGCAACACCGCCTCCAGGGCGCGCACGGCGGCCAGGTCGTCATCGGCCTGGGCGGCCGCCCGTTTCAGCGCCGCCCGGCGATCGGACCAGTCCCCCGGCGAGGCCTGGCTCTGAGCGGCCCAGTCGGCGGCGACCTCGACATAGCGTTCGCGCGTGTGGACCACGCCATCGGCCTGGCCGATACGGCGCAGCAGGCCGGCCGCCAGCCTCTGGCGCAGGAAGGCGCCGTCCTGGGTGACGATGGGCAAGCCCCGGTGCGCGGCGGTCCAGGCGGTGGTGTAGCCGGAGAAGCCGGGGCAATCCAAATAGATGTCCATGTCGTCCAGGAAGCCGGCGAACTGCGGCGGGGTCATCCAGGGCGTGATCCGCAGATGGGCCTCGGGGTCCAGCCCGGCCGAGGCGAAGGCGGCCGCCAGGCGTTCCTGCAGGGGCTGGGCGGTCCAGGCCAGCCGGCGCGGCGCCACCAGCCAGAATTCCGACGGGCCGACCGCCTTGGCGATCTGGGCCAGCAGGGCGTCGTCGGCCGGGTCGAACTTGATCGGCTGCTGGCACAGGGCGAAGCGGACCACGCCCTCGCGGCGGCCAGGTCCCGCCCAGCCTGCCGGCTCGATCTGGGGCGGGCTGGTGCAGACCCCGGTTCCCGGCAGGGCGACCAGCCGTTCGCGATAGTGGTCCTGAGCGGCCGGCGGCTCCATGGCCTGGCCGGACAGGAACAGGTCGATGGTCGCCAGGCCGGAGGTGACCGGATGACCCCAGGCGGCGACCTGCAGCGGGGCCAGCCGGCGAGCGGCCAGGGCGCAGGCGGCGGCGTCCATGCCCACCTCGGGATAGAGCAGCACGTCGGGTCGGTCGTGGGCGATCTGCTCCAGCCAGGCCTGGTGCGACCGGGGTCCCTGCACGAACTGGTCGGCCTGGCCGCGCGCCCAGGCGGTCTCCTCGTCGCGCCGCGCGGCGGTATGATAGACGATCACCTCAAAGCTCTGGCGATCCAGGTGGGCGACCCATCCCTTGAGGATCATGTCCCATACGGGATGGCGGCGCACGAAGCCGCAGACGATCCCCAGCCGGATCCGGCCGCCCGGCGCGCCCGGGGAAGGCCGCGCGGCGAACGCCGGGGCCGCGTCGCTGATCAGCGCGCCATACCGCGACAGCGCGGCCGTCAGGTCCGCAGGCCGATAGGCCAGGTGGAAAGGCTGCACGCATCCGGCCACAGCGTTGAGCGCGCCGGGACGGCTCGCGTCCCAGGCCTGCAGCTCATCCAGCGCCGCCTCGAAGCCGGCGAGCGCCTGGGCGCTCTCGTCCGGCGTCTGGGCTTGGAGCGGGATGGCGGCGACGGCCAGGCCGAGACGGGCGGCGGCGCTGTCCGGCTCGAGGGCCAGGGCCTGGCGATAGGCCGCCCGCGCCGCCGCAACGCGGCCCAGCCCCCGCTGGCAGTCGCCCAGATTGCGCAGCGCCTCGGCATAGCGCGGCCGGCGCGCCAGGGCCTGTCCGAAGGCCTCCGACGCCTCGTCCAGGCGCTCCTGTCCGCACAGGCCGACGCCGAGATTGTTATAGGCCTCGGCGAAATCAGGCTTCAGGCGGATCGCCTGGGCGTAGGCCTGGGCGGCCTCGTCCCACAGGCCCTGCGCCTGCAGGACCACGCCCAGATTGACCCAGGCCGTGGCATGGTCGGGCCGCGCCGACAGCGCCCGACGGCAACAGGCCGCCGCGGCGTCGAGATCGCCCTGGGCGCGGCGCACATTGCCCAGGTTCAGCCAGGCCTCCGCATGGTCGGGCCGCAGCGCCAGGGCGGCGCGATAGGCCTCCGCGGCGGGACCGAGCCGGCCCTGGGCCTGCAGAACCACCCCCAGATTGTAGTGCGCTTCCCCATGATCCGGGCGCAGCTGGACGGCGCGGCGATAGGCGCTCTCCGCCCGTTCCAGCGCCCCCAGCGCCTTGAGCGCATTGCCCAGGTTGTTGTGGAAGGCCGGCGAGCGCCCGTCCAGGGCGATGGCCTCGCCGATCAGGCGCACCGCCCGTTCGTTCTGACCGCGCTGATGGGCGATCACGCCCAGGAAGTGAAGCGCTTCGGCATGGCGGGGCTCGGCCTCCAGCACCTGCCGATAGGCCTGCTCGGCCTGGTCCAGCCGGCCGGCGCGATGATGCTGCACCGCGCCCGTGAACAGCGCCTGCAAGCCGAGCGAAACCTCGCGCCCCACGGCTCAGACCCGCGCCGCCGAAGCGCCAAGGCGTGTGGCCTCGACGAGGGAACCGACAAGATCAACGCACGCGACACTGCTCATGTCCGCAGTCTACGGGACGCGGGACGTTGAAATAACATATTGAAAATAAAAGATATTTTTAAATGAAAATCACGACAGGGCGCAACGTCCGACCGCACCGTCCGCTTCCGGACAGTGCTTTCAGCCCGTCAAGGCCCTTACGTCACGACGCCTCATTCGTGGCGCAGGGCCTCGGCCGGCTGGGACCAGGACAGGCGGATCGACTGGGCGAGCACCGTGAGCGCGGCGATCAGGCAGCAGAGGCCGGTGGCGGCCAGGAAATAGAGCGGGCTGAGCGGGATGCGCTGGCTGAAGCTGGCCAGCCAGCCGTGCATGGCGAGATAGGCCAGCGGCCAGGCGACGAACCCGGCGATGATCACCGGCCAGAGCATATCCCGCAGCAGCAGCCTCAGGACGTCGACGGACGAGGCGCCCAGGGTCTTGCGCAGGCACATCTCCTTGAAGCGCCGCTCGATGTTGAACGAGGCCAGGCCATAAAGGCCCAGCACGCTGATCAGCACCGCCAGGCCGGAGCCGAGCGCGAACAGCCGCGCGGTCTGCGCCTCAGGCTGGAAGTAGGGGCTGAGCGCCGCCTCCACCGACTTGTCGAAAAAATAGAGGCCCGGCGCGGTGCGATCCCAGGCCGCCTTCAGCCGCGCCGTCATCTCGGCTTCGCCCACGCCCGCATAGCGGATGGTGGCGGAGCCCAGTTCTTGGCTGGAATAGAAATAGACCTCGGGTTCGGCGGCCTGGCGCGGGGAGCCGAAGTCGATGTCCTGGATCACGCCGACGATCGGGTCCGACAGGCTCAGGGCGGTCGAGGGATGGCGCGGATCATAGCTGGTCCTGATCAGCCGCGCGCCGATCGCCGCCTGGGGGGTGGCGAAGCCGAGCGCATGCGCCGCACGCGCGTTGATCACCACGTTGAGGCCGTCCCGGTCCAGTTGATCAGCCGCCAGGTCATCATTGGGATCAGCGCGATCCAGCATGCGCCCTGCCAGAAGACGCGCGCCATAGGTCTGCAGATAGTCGTCGCCGACCCGGTCGATGGCGAACCAGAAGTCCGAACCAGGGCTTCCGGGGCGCTGGAACGCGGCCATCCGCCCCGCAGGCAGGCCCGGCGTCGCGCCGGAGGTGGTCACAGAGATCACGCCCGGCGTATGGCGGAAGGCGGCCAGGATGGCCGGCCGCCGCTGGGCCGCCTCCGAGCGATTGACTTCGTACATCAGCAGCAGATCGCCGCGCCGGAAACCGCGATCGTCCGCATGCAGGAAGCTCGCCTGGGCGCTGATGACCAAGGTGCAGATGATCGAGACCACGGCGGCGGCGAACTGTATGGCGATCAGCACCGCCCGCACCCGCGCCTCGGGGCGTCCCCCGCCAGGATGACGGGCGGCGGCCAGCACCGCCGCCGGCTCCAGCCGTGAACGGCGCAGGGCCGGATAGAGGCCGCCGGCCAGGCCGATGAGCAGGGCCAATCCCGCCAGCCAGGGCGCTACGCCGTCCACGCCCCAATAGTCCAGCCTCAACGGGTAGCCGCCGGTGCGATCGATCTCCGGCAGGGCCAGCTCCACCATGGCCAGGCTGATCAGGGCCGCCACGGCCGCATAGCTGATCGATTCCAGCAGGAACTGAAGCATCAGCGCGCCGCGCGTGGCGCCCAGCACCTTGCGCAGGGCGATCTCCCGGACCCGCGCCGCCGACCGGGCGGTGGTCAGGTTGACGAAATTCAGCACCGCGATCACCAGGGCGAGCACCGCCACGGCGCCGAGGCTGTAGAAGATGCGCCCGTCCGCCCCCGGCGCGATCCCCTCGGCGCGCCCGGCGTCGGCGAAGTGCAGCGCCGGCAGGGGATCGGCGGTCAGGCGGACGGTCATCCCCGCGGGCATGCCGGGGCCATAGGCGTGGCGCGCCACGATTTGCGGCAGGGCCCGGTTCAGGGCTGCGCCGTCCACGGCGCTGCGAAGGCGCAGGAACGTATGGAAACCGGTCAAGCTCCAGAGATCGGGCATCTGCGGCGCCAGCCGCGCGGCGAACGGAACGATGATCGGAATATCCAGGTCGCTATTGGCCGGCGGCGTCCTGAGCACGGCGCTCACGTGATAGGTGAGGCGGCGGAAGCTGGTCGGCCCATAATCCTCGGCCACCTGCAGTTCGCGGCCGAGGGGGTTGGCGGCCCCGAAATAGGCGCGCGCCAGATCTTCACGGATGACGATGTCGTCCGGCCGGGCCAGGGCGGTGCGGGGATCGCCCGCCGCCAGCGGCAGGGCCAGGACGTCGAACAGATTGGCGTCCGCATAGAAGACGCGCTGGTTCTCGTTATGGATGGGGCTGCTCACCCCTTCCCAATCATCGATCAGGTCCGCGCCGGCCGCCACCTTGGGAAAGTCGGCCGCCACGGCGGCCAGGGCCGGCCGCGGCGCCGTAGCAAAGCTCTCCTTGCCCCCCTCGGCGCCGTCGTGTGGCTCCCGGTAACTGGCCGACAGCCGGAACACCTGATCGGCATGGGGGACCCAGCGGTCGAAGCTGGTCTCGAACCGCAGCAACAGGCCCAGCACGATGAACACCGCCATGCCCAGGGCCAGGGTCAGCACCGACAGGGCCGCATACAGCCTGTGGCGGGTGATCGACCGGTAGAAGGCCAGCAGATGATGGGTCAGCACGGCGCGCTCACATCGCCCGGCGGGCGGAGACGGTGATGCGGCCGTCGATCATGTCGACCCGCCGCTTGGCCCAGTCGGCGTGCGAGGGCGAGTGGGTGGCCAGGACGATGGTGACGCCGTCGGCGTTGAGGGCCTGCAGCACGCCCATGATCTGCGCGCCGGCCTCGCTGTCCAGGTTGCCGGTCGGCTCGTCGGCCAGGATCACCGAGGGGCGGCCGACCACCGCCCGGGCGATGGCGACGCGCTGCTGTTGGCCGCCGGACAGCTGGTGCGGGTAGCGCGCGGCCAGGTGCGCCACGCCGACCCGATCCAGGGCCGTCTCCACCCGGGCGCGGCGCTCGGCCCCGCCCATGCGGCGGTAGAGCACGCCCATCTCGACGTTCTCGCGCACGGTCAGCTCGTCGATCAGGTTGAAGCTCTGGAACACGAAGCCCAGCCGTTCGCTGCGCAGGCGCGCCAGGGCCTTGTCCCCGTGCCGGCTCAGGTCCTGGCCGTCGAACAGGTAATGGCCGTGGGTCGGCCGGTCGATCGCGCCCAGGATGTTGAGCAGGGTGGACTTGCCGCAGCCCGAGGGCCCCATGACCGCGACGAACTCTCCGGCCTCGATGCGCAGATCCACCGACTGCAGGGCGGCGGTCGCCACCTGGTCGGTGCGATAGACGCGGCTGACATTGACCAGGTCGAGCAAGTGGGCGGCTCCCTGCCGGGCGGAAAGCGAGCTTGGCTATGGCTTGGTTTCACGTCCAGCCGCCCCGGCGGCGCCAAGATCGTCTTTTGGTTTGACTTTCGTCAACGCCGCGGGCGCCTTGCAGGCGTCCAGCGTGTGAATCTCCATGTCAGTCATCCAATCCAGCCGCCCCGCCACGGTGCTGTTCATCGACGACGATCCCGACGTCCTGATCAGCGCCGACCTTTTGCTGCGCCGACGCGGGATGCGGATGGTGGCGGCCCATGACGCGGCCGAGGCCTGGAGCGTGCTGGCGTCCGAGCCGGTGGACGTGATCCTGCTGGACATGAACTTCTCCGCCCGGGCCAACACCGGCGCCGAAGGCCTGGCCCTGCTCAAGGACATCCTGGGCCGCGACCCCACCGCCGCCGTGGTGGTGGTGACCGGCCACAGCGGGGTCAATATCGCCGTGGCCTCGATCCGCGCCGGCGCGCGCGACTTCATCATGAAGCCGTGGAACAATGAACGGCTGGCGGCGGTGGTGGAGGAGGCGCTGGGCGCCCGCGCCCGGCCGCAGGCCCTCGATACGCCCCAGGCCGATCCCGGCGAGGACGCGATCATCCTGGGCGCCGACGCCGCCGCGACGCGCCTGCGCGAACAGGTGGCGCGGGCCGCGGCCCTGTCGGCGCCGGTGCTGATCCGCGGCGAGGCGGGCGCCGGCAAGAGCCTGGCGGCGCGCGCCATCCACCGGGCCGCCGGCCATCCCGACCGGCCGTTCGTGGTCGCCGACCTGGCCG